>Ga0307513_10001472_pt1 | contig 33852 bp, 27 predicted proteins | sample 15_EM_MG_FD_202174 | JGI IMG/M metagenome (GOLD analysis project Ga0307513, IMG submission 202174) | Populus trichocarpa ectomycorrhiza microbial communities from riparian zone in the Pacific Northwest, United States - 15_EM | ecosystem: Host-associated > Plants > Roots > Unclassified | place... | reverse complement strand
TTTTTGTTTATTGAAAAGTTTCCTTTACGAATATTTTGGCCACTAGTACCTTGGTTTTATCACTTCCATCGGTCAGATATCTAGGGATACCCTAGTATACCGACTGGAACATAAAGAAGGGAAAATGACGGAAGTTGCCCGTAAAAGGGCTGAAGTAGGGAAAAGCGGGAAGATGGTAGCGAGGGTGTTGATCACCTCGTACGCCCTTCCCGACGGACTCAAGTTCAGCCTGAGACACGTTAACGACTGCCCGAATGCGAGCCGGGATGATGAGGTGTGGAAGTTTGTTGGGAAGGCGAATCCAAGGGTGGTTTCGGAGCTGGAAGTTGTTTTGAGGGGTGCCCTGCTGACCATAGGGTGCAACGGATGCGGGTTGAATAAGGAGTGTTCTGCGGGAATACTCTTTAATCACTCCCAGGACAGTGAGTACGTCCCCTCCCAATCCCAGGGATCTGAGTCGTACGTCTCGATCATGAGCCCGAGCACCTCTGCGCCTTCGTCGTGGGGAGCCTCAACGATTTTGGGACATTTGCCCCCTTCAGAAAGGGAACTTTACCGCAAATTCAGGGAAGACAGAAGTTCTGACGAGGACTACCAACCTCGGAAAACGACAAACAAGGAAGTGGCCATGACAATTGAGGGTGGCAAAACTACGGAAGGTAATGGTATAGGAGATAGCAAACACGCGAGTGTGGAAGTGCCGGCAACTGCGGAGCCGGTAAGAAGAATGTGGAGAGAATCTGCTAATAAAGCAGAAAGTATTGAGCCGAGCCCGGTGGAGGAGACACAGCTTAGCCTGCTGTCCACAGTGGCATACGACAGATCTTCGGTCGACGAAATGCTCCTGCATGCGATCGGGGAGATTGAGAACGGTGATTCTGTCAGGGCGGTGGAAGGCCGAATGATGGATATGGCGGTGGACGAGCAGGAAGTTTTGCCGGAGGTTGAGTTGTTCTTGTCGGACCATGACAAGATAATCAGACTGGAGAATGCGATGGAGGAGGAGAGAGATATTATCGACAGAATGCGCGATGTAATCGAGGACCTGGAGGTAAGTGTGAAGGACTTACTGACATGGAAAAAGAAGGTAGACGAGGACGGGTGTGATAGATGCCAGTCACGGGAAAGAAAAGGGAAATACGTCCCTCAAACACGGGCCGCCGAGAGAGAACCCGCCAACATCCCGGCGGTACCGAGAGCTCCCAAGATGGTGGAAACACCAAAAAGGGAAGATAACAAGAGTAACATGACACGCGTACCGGCAAACACAGTGTCGGTACCAACGTACAAGAGGGAAACGGGATCCTTCTCAAACGAAAAATTGACGTGGGCGGAGAAGGCAAAGAGTGGGGATAAGGACGAATTCACAAAGGTTGTTGGCAATGCTAGCAAAAGGAAGGTGAACAAGTCCATTGCCCCCGGAATAGTCAAGAAGGATGTGGCCCCGGAAAGGGAAAGACATCTTAAGGTAAGATTTGTGAAGGAGAGGGGTAAGGTATAGAGTCTCCCAGCGGGGGTGACAGTGGACATGGTAAGGAACACGTTGAATGAGTCGCTTGAGAGCCTGAACGTGGATGCCTACTTTGCGAAGGCTGGTAAGAATAAGTGGGGTGATATTGAGCTAACACTAGCTCGAACAAAAGCGGAAGACCTGATAACGGCAGGTCAAGCAATGACCAATGCGCTACATTCCCTGGGAATGGAGAACTTCACCTTCGTGAGAGATACAAAAAAGGTAAAGATCTACGTGGCCATGGTACCGCTAATGAAAGGTGGTTACGGACAGGAATGGGACCCGAAAGACTGGCAGGATGAGAACTCTTTTGATAGGTTGGCTGCCGACATCGAGCGAAGCAACCCCGGAGTTTACGTGTGTGCGAGACCATCCTGGGTCGGGAAACTGCACCAGATGAAGAGCAGGAAGCAGTCGACAGCTGGGTTAACAATCCTGGTGGAGGAGACTAACGAGCTGAAAGGTATAATGGCGGCAAGGGACCCCAAAATACTGATAGGTGGTAGACGACGTTTCACCAGAGTTTGGAGGGAAAGATCGGATACGGTAGTTTGCGACAACTGCCTGACTGTAGGACACTCGTTGCCGGAGTGCAGACTCCAGGGGAAATGCAGATGGTGCAGAAAGGACCATAAATCGATGGACCACAAATGCCCTATTATCGATTGTCCGGCACCCAAGGGCGTTGCATGCAAGCATTGCCAGAAAAAGTGTCTCCTGTGCGAGAGTGGCGATCACTATACGGGGTACAAAGAGTGCCAAGTACTGACAAACAGGAGATCGACGCCCCCAAGATACGGACCTGCAACTCTGGTGGAGGCAGACAACACGTCGAGAGAAGGGGTCAACGACCGCAGCAGGCACCGGTTCAGACACACGAACCCAACGACGAGAAAGACACTTGTGGACGAACAGGTTAGAAACAACGAAGCGATCGATGATAGAACGACGCGACCAACTACGTTGGTTAAGGAGATTCTTAAGAGAAGTCGATCGGCACCGCCGAAAAAATCCGAAAACACTGGTGCGGTTGAAGATAAAGTTGGCCTATCACAGTGGTAAAATGAGGGTGAACATTTGTACGATTAACGTGGGGGGAGGAATAGGAAATAGGAACGTGGCGATGGACGTGTATTATTTTGTTGATATTTTTATTTTTGTTGATATGCCTGTTACAAGAAGTGGAGATTGTGTGGATGCGGAGAATGGTTGTTTTGATTTGTTTTCGTTTGTGGAAGGGAGTGGGGTGGAAGTATATGTAAGAAAAAGTCTAGTTGGATGGGTGAAGTTGGTGGACCACAGAGAGGGGTACGTGGTGTTGGAGATGAAGAGAGAGTCGGGCCCGGCAGTGATGGTGGGAGGGGTGTACATCAGGCCAAACAGGGACTTGACAGTGGTTGATGAATGGCTAGAGGGCCTGGAAAGATGCGATATTGTCATGGGGGACTTTAACGCTAGGGACTTGTTGTGGGGAAGGGAAGGGGGAGACATGGTAACAAACCAGTACGGACCACGGATACGGAGGTGGATAATCCTACATGGCTATAAACACAGTGCAAGAAAGAAGCCGACTTTTCGCGACATATCGATAATCGACTTAACACTGGCGAAAGGAAAATCGATAGAAAGCGTGGTCATGGACAAAACAGGTCTGGAGCACAGTGGCCAGATGATTAAACTACGAATCTCGGCCGACAGCAACATCGAATCCCCGAAAATAGCATACCGAAAGGTGGACTGGAATAAGTTAGCCGATGCCCTGGGAGTGATGGAGGGGACAGGGGAAGAAATGTGGGTGGAAATGAGAAGGATAGTGGATGCATTGCCAAAAGCGGGAGTGGCAAGAGGAAAATGTACATGGTGGACAGAGAAACTGGAAAGGATGGCGAAGGACGTCAAATGCCTTAGGAGAAGGGGTGAAAAAGAGATGTGGAAAGTGGCGAGAGCGGTGTTCTGAAAAACGGTCATTCAAGCACGATACGAATGGATGAAGGAGAGATTGAGTAAGGCTAAGGATCCTGACATTTACAAGATGATCATAACCTTGGAAGCACGACGAACAGTGCCACCCCTCATATCCGAAGATGGAACTAAGCTGTCGAACCACGAGGAAATGGCGGAGTGCTTCGGAAGTCAGTTGAACCCGGTATCTGAAGGGCAGTGGACAAGAGACGAGATAAGCCTGGAAGTGGATGAGGACGAACTGGGATGTGCTCTGAGAGCTTCGCCAGGAAATACCGCAGGAGGGATAGATGGAATGTCATATCCGCTACTACGGTTTTTCTGGAAAAAACACAGGGAAAAGATGATGGAGATGGTAAGAGGTCTGGTGAGAACGGACACAGAGGACTGGCACAAGTCTAGCTGTGTACTAATTAAGAAAGAAGACAAGAACCGCTATGATGTTGCGAAATCGTGGAGAATGATCCATCTACTACCGTGTATGGCCAAAGTAACCGAAAGGGTCATCCTAGCAAAGCTGGCAAAAACCGTGACCCTGGGAGAGAGCCAGTTCGGATCGAGGAAGCGACGGTCGACCAGCGATGCCATGAAGGTAATATTGGACTTCATGGAATACAACAAGGGAATGAAATGTGGTATGATAACGATGGATGTCAAGGGCGGATTTGACAAGGTCAACGTCGATATCCTAAGTGACATATTAGCGGCAAGAGGTTGTTCCAGAGATGTGAACCTGTGGATAAGAAGATGGGCGGGTAGGAGATCGGTAAAATTCCGGTTTAACGGGAGAGTCAGCAAACAATACTGGACAAGTCAGGGTGTGCCCCAAGGGTCCCCGCTGTCCCCTTACCTGTTCGGAATATACCTGTCGGACGTGTTAAGCCCGAGAATATCTACGAGGATGGCAGCGGCCAGCATCACTTTAAGTTATGTTGACGATGGTACGGTACTGGCAGCAACCAGCAGCGTGGAGTCAACCAAGAATATGCTAGTGAGGGGTTACGATAAGTGCGCGGTGGTGGCAGGAAAGAGGGGGATGGGGTTTAGCCCCGCAAAAGTGGATTGGATGGGAATAGGAGGAGGAGAGTGGGGAGATTTGGTAGTGGACGGGAATGTTAAGAGGATGGTAAAAGAGATTAGGGTGCTTGGATACAGTTTAGACTGTGATGGAAAAATGGGCAAGCATGTGGAATACTGGGCGGAAAGAGGGGTGAACGTGAGGAGAAGGATAGCGGCGATAGGAAGAAGGTATGGGAGCGAGGGTGGTATAGGAAGCTGGGAATGTTTGAGACTCATACAGGGAGCCTATCTGCCGACAATATACTATGGTTTGGAGTTCATCAGACACGACAAGAGCCTGATGAAGAAAATACAAGTACACGTTAACGACGGGATAAGGTCGGTGATAAGAGCACCATTCGGACTCGCGAACAGTATCATGCTGGCGGAAACGGGTATCGTGCCAGCAGCCATTACCGGAAGGTATATGGAACGAAGGTGCCATGAGAGGCATCTCAGTCTGGGCGTTATGGCGCATCTGCCATGGTACGGAGGTTTCGGAGAAAGATGGAAAGACGACCGAGTTAAAGCGACGATGGAAAGTTCGGATAAGATCCTGCGGACGATACCTAATATCACGATAAAACCGACAAAGGAGTTAGCGATTCAAGCATATAACAATATGTGCGAGGAGCGCCATGACGACTGTGACATATGGATATTCACGGACGGATCTAAACGCGACGATAAAGTGGCAGTTGCTTGGATAACGATGTCAAGCTCGGGATTGGTCGAGGATACCAAAGGGATCCCCATACCTGGGAAATACAGCATAGTTAAAGCGGAAATCATGGCGATAGGTTTGGCGCTGGCGGACATGAGGAGGAAAGGGGGTGGGAAAGTGGTAATATTTACGGACTGCCAACCTGCTCTGATGAAGATAAGAGACATGAAGAGTGAGGGTACAAGCGGGGGGCTGTGGGACTGCTTGAGCGACATTCTGAACGAATGGAAAGAGGTGGAAATGCATTGGGTGCCTGGACATGCAGGGGTCTACGGTAACGAGACTGCGGATAGGTGGGCAAAAGAGAACAGGAAGTACATTGTGGCACTTCAGGGAAGGTGGCAAAAGATGGACTTTGAGGAGGATGGAAGCGGTTGGATGAGGGAAGAGAGGATTAAAGAGTGGAAAGAGTGGCAAGCCAAAGAGGACCACCCGTACTACAGAAGGGAACCTACGAAGGCGAGACACCAGAAGGGACTCACGAGGTTGGACGCATACGTTCTACTAAGACTACGATCGGGTATGGATAAAAAGGGTCACGAGACTTGTCCGAACTACGAATATCGACACCACTTAGCTTTGTGCGGGAAGTACAGCCACCTAAGACCGGAACTGGAAACCCTTTACCAGGACCGAAAAGTTGAAGATTGGAAGAAATGGTGGACTTATCACGAGTACCTAGGAATGGGTATACCGTCCACCCTTTCGGAACAAATGTCGGTTAGAGTTATGTTCGGTAACCCATTCGATAACACCGTCACGATCGAAAAGAACGGTGCGACAATAGTGCAACAGGTGACCAGGGGTGCCTGCGACGGGTGTGGGAAAGCGCATAGGGGGGGTAAATGCCTGAAGGAGGTAGCGGATTTAAAAGGGAGATGGTTTTTCATAGACGGGAGCCTGTTGGAGTGCCAGATTTGCGGTGGGAAATATGGTGGGGGGAGCACTTCCAGACCAGGGGGTTCAGGGCTGAAAAACCACCTAACGGTCAACAAAAGGACATGTGGGAGGAAATGGGAAATTGAGTACTGGGAAGGGGTGGCGAAAAAGTGGGAAAGTGGAGAGTTGGAGGAAGACTACAAGGTGGGAATGGTGGTTAAATGGAGCGAGTTAAATTGCAAAGGGATGTTGAAGTGCTGGAAATGTGAGAAGGTGTTTAAGGTGGTGAACGGGTTGAGGAAACATATTAGAATGGAAGAGGAGTGTTATAGGAGATTGGAAGAGATGATGTTGGACGACCCGACAGGTTCGGGTGGTTAATTGTTTATGTTTTATTTTTTGTTTTATTTTATTTTGTTATTTGTTTTTGGTTTGTGGGTGTTTATTTTTGAGTTGGGTTGGCTTATTCCATGGAACATAACGCCGTTGGATAGAGAGCCTTATAGGGAATGCTTCCAGCATGTATGCAAAATTTGAATTTATAGTGTCATTCCGGCTTTCATGAGATCCTGGGGTACCGTACTCTGATAATTCACACTACTGTAAGAGGGATCACTGCTTCCCTGACAAGACATAGACTGAATCATTTGCTCTATTAGATCTCATTCACTGGCTTCCGCAATTCTATTAACTTGCTAAGCTGAGCTTATCTTAAGCTCATGTCACGATCGATTTACAAGGATATTGGTGACTCGATTGAGGTAGAGGATACCGGTACTCCCGATCAGGCCCGACAGTTTTACCGTAGGTATCGCAGATACTGTGGAAACCGATACACCGCATCGTCATTCGATATACCGTAAAAACTCAAATAATCGAACCGTGTGCTTTGTAATTGAGAATTCCCTACTTTAGAGTAGAAGCGAAAAAGATAACAGAACAAAAGCTTCTTAGCTTCTTTTCCCCCGAAAGCTATAGAAAAACAAAAAATACTAGACCTTACCAGAGGAGGCAACTCCAACGACATAGCACACGGCTCTATTATTTGAGTTTTTACGGTATTTTATCTTCCTCTTCTTGTTCCCAATCAACTGGTTTACTCAGGAAGCTTTACGGCGGTATAGCTCCTAAGTTTTGTAAGGTCCATAGGGGGTAAGGGCGGCAAACCTCGCTTGTGGAACCTACAAAACTTAGGCGCTGTGCCTCCGTAGGTGGTGTTAGCAAAAGTCTATCACAAAAGCTTGGCGACTCAGCTCAGTACTCCCACCTGCTAGAGGCGCAGGGGCCATGAGATCAGACCTGGAATTGGGGGCCCCAAGTGCCAATACCCGCCGCACTTTTATAGTCTCTACTTGGCAATGTTGTAATGAAGGGGGGGGGGGTTCGATCTCGATCGGGAAGTGATCGAAGGTGAGGAACGCGCTTTTTCGAACCGGGGGGTTATAAGACAGAACCCCTTCTAACAAATCGGTAAACAATGATATTTGAAGGCAGCTGGAAGCAAAGAAACAAAAGAAATGATAAGAAAAGGGGACAAGATGTAGCAGAAAAGGCAATAAACTAGCACTAGTGCTCCACTTCCCCGGCTTCTGAGCAATAAATACTCCCATATCTAGGCTAAAGGTATTATACTTCATGGAGTAAACTGAATGGTTCAGGGTTAGGGTTACAAAGATAGACTTGTAATCAATCCCTGTTCGTCCCCCGCCCAGTTTCGTCGTGCCCCCAATAGAGACTGTATGCGTTGGTGGATTTGTAGTCGTGCCGCTTAAGCGTGATTCTAACAAGAGTGGTTTCATGATACCGTATTTTCTCGCGTTATACGGTTTTTTGCCAAGACCGGTTCTTGCCCAAGATTGGGCACACAACCCTTGCAGACGATCACTCAGCCGCATTGTTGTAGACTCCTAAAACCCACACCTTGGTTACTATGCTGGCTGGGGGAATTTGAGGGCCCATTTCAGACTCCAGGCACCGGCTTGGCAAAAAACCGTAAAACACGAGAAAATACGGTACTCGAGAATTGGACACGCATGACCTGCCGAAAGGAGGGAGTTTGATAAACCCATCATTTATCGGGGGGGGTCTGGTGGGCTCCAAAATGAGAGTGACAACCCCCGACCATGTCATTGATAACCCTCAACTCGATCAGGCTGCGCATACTCTGTCATGAGATGAAAAATCCTTGCCGTGAACTCGACCTTCTCTTGCGGCGAAAGAGTCTCCCATGCCTCCCTCGCCGGCCCTCCATAGGTTTGTCGCAACCTTCCTGCGCCCACTATGCTTCCCCGTAGTCACCCCCACAAAGTAGGTGTTCTCTCCTCCTCTAGCCACACCTCTAATGTCTCTTGTTTCTGGCACAAGTGCTAGGGGAGATTTTTTCGTGCAAGGCAGGGATCTTTTTGCTGGTTAACTACGCTTACCTTGACCGAAAACATCTTCCTGATACTTGTTGTATGTACTCGAGTACAAATTGTACATCCGAGAGTCAGGAGGCAGATCACAAGTATAACTCAAAAACGCTAGACACGAGATCACTCCAGAAAGAAGCCAGCCATTCTCTATAATTGGACCATTCTATTCCAAGCGGGCTTTCGAGATATTGCGCCACCACCGCCACCAACATCTCCAAGCCATGGGATATCAATCTCATCTATTGACCCCCGGGTACACCTAGGATTGGTCCATCCGAAATATCACATACATTCCATAGCGTTCGTACTGTACAAGACCGAGACACGCTCCTCCCGAAAACGAATGCAAAAATATATCCTTTACGTAAACCAAAATCTATTCTGTTATTGAGCTAAAGGGTGACGTTGCCTGGGAGCGGGGGAAAGGTTAACTCACCCGGGAGACTTGTGACTACGAGTAGATATTGCGCCTTGACAATATTAGCCGAAACACCACATCGAGTGCGGCGGCTCGTTACTGTTTTGTCTCTCCCGTGCCGCCCGTCCCCTCTGATACCACAATTTTATCAGATGATCATACGATGATCGGATAAGCTAGTTCTAGCCCAAGATATAGTAAGATGTTGGTAACTGGCTAAATATAGAATATCATCATAATAATATTATGATGTTGCGATTCTCAATGGAAATACATTTATTTAGGCTTTCAGGTTCAGTTTAATTGCTGGCACTATTAGAACAGCAGAGTAAGCCGAGCCGTAGAGGGGAAAGGATAGAGGCCAGCAGGAGTCTGGGAGGGGTTCACACCAGCAAGGATGAAAGATAGAGACAAGAGATGGATAAATGATGGCATTACAATTGACTGGTGTTGCTTGAAAAAAAGAAAATCGATTGAGGAGTGCCTGATTTATTTCTTTAGCTATCTAATAGCCTTGAGATTATCTGATAAAATTATGGTATGGGCGAGAGGGACGATATGGGAGGGATAAAACATGGGAACGGGTGGTATGGGAAACCTTTACCGAAAAAAAATCATTACCACTCAATCAATACATCCCAACTTCTTCTTTTCCATGATGGCTGATAGATAGTATATTGAGTGCTAGTTACTGCTATGTACTGAATTATTATTCTTAATTATTTCTGTTTGTTGATGTTGGGGCGGTTTGATCTATTGGGGAGGTTGTCGTCACGGCAAAAATTCTGAAGGTTCCTTCTTTCTTGTCCGGTTAATTTTGTCAACGCACAGCACAATATCTAAAGGCCAAATGAAGAAGTGAACACGAAATACAAGTAGAGTCCTCAGTCCATCTCGTACAAAATCCATCCCCGCCGAACACGATCTGTGCCAACAAACGACAGTTTCTTGAGACAAGATAAATGACTCCAGGAGGTCAAGCTGGGACCCGACTACCGGATGTTGGGGGAGGTCCCGGCCATAGCAGCTTTACGACTCCATCGTGCCCGTGTTCAGCGGCCATTGTGAGCGGTGTTTTGCTGAATTTATTTGAGCTGTTGGAGTCGACATCATTCCGCGCTAGCAACAGCTTCACTACTCCTTCATGCCCATTCCTGGCGGCCCACGAGAGGGGTGTTTGGCCAAACACATTATCTGGAATGTCGGGATTCACCTGGGGCCGCTCTAGCAGCAACTCCACCACCCCCTCATGGCCCCTCTTGGCAGCCCACAAGAGCGGTGTTCGGTTGGATTTACTTGAACTATCGGGGTTGACGTCTTTCTGCTGTAACAGTCGCCTCACTACCTCTACATGGCCGTTCCCGGCAGCCCACGAGAGTGGCGTTCGGCCAAACTCTTCGTCAGGGGTGTCGTGCTTAACATCTTTCTCCAACAGCAACTTCACTACTCTTTCACGCCCATTCTCGGCAGCCCATGAGAGCGGCGTCCGGCCGGTAGTACTTGAAGTATCGGGGGCGACATCTTCCCGCAGGAGCAGTACCCTCACTACCTCCTCGCGACCGTTCCCGGCAGCCCACGAGAGTGGGGTTCGGCTAAACTTCTTATCTGGGGCGTCAGGCTCGGCATTGTCCGGACGCAATAATAGCTCTACTATTCCCTCATGGCCATTCCCAGCAGCCCACGAGAGTGGCGTTCGGCCAAACTCTTCGTCAGGGATGTCGTGCTTAGCATCTTTCTCCAACAGCAACTTCACTACTCTTTCACGTCCATTCTTGGCAGCCCGCAAGAGCGGTGTTTGGCCATACTCCGTATCTGGGATGTCGGGGTTGACGTCTTTCCGGTCCAACAGTAGCTTCACTACTCCTTCGCGACCGTCCTCGGCAGCCCACAGGAGCGGCGTTCGGCCGGAATTACTTTTGCTATTGGGGTTGACACCCCCCCGCCCCAAAAGTAGCCTCACTACTCCTTCACGTCCATTCCCTGCAGCCCAAGAGAGCGGTGTTTGACCGTACCCTGCGTCTGGGATGTCGGGGTTGAGATCCCCCCGGCTTAACAGTTGTTCCACCACTTTCTCATGGCCGTTCCTGGTCGCCCACAAAAGCGGTGTTCTACCGTATCCGTCTAAGCTATTGGGGTTGACGTCTCCCCGCCCCAACAGTAGCTCCACTATTTCCTCACGGCCATTCTCCGCAGCCCACGAGAGCGGTGTTCGGCGAGTTTTACTCGAACTATCGGGTTTGGCGTATCGCCAGCCAAAAAGTAGACCCGCCACTCGCCGTGTCTTCCCCAACAAACGATCCTTCCTCCCAGGATTGACAGTCCACGGTCCAAGCAATAACTTCACCACTTTTCCATATCCATTTTCGGCAGCCCACGAGAGTGCTGTTCGTCCGTAATTCGTGTCCTTCCGGTCGGGTTTAATATGTTTCTCTCGCAAGAGAAGCTTCACTACCTCCTCATGCCCATTCCTCGCAGCCCATATGAGTGGCGTCATACCTACGCTATCTCTTTGGTTGACATCCCATTTCTTCTCTTCTATCAAGGAATCCACAACCTCGGCGATGCCGAAGTACGAGCCACAGTGAAGCGCAGAAAACGGCTTAGAGTCAGGAGTGGGGCTGAGGGTAAACTCCCGACTTATGGAATCCCAAAGGCGTTTGGCGGATATGTGATTATCTGACTGACGAAGGCTACCGGACTGGTCAAAACTACCGAACTGATCAAGGCTATCTGACTGATTAGGACTACCGGGCTGATCAGGACCGCCGAACTGATCAAGCAGCTTGAGCGCAAACTCTTTTGCTTGATCCGAAGACTCTATTTGCATATGGACTCCCCAATACAAAGAAGCATATTCGAGGAAGGGTGTGCCTCGGGGGTCAGGTGACCGGCGGGCCGAAAGATCCTTGACGTGCTGAAAGTTGAGATACGTCAAGCAGACTTCCGCCATCGTCGAGTGAGGTTTGTCAAAGATCTCGGTATGTGTGTGAAGATAATCTCGGAGGGTAGAATCGATCAAGGTAACAGTCGAGGTACCCTTATCTATAGTGACGAGCCCTTGGCAATAGTCTAGCAAGGTCGATACCGTAGGGATCTTGTCGTTATCAAGATCATTTGACCCTATCTGGATTGCTATGGCGTGACATATTTCGTCCACGTGCAAAGGCCGCTTCGAATGGAAGATCCACATCAGAACGTCCTTCCCGAGTTTTGCCCCCTCCCCACCCTGAACCTCTATCGATCCTAGCGCTGCCTCGTACGCGCCCCCTAAATCTAGTTCCTCCTTCATTTTTCTTAGCCTTTCTCTCCTTCGACTTATGGTCACCTCTTGTAGAATCGTCTCCAGGCTTAAAGAGGCAAGTAGGAATCTAGATGCAATATCTCTTAGCACACAGCTTTATGTATTTTCTTTTTTATAAATCTTCTCGCTCTCTACTTACAATTTTAGATCTTTTTCCGGAAGACTCTGAATAATTTCCTCCCTTAAACTTTCGTCCATCGCGGCAGGCATCGTATCCTCTTTTAGTTTCGCTCGGAGGAACATACCGATATCGCCCACGGTAGGTTCTACGAATATCGAAGCTGCCCTCTTACCAAGATGCTTCTCAACCTCATCCCGAATATGTGGCCTCCCGGTTAAAAATATCCGAGCACGTGGGGACTTCCGGAGAATTTGATTGAGTGAATCCAGGAGCTTCATCCGATGTCCTGACAGACACTCCTCCAGGGAGTCAATGCATATAAATGTAGGTCGTGAGGAGGATATATCCTGCAATAACTTCTCAATTTCAGCGAGCCCCAGCCTCGGGCCACCAACTACCTTCTCTCGGGCCCCAAAGGCTTCAAATATTCTTTTCGGAACGTCGTCAAGTCCACCAACAATCTGCTTCAGCACCGATCCCAGAACGGCAGCCGGGGACTGTTCCGCTTGAGCAGTGAAGTCGAAATAGAAGCACGCAACGGCGCTTCCACCCACGTCCTGCTTGCACGTATCCATCACTAGCGAGCTAACACCAGAACTTATTAGCGATGCCTTCCTCCCCCCCGACTACCTTCCTTACCTAATGTAGGTCTTGCCAACCCCATGACCTCCGTAGCAAAACAAGGCTGAATGATTAGATTCGCCCCCACGAGTGCTATCAGACCAATTCTGATATTCTGCAGTCCGGGAGAGCCAGTCTCCCACTCCGTCGAACCTACCCGCTCGAATTTTCTGGTGCCGTTTCTGGGGTTCCAGTGAAGATAGCCAGGCCAAAACCTCGGACTTCTCGTCTGCCACCGTGCAATTGTTCCGCACATCGTGAGGAGGATTATTAGAGCAATTGGCATTGCCGTTGGTGTGGGGTGGACACATTCTGTATTTTTCGCTGTTTCGCAGATTGTAGAGGATGAGTTCTTGAGTGATTGTAGAGCAGTCGAAGTAATTCTTGGAGGTGGAGAAAGCGGGGGAATCATGGTTCTGATGCCTTATAGAGGATCCGGTCCAATCAATCCGCCTACTTGCGAAACCAACATGGTTGTCCGCTGCCATTATGCACAACCCCCAAGCGGCGATGAAAGACTCGGGCGGTGATGGGAGTTATCCATACTAGTACAGTACAGTACAGGTGGGTTACTTTTGCGACACGACTAAATTTACCCGTGGCGGAATCAAGTTCTGACACTACCGGCTCCACTATAATTCCCGACTTAAATAGAATACGTTGAACCACTTGAATTAGCCATCGCAATGCCACAGCGACTCAAGTTGGTGCCACAGTCCAAATGAGAGGTCGAATTACCACATCCTGCACTCCTAGGGAGAGGAGGTCAAGCGCCTAGGCTTTGTAGATCCCACTAGCAAGGGATTTTGCGCTAGCTTAGCTAAGAGTAACAACAGTGAATTTGGCATAAAGCTAACGAATTTGGTAGGGTGGCTACATAATTCACCTCCTCACCCCTACCTTACTAGTAAAATCTACGGGACTTAGGAGCTGTGCCTCCGTACAAGGTTTAGTACTTGTATACTCGGGACCAGGGATAAAACCGGTGAAGACTAGTTATCAAGTTTATTGATTTAAGCTAAAGCATACGGCCACCCAGGGTAGTACGGTACTAGTTTTAGTACAATCGGGAGGCGCGACGGCCTAACCCGCGGTTCCCGCAGTACTAAGGCCTGGGCATTAGCGAAGGTGGTTTAAGGAGCAGGGGTAAGGGGGTATTAAGAGTTTGAGAAGAGGAAATTGTTTCTGTTTTATTTATTTTTTTATTTTTTTATTGTTTTTTTTTGGCAAGACCCGAGTTTAGGGGCTATAGGCGTCGTTAGTTGGGTCGAGGTGTTATGGTGTTGCTTTCCTTCGATTGTCGCTGTGTTGGTCTCTCCTTACTTCCTTAGGGGGCTAGACACCTGGCGCTAAAACGCTTTAGTTTAGGCATTGAAAGCCCGGAATGAAACGGGGGTTTTTTAAAAAATAAAAAATAAAAAATTGTAAAAAATTGTCTATTGAACTCAGGCTCACAGGATGAAATTATTATCTGTGTAACCGTTTTTGTCTTTTTCCAGCAGATAAAGTTACTACGGTACTCGAATCTACGCTAATTTTTAAGAGTCAAAAAAGTCTACTCGAGTGAGACATCTGGGAAGTACCGCGCGGGGCATGTCTCGGAAATTAACAGGGGGGAGTGATTGGTAACGAGCTCGATGGGCAAATATTCAAGCTTAGTTACCTAAGTTAGCCCCTTGGAAAAAATCGAAATTTACCAATTACAGTATCATACCATCTCGCAGAATTCTGGCTTAACACTGCATACCACTGCATGTGCATATGGCCTATAAACCCCATTCCCACCCCTCTAAAGCCCTATCCATGGACTAGCCCTGGTGTTAAAGTTGAGAGTTATAATTGTCGCGGTCGTGGTTGTAATCGCTATGACTATCATGACGGATTTCCCAGGGGATTGTCATTGTCCCTGTTGGCTGAGGGTTGGCTTAGGGCTTACTCTCGCCGCGAGTATTGATCGTGGGGATCGGTGGATGGATAAATGAATCGATCGAGTAGTGTTTAAACTCTTGGTGACAGCTTTGAGCATTAGAAGGTGCTAGTATATCATTAATATAATTCAAAAATACAAGGCACGAGATCGGCCCGGGAAGAAGCCAGTCCCTCACTAGAATGATACCGTTCTATTTCAAGCAGCCTTCCGTGGTCTTGCATCATCACCCCACTACCTTGCTACCACGTCACAAAATATCACTCTGAGCTCTCTTCTATCAGCTATCCACCCCCATGGCTCCTGTTAATAAACCTGCTCATGGGAAGGGAAGATAATCCGGCCGAAGCCGAACGACCACCACCAACAATAAAGCGGCCCCATTTTCAAGATAAGAGAAATATACGTGTATACCTGTTGCATCAATCTCTGAGTTTACCTAATAGAAGTCTGATCTTTGGGTGCAAAATTGGGGCATCTTGCATAGGAGCCTCAATTGTTGGCCCCCTACAAAATGTGCCCAAGATACGCCGAGTCCTGCATCTTTGGGGTAAGATATTCCACAAGTTCCAATTGGCTGAACAATATTGCTTTTCTCGGGTATGGTTTGGCAATTTTATCGTTAATTCTGGGTTTTGCGAGTTCCCTGGCATGTGTGCAGGAGTGCTGTGCTCCTACGATATGTGGACAAATCTCCAAGAAACCTGGAATTGGCCTCACAACTGGAAAGGGAAAAAAGTAAAGCAAAAAATACCCTGAGCTTCACATTGAGAAATGGGCGCATGTACAGGTTTATCACGATCGAAGCCCTACAAGTCCCTGGCACGTGCGGACCGAACACAAGGGGGATCCTGGGGGTAGAATTCAGCATGGGGCTCGAATGTGCACAGACAACTAGCCATACAAAATTCCGCTCCTAGGATACCCTCTGTGCTCGGTCCATTCATGCCAGATACCTGTATGCAGTCTTTTTCATCAGGTCTTGGCGAATATCAGTGGGTGACGAACGGGGATTAGCAGGTATTTTTTGTTACCCTACTCGATTTTTTACTGGCCAAATACCCCTGTTCGTCATCCCGTGATATTCGTCAAGACCTGATGAAAGACTGTACCCGAGTAATACGTGGACAATAGAGGCGTCCAACGCTACGGCTGAAAAACTGTTATGCAGGTTTCTCGAGTTGAAAGGCTCTGGTGTGCAATGAATGCCCTTTTGTTTTTGGGTAGAAAACTGACAGATCAACTAGGAACTTGGCACTAGGAAAACGCTGTTTGAGGCTTAGGGCTGAATTCCTCGGCTCAAGTGCTCGACTAATCGATATGATCTGAGAAAAGATCTCCTATCATAAACCATTACATCCCACCCGATTCGAATAAGAAAAAAAGTACTTGCCGGAATTTTTTTTTGGGGGTGTTAGTTGTAACCGACTTCCGTGTAGCAACACCCCAAACCTTATTTTTCGGCCAGTAGGGACTAGGCCAAGGAAAGAGAGGGGTGAGCCGTTATGACAGAGTGTAAGCATAATCGAAGTGGTTTTGGGAGCAGGATTGCGATTTCTCGTGCCGATCTTTTTTTCTTATCGAGTGTCTCTGTTTGGAGATCTCCACAGGGCCAGCCACAGTGTCGCAATAGCTAGTAGTTGCTTGGTCACCTTATCTATTTTTTTGTGTGGACTCCAGGAAAGGCTTATCTCTTCTCTGAATGATTGCTATCATAGATCACATCTCAATTACCGGTGTCGGCACCAAATTCCTGGGTCCACCTTTGTGCTCCCCGGTTTGTGAAAAGGCGGGGCTGGCAGGCTGCAATAGTTTTCTATCACTCCCCGGTGTTATTCATTGGCTGCCCTCATCTTGGAGCAATTCCTCTGCAGGGCTTGTGTGCGCCCGGGTAGCTTCGGTGTTCCACTTTGGTTCCCTCGGCGATTTCCACCTTACAGGACTGCACAGTGCCGTTAGAAAAGTTCAGAGACAAACGGCAAAACACACCAAATATGCCACATTTTGAGGCGCCCCAACACAAGAATGCCTAATAGCACTGCAATTCTCTGAAATTTAAAAAATCAAGTACTATCTCAAATTCAATATACTGAGCTGGTAGAGCCTCTAGATACTTCTAAGCCTTGCAGATCTTTCTTAAAGTGGTGGTAGCCAGATATCTTGGTTTCATGTACCTGGTGATCCAATATGTAATTGGACACTCTTGCACTATTTAGTAGCAAAACGGTCTCAACACTTGTTGAATTGTAAAGTATAAAGTAGGTGTCTTGGCATTGATTTCTCACTACAAGCTAGACTACACAATATACCTTCCCACAGGGAATTGGAAAAAATATGAAATTTTTTTACAAGGTACTCCAGATACAAGAAGTGGTGTCAGTAAAATTGAAGGCTCTAATTAAGTGAGATGGGGCTGTTGTGGTGTGCTGAAAAGTGGGACTTTTGGTATGTTTTGGCATTTGTCCCCGAACTCCTCTAACTGCACTGTACACACCAAGAATCATCGCTTCCCCGTGAGAAATACTTTCTTTCACAAAGTGGGCAGAATTGTTGCTTTCAGAGCTAGAAAATACAATTTCGTTCTTCCTATCGAACACTATCCCAGCTTCCGCTACGGTTCTAACTTTTGCTACATCTCGTTTGGTTTTTGGACTTTTATTCGTAAACCCTGCTAATCCCGCACCTAGAACTCCCACCCCCCAGTCTTTGTGAATGGATATTCTCTTTGACAGAGGCTATGGTTGCCTAAGGGGTATTGCCGGACCGGGGGTTCGGTGGGGGATGTCCATTCCGCCAGCAAGGAGAAATCTCGTTTCATGAAGAATTCACAGAGTGGCTGTATAAGTGTTAAAATGATTGAACTGTGTGCTACAAGTAACTGGCGAGGAGTACTTGTACCCGTAAAAATTGGGAAGACACAGAATACGCTAGCAAGGGTAAACAAGGTGTGGCAAATCGTGGTATGATACCTTTTAGAGGAAATTAAACTGCCAAAAGAGACGAAATTCTGGGGCTTGGGTGGCGATCATGAAAAGTATTATTACCCCCTGAAGCAATTTCTCTTCCGGCGGTCCTTTCTTACCCTTGCGAGCGTATTCTGTGTTTTCCCAATTTTTACGGTTCTAGAAAATGCGAGCGCTAATTTATTATAGCATGGGTACTTAGGCGAGCTCATGATCAGCCATTTATTTACCTAATCCCTATTTCTAGCGGAGTACGAGTACTTTCTGGTGTATCATTCTGGTACATATTACTGGTGGGAGGTCGAATTAAGGTGAACCAAGCCAAGCATTTAGCCATGGGGCCGCAAAAGCTTTTTTTCGAGTCCTGCATTCCCGTTTTTCAACCCCGGGGCTGAACCATCCTCAGTTAGTTGGTGCCGCCAAGAAATCGGTGGAATATGTCTCAGTTTGAAATCCGAGTAGTTTATTTCAGGTCAAGGAAGAATACCCTCCAGTTAAGGAGGAATACTTTCCAGATCCCGTCATTTTCTTAACCAGATCTCTTGGGCGCAGCATCGACCCTGCGGGGCCCAACTATGTTTCCGTGTAGTAAGATATGAGAATCTTGCATTCAAGAATTAGAAGGTTTATCAGAAGCACTATCCAAAAACACAGGACGCTAGGTCGCCCCGGAGACAAGTCAGCCGTTTTCCACGATCGTACCGTTTTATATCAAGTAGGTTTTGTAATTTCACAACATCACTGCCACCTGCGCATCAACGCCACAAAATACAAATATCTTCCATGCACTCCCGAGTATGTCGACAATCAGTGCTTGAAAGGAGGGGAAAAATGTCTACCTCGATCCTTATATTCCGCTCTATTCGAGTAAGAAAATAAATTAAGAAAAGAGAGGCATTCTACTCGAGTACTTTACAAGCCTGGGACACAGGGCACCCAAAAATAAATCTCGAGATATATATCCTACCTAAACCTAAACCTATTCGATTATTGAGCCAGGGAATCAAGCGGAGACTTAATTAAGGGATACGTGGGGAATATTGGGCCTATAGCAGCTCTACCGCACTATGGTACCCTTTTCAGCAGCCAACCAGAGCGGTGTTCTGCCGGGTTTGCTTGTATTTTCTGTCAGAGAGTAGATCGGCTGCTCGCCGCGCCTTCCCCTGCCACCGACTTATGCTCCGAGGGTTGGCAAATGGCCGTCCAAGAAATAACCTCGCCACTCCCTCATGCCCATTTTCAGCAGCCCATGGGAGTGCTGTTCGGCCATATTTCCTATCCTGCTCATTATGTTGGATGTGCTTTTTTCGCAAGAACAACCTCACTACATCTTCATGCCCGTACCTTGTACTGTCACATATCAAGGAAGGAGGAACGTGCCAAGGTAGCAACGGGAAAAACTTTTACTATCCTAATAGTTAATCCTAATAAGCGAGTAGCTTATCTAATTCTAATAGTTACCTGGGCGCGTTCGGCTATTTTCGATATGGAACAATAGCATATATATGAGTGCCACCACACCCTCATCATCTCTTTAGTTCACGTTCCATCTGTTAATCTTTTTCAGAGCACTTGCGACTTCGGAGATGCTAAAGTGTGAGATGCAGGGCAGGGAAAAAAACGGCTCCTGGCCAAGGCGATAATAGGAGGGGAACCTCCTTTGGTCGATTCTCAAAGAGGCTGGGAAGATATTTGACTGCCAAACCGACCGAGAAGCGAGAGCACCAATGTTCACCTATTCCGAGACCTCCTTCTCATGTGTGCTCTCGAATATTTCTCAGCGTCTAGCTTTGGGGATTTTTATAAGTTCTCCTTCCCACTTCCGACCTACTGTATATTTCGGAAACCGTGTCAGGAATATTCTGTATAATTTCCTCTTCTAAACCCTCGCCCGTCGCGCCTAGCATCCTATCCTCTCCTAGTTTCACTCAGGGGAAGCATTGTAGTATCACCCTTGGTTGGGGTCAGACCTAGTCGCCGCCCTCCTAGTAAGATACCTGTCAATTTCACCCCGGATATGTTGCCCCTTAGTTAGAAATATCCGAGCACCTGGAGACTTCTGGAGGATTTTGTTGGGTGAATCGAGGGGTTCTGCGCGACCTCCTGGTGGCCACTCGTCTAAGGCCTCAATGCATATAAATATACATCGAGAGGAGGAGATATCCTGCAAGAACTCCGGAATTCCTGAAAGCACTAGCCCCCGGCGACCAATGGCATTCCTTCCGTCCCGAAAAGCCTGAACTATTATTTCCAGAGCCCCATTCAGTCCACGATAACCTGTTGCAGCACCGAATCCAGAATCGCAGCAAGGGATTCCTCCTAAGCAGCGAAGTTGAACAGGAAGCACGCAGCGGCTACACTTTCCCCTCACGGGGTGCTTGCATAGCATATCTATCACTAACGAGATAACATCACAGCTTATTAGCAGTACTTTTGTTTCCTTGAGTATCTTCTCTCATACCTGATGCAGGTCTTGCCAACCCCCGGACAACTGTGGCAAAACAAGGCTGAACCATAAGACCTACCCCCACGATTTCTACCAGATCAATTATGATATTTTTCAGTCCAGAAGAGCAAATCTCCTATCTGGCAGGTCCTATGGGTTCGAATGTCCGGGTGTCTTCTTTGGGGGTTAAGTGACGATAGCCACGCCAAAATTTGGGACTTCTCGTCAGCCACTGTGCACTTATTCCACTGCTGAAAGAGTTGGCATCTAAAAGGGTTGTTATTTTCGTTGGCGTAATGTGGAGACATTTTGTATTTGTCGCTATTTTAAGGGTTGTGCAAGGTAAGGGATGGGTTCTTGAGTTAATTTATGCGGCGGGGTGGGTTGATGTGATTCCCGGGAGTGAAGGAAGGGGGAGGCGGTGGTGATCCTAGGGCCTTATGAGCACAGTCCTGGCACACTCAATGAGCTTGAGACTGATGGACCACTGGTGATACTAACATGATAGCCCACCGCCATACGGGTATGGACAAACCCCAAGCAACTCATGGCGGAATGGGGCTGAGATGAAAACAATTAATGTTTTGTGCCATATCGGCACTTGTTGTGGTGCTCGAGTATTGGTCGAAATCTCTTGGTGATAACTTCACGAACCAGGAGGCATATCATAAATTGGCTATGATTCAAAAACACAACACACAGGATCCCCCTAGGAAGAAAGAAGTTAGTCCTTCGCTGTAATCACACAGCTCTGCTGCCAACCACCTTTCCTAGCCTTGCATAGCTGCCGCAGCCACCTGTGCCTCCACCCCACAAGATATAATCTCTTCCGTGCACCCCCGAGTCTGCACACAATCAGAGTATTGGAAACAAACCTCCAAGTTAGTGGACTACTGGTATTACATTCAGCCCCATTCACATAAGAAAAAAAGAACAAAAGAGTTATAGTAGTGTGCAAGCCCGGGGCCTCTCCGCCCAAAAATACAAGATACACATTTTACGATACGTACTTCAGGGTTTTCTTCTGACCCTGTGCAGGCCCGATTTTGGGCCCCCGGACGTCCAAGTGAGACAGGAGTAACACCTCCGCGTTGGACTATTAACCGATAGCGGCAATGTCGTTTACCTCCTCCTATCTTTCTTTTCTTTTCAAAGTTGTATCAGGGGAATATACTGTAGTCGCCCTCAGCTAGCTGTTCTTTCCTGCCGGTCTCAGGCTGAGCTGATTTAAAGGAGAAGGACAAGATTAGCACATCTACTAAACTTTTCCCGAGTTTCTACTGAATCGTCGTATCATTAAAAAAGATCCGGTACGACTGAAGACATCCTAGTGCAATCTAACATAGTAATTTATAATTGTTACGATAAGTCATAGAGATGAACACAAGCGTATCATAAATGTAAAATAAGAGCAGGCAGGGGGGGATTTTCTGTTCCCCCCACCGGTAATCGATCTCGCTTCTAGAAGACCCCCGTAAAGTGGTTGGGTGAGAGCACTGAGACGATCTTCGGGCAGGTATAAAGAATTCCCACAGACGGGAATAAAGATGAAAACTGGTGAAGGCAATCGTAGTTGGAAATGACCAAAGGGCAGGAAAACAAACCGAGTAACCAGAGATCTGCAATCACCACACGCACCGCTGGTAGTCAAGTATCGTCGTGAGGTCGAGGTCAGAAAGCACGAAGGATGGGGGAACTCAATCGTCGATGAAGACAAAAGGGAAAGCTCTATTCACATCGGCGAGTACACTTCTCACTGTCGTTGTTCGCCCTTTCGTCCTCCCTTTCCGGTTTCTTTCTTCAACCTGCTTATAAACCCATCTTTCCCCCTAGCCAAGACAAATCAATCCTCTGCTGTAGCAACGAACATGACCTAAACCTCTGCCGCTCTAGCTATCTAACTTATGCTTAATGCCATGTAGAAGTAATGAAGCGACCGCCGGTGATAAAGCCCATAGTTCAAATTCAAACCTCGTAGTACGGTACTGGGTGTCCTAGAATCTCGAACAATTGTTACGGAGTCGAATTAAGGTGAGTCAAGCCAAGCATTCCTGATATAATTGCCTAATATTAGTTTTTAAAAGGTCTTGGTACAGCACTAATCTACTACTCGTAATACCGTAAAAGCTCCTGAAATCCGCCATCTCAGGCAGCTCTCCGATTTCCTGATTCTGAGTCAAGACATCCGGAGGGGGATTAGTATTTTCCCAACACAGTAGAAGACCGGCCCACTAGACAACTTGGATCTCGCTAACCGGTATTCGCAATTCCATTAACTTATCGGGCTAAACCTATCCCGGGCTAAAGCTCTGATCATGGCTGATGATCTGATGGCGGATTTCAAGAGTTTTTACTGTAATCCCCGTAATCCGAGGAAAAATTATTTCATTATTATTGTCCTCTTGGATTCTATTTCGCCGACTTCTGATTTGACCTCTACTCTTCCCATATACCAATCCTTTAGAAAATCTATGGCTAGCCCTTAAACAGATATTGTTATCCTCGCCCCTTGCCAACTAGGAGAGATCAATGACATGAAACCCCTTTTTCACAATGCCAACCCTCTCCGATCAAAGCCCCCCTGATCCCTGCATTGCGATCTTACTAGGCCACACAAAATTTATGCTTCCCCAAGGCCGGGGGCTGCTCAAATGCGTAACCATAGAATACCTTAAGGCTAGCTATGGCAAACATCACTAGGATACTGGTCATATAAAAATAACTCATTTATAAACTAGAAAATATCTTAATGTACAGTACCAGCTTCGGGGGTCTCTCTTCGAAATGGGAAATTACGAGGCAGGGGAAGAGGTAGAGGGGGAAGAAAAAGAAGCGAGAACAGGACAATCAAATACCCCCAGCTGCGCAAACCTTTTCCGCAACGGGAATATGCTGCTTGTAAGCATCAGGAAAGGCAGATCTCTGCACACTCTGTGCCGCCTTCCCAATTTCCATCCCCTCCCAACCATTTACCCTTTTCAATGCAGCGAAGAACTTGCCAGCGCTAGTTCTGGGGTCCATACAATCCTTTACGGTGCCCCAGAATTGTGGGCGCTGCTGAAAGATCCCGACAGAATCATGGTCACGACCGACGCCGTCATGAGGGTAGTTGATTGATTCGGGGACGGAAGGGTTGGACAAGACTCGGATCCTGGATTCTTGCATTGCCGTCACGATGGAAACTTGGCACCCACGATTGCCAACACCATACTGACGTGCTACTTCGATTATAGTACGGGCATGACCGGTTTGCGTGCTGTCGAGGCCAGGGAAGTTACCGCCACCCCCTGGTGGGCTGGGACCATCTCCAGTGCAGCATTGGATATGATTTGGGCCGGGGCAGTGGCCTGGATCTGGTGTCCCCTTGCAAGTCGAGGTTGGCTGACAAGTGCCGGATGTGCCAGCGCCATTCGTACAGGTACCGTATGTGCAGCACTACTAGATGTTAGTTATGTTTGCGATAAGGATATATAGCTATCAATCTGGTGAATGAAATTACCTGAATTGTATTGTCCCCGGGGCAGAAGCCAGGGTGTGAAACACCCCCCTGGCCACTACAGGTAGAAGTTTTTATACATTCTCCAGACGGACCGTTTCCGGCCTTACAGGTCCCGAAACTCTGCGCAAGTGCGGAAGGAAGGGTAGTCAGGAGGAAAAAATAGCTGATGAATTTGAACTGCATTTCGCTAATATTCTGATGGAGGGAGTGAGCGAGGAGCTATCCTGATAAAGGGGAACACCAGATGATGGGACAAAATGTGATCAGCAAGGAATTTCAAGCAGAGGCCGCGATCGAGGTAGAGGAATATCCTGATGATGGTAGACTCTGGGGGGAATTAGAGTTCAATAAATACTACATTATTCTCTAGGAGTAAACTTATGCAAGCATAATCGCAGAGAAACAATTCCCTTTTGGATCCGGAATACGAGAACGGGTGCGTGTCAATGACCAGCCTGACAAGGAAGTGGGCCTTGCTGGTACGGTGATGCTATGTTTCACATCACGGACTCGATAATTCACGGTTTCTCGGACGAATACAAATGTGCGGAGCTTCCTGTTGACGGCTCGGCGCAGCATTTTCCTGGTGCCTGAGCCTGGGGTACCCCGTACAGTACCTGGGCAGTGCTCGACTGTCAGTTGCGTTAAGCTCAGCTCCTGGCACTTTTTGGTTACACCGATACGGAGGCGGACTAGCGTCCAAAACTAACCAGACCAATAGCCTACAGGACCGGAGGGTCTTAGTAAGGATTGCTCGCCTATACTCGAGTAGTGGGGGCTTACTTGAGTATTAGTGGCTAAAATTCGAGGTGAGCATAGCTAGTCTGTCAAGTCCAACAGGAAATTAACCAAATATTAGCACGTTTTTCTGTTAGAAAAGCACTTAGCTAAGATGGCCAGAAACACCAGTCCACCTGATTTACGGTAAAACTCGTTAAATCTGTCACCAGACCACGGGTGGGAGTCACCCACCGCACAAAGCCACGATAGGCTTAACAGAGTCGGTTAAAAGTAACGAATGCAAGTGACTGGGATCCAGCAAGCCCAGATTGCCCAAGTTGTCCCTTATATAGAGAGGATTACCCCTTTTCGGAGAATTCTGTTTCTGATGGCGTGGATAAAGTGCGCTTAGGAGCTGGTGGATTCACGAGTTTTCTGCAGTATTTCTAGCAAACTAGGGCTTTGGTAGCCTTGAGAGCTGCTAGCCAATTTGAAAGTTATCAGGGCATCTTGGCGAGAAAATTGTTTTGCTCCCGGCGTGCCTTTATATTAAAATGCTAGCATTGCTTATTTAAATCCGTGAGTAGCGAGTTGCTCGTGCCAATTTCTCTCGTATCAAGAAACAAGCACTTTCCGAACCCTGCAATTTTAAGAATTGGATTTCAGCTCTTCGTCTGGCCATAGGTACAGTAATAATCTCTTCTACGCGCCCCCGAGTCTAGCCACAATTAGAGTGTCCAAAACAAACCTCTTCTAAGTTAATGGACTACTTGCTGGTTCACTTGCTATGCGGGCAGTTCATAACCCTAACCCTCCCCTAACACACAAGGAAAACCACAACGCAAGTTCTTCAATTTAAAAAGTCTCTGGACAATTTTGTGCCAAGATTGGTATTAATAAGTGCAGGGCGTCCGGAAACTTTTTAAATGGCCAAGGAAATTCGCATGTTTAATAGCTTTCATTTGATCTGAAAGGCATTTCTCCAATCTCAAAACAGTGTCTATTGATAGCTGACCGGTTGAGCGTAACGGGAGGCGTTATATTGTTCGAAATAGATGAGGGTTAGGGCTGTGGACAGTCAGCATAGCAAATGAATCAGCGAGTGCAGGTATTACATTCAGCCCTATTTGGGTGAGAAAAAAAAGAAACAAAAAGTTACAGCAGTGTACAAGCCTCGCGCTCTCTCAGCCCTAAAATGCAAAATACACATTTTTATGATACGCCTTTTGGAGTTTTCTTTTGACTGTGCGGACACGATCCTGAGTCCCCGGAGGTCCAAGTGGGGCTGAAGTAAAACCTCCGGGTTAGGCCACCAACTGATAGCAGGAATGTCGTTCATCTTATTGGGTGTGTGGTATATTGCACGTGAGGTGAGATGTTCGTTATAAACTAGTCGTATCATACAAGAGAGAAGACTATTGATTTTAAGGAGAAACACCCATGCCAAACCCACTCCTGCACAACCAATGATAGACCTAATCGCAAACGTAGACAGGCCCTAGACTAACCCAAAGACATGACTTAAGTGGGTAGCCGTATCTCGACATATCGTAGAGCTGACAGAGCTAACAGATCTCTCCCTCATTTTTTCTTTTATTTTCAAAGTTGTATTAGGAGAACATACTGTAGTCATCCCAATGTAGCTGTTCCCCGCTGGTCTCAGGTTGAGCTGTGATCTGAAGGGGGAGGACAAGATTAGCTCATCTACTAAAATTTTCCCGAGTTTCTGCTGGTGGATCGTCGTATCATTATAAAAGATCTGGTACGACTGAAGATATAGTAGAATAATCTACCATAGTCATTTTTATTTGTTATGATAAGTTATCTAGATGTACGCAAGCCTATCCAAAAGAAGCGGAGGTGGGGGGATGGGGATGTTTTTCTTCAAAATAGGCTATGTTCGGTAGATAGTCTTGCGGTCCTTATTCTTTCTGTGCTGTCAGCAGCGTCCTATATATACACAAAACTCTCTTCCTAGAACCACACTTCTTCGCCATCACCCAACTCTGTTCTTCCATCACCGTCTCTTGCTTTCCAAACCACACCCTCAACTTTCCTACGGATTTCGTCCGTCAATCCCTTCTCTCGTTTCAACTACATACAAACTTATCCTGAACGCTCCTTTCCTAACTTTCCTGATACGTTCTCCTGTTTTGCTATCGTCAAAGTGTGACAGTCGTTTGTTCCATATTCTAGCTAACACTAGCCCCAAACCTTTAGTACCCCTAGTCTGATTCGTGAATCTTCCCGAAACATGTCCGATGCACCTAACCGTTCGCTCATACACGCCGTTGCTTCAACTTCCATACTTCCCAACACTCGCCAAACAAAAACTCTCCTTATCCTAACTTCCGGTGTTGTAACATTGTCGCGGATATGGAACCTTCGTGAATATTTTAACAGTTTTCTGCTCCCCCTCCGGTAACCGATCTCTCTCCAAGAAGGCCCTTGTAAAGTTGCTGGGTGGGTATGGTACCGTACTCTGTGCCGTATAATCCCAAATAACTACTAAGGAGTCGAATTAAGGTGAGTCAAGTCAAGCATTCCTAATCTAGTTACCTAATATTAGTTTTAAAAGGCTTTAGTACAGCACTGGTATAACTTTATAGTACAGGTGCTCCGAGGAAAAAAATATTTCATCATTGTCGTCTTCTTCGGTTCTTGATTGTCGACTTCTGGTTCGAATTCTGGTTCGACTTCTACTCCTCCAATCTACTAATCTCCACTCTAGAAATCTGTGGCTAATCCTAGAACATATTTTATTGTCATCGCCTCTCCAATTTGGAGTGAGAGACCAGTGACATGAAAGGACTTTTGTACGACCTCGACCCCTTCCGATCAAAACCCCTCAATGCCTACGGAGGTACAGGGCATAAGTTTTGTAGGTTACACAGGGGGTGAGGGCAGCAAACTTCGCTTGTGGAACCTACAAAACTTATGCCCTGTACCTCCGTAGCCGACTGCCCAAATTGTTGCAACCCTGCAGCCCCAACTATCCTTCAGTCTAACGGTCCCCGCACAGTAAGTATTTTCTCCTCTTCACCCTGCATTTCTGCTATCCATATTTCAAGTGTCCCCTATTTGTAGAATGATAGCACATGAAAATTGTGGATTCAAGAATTATGGGGAATATCATAAGTGTAACTCAAAAAAGTAAGACACAAGACCGCTCTGGAAAGAAGCTAGTCCTACTATAGTTACGCCCTTCTATTCTAAACGGCGTTTCACGATCTCACAACAGCGCCCCTCCGCGCCATAGTCAAGCTCTCCCATGTGCCACCCAGCATGTCGGTAACTATTATATCCGAAAAAAGGAATCACTAATGAGGGTTATTCTGAACCCATTATATCCCACTATGTTTGGATAAAGAAAGGAGGGAAAAAAGAGCTGTCGTACTGTACAAGACTAAGATACCCTCCACCCAAAATAAATCTCAAGATATATACTCTACCTAAACCTAAACCTAGTCTGTAATTGAGGGAAAGGGGGTGAGCCCCTAGGAGCGGGAGAAAGGCTAACTTATCTGAGGGAACCCGAGCTCAATCCTGAAAAAGCCCACCGGGGAACTGAAGGGAAAAAACGGATGAACATTTCCGAGCACTCGGCAAAAGAACTCATATTCCTCGCCCACACCCGTGCCAACCAAAGACGACCTCTATTAGACATCATGGGATCTAGGAGATCAAGTGGGGACCCAATTAGCGGATATGTCGGGGATGTCGGACCTGTATCAGCTCAACGATTCTATCATGTCCGTTTCCAGCCGCCAGCGTAAGCGGTGTTTTGCCGTATTTGCTTGAGTGATGGAAGTTGACATCTTCCCGCTCCAGCAGTAGCTTCACTACTCCTTCATGTCCATTCTCGGTAGCCCACAGGAGGGGTGTTTGGCCAAACACAGTGTCTGGAGTATCAGGGTTGACATCTTTCCGCTCTAATAGTAGCTCCACTGCTTTCTCATGCCCATTCTCGGCAGCCCACGAGAGCGGCGTTTGACGATACAGGGCGTCCGGGGCATCGGGGTCGGTATCTTCCCGCCCAAGCAGTAGCTTCATTACTCCCTCATGGCCATTCTCGGCAGCGAACGAGAGCGGCGTTCGGCTGGACCCAGTTGACTGATTAGGGTTGACATCCCTCCTCCCAGACAGTAGCTTTACTACTCCTTCACACCCATTCTCGGCAGCCCACGAGAGCGGCGTTTGACCATATACTGCTTCTGGGGTGTTGGGGTTGGCACCTTGCCTCAAGAGTAGCTTCACTACTCCCTCATGGCCATTCCCTGCAGCTAGCCAGAGCGGCGTTCGGCCATATTTACTTGAGCGATTGGGGTTGACCTCCCTCCTCCCCAACAGTAGCTTCACTACTCCTTCACACCCATTCTCGGCAGCCCACGAGAGCGGTGTTCGACTATGGGCTGAGTCTGGTGTGTCAGGGTTGACGTCTCCCCGCCCCAACAGTAGCTTCACCACTCCCTCATGGCCGCTCTCGGTAGCTAACGAGAGCGGTGTTCGGCCGGATTTGCTTGCGCTATTGGGGTTGACATCTCCCCGCTCTAATAGCAGCTTTACTGTTCCCTCATGGCCCCCACCGGCAGCCCACCAGAGCGGCGTTCGTCCGTATTTACTGGAACTATTGGGCTTAATGTCCTTCCGCTGCAAAAGTAGCTTCACCACTCCTTTGCACCCACTCTCAGCAGCCCACGAGAGCGGTGTTTGACCGTAGACCGAGTCTGGAGTGTTGGGGCTAACATCCTCCCGCCCCAGCAATAGCTTCGCTACTCCCTCGTGCCCGTTCCCAGCCGCCCGCGAGAGCGGTGTTCGGCCGGATTTATCCGACTTATCGGGGCTGACATCTTTTCGCCACAAGAGTAGCTTCACTATTCCTTCGTGCCCATTCTCGGCAGCCCACGAGAGCGGCGTTTGGCCACACACTGCGTCTGGGGTGTCGGGGCTGATATCTTCCCCCTCTAACAGTAGCTTCACTATTTCCTCATGGCCATTCGTGGCAGCGAGCGAGAGCGGTGTGCGGCCGGATTTGCTTGAGCTATTAGGGTTGACATTTTCCAGCCCCAGCAGTAGCTTCGCTACTCCTTCATGGCCATTTCCGGCAGCCTGCGAAAGTGGTGTTCGGCCGGATTTATCCGAAATATCGGGGTTGACATTCTTCATTCCCAAGAGTAGCTTTACTACTCCATCATAGCCACTCTCGGCAGCCCACGAGAGTGGCGTTCGACCAGATTTGCTTGAGCTTTCGGGGTTGACGTATCTCCTGCCAAATAGTAGACCCACGGCCAGCCGCGCCTTCCCCCACCGGCAACCTATTGCCCTAGGATTGACAAATCGGGGTCCAAGAAATAACCTCACCACTCCCTCGTGTCCATTTCCAGCAGCCCATGAGAGTGCTGTTCGACCATAATTTATGTCCTGCTGGTCAGGTTGAATATGTTTTTCTCGCAAGAGCAATCTCACTACCCCTTCATGCCCGTATCTTGCAGCCCATATGAGTGGCGTCATGCCCGCACCATCTATTTCATTCAAATCCCATCTATCCATCTTTATCAAGACATTCGCAACTTCTGCGATGCCGAAGTAGGAGATACAGTGAAGTGCAGAAAACGGCTTGCGATCCTGAGTACGGCCGATGGACAACTCCAAACTGATTGAATTCCAAAGGGACATGGCAGATCTGTGGCTATTAAACTGACTAAGAAGCTCGAGCGCAAATCTTTTTGCCTGATCTGAGACGTCCATCCGCATGTGGGTTCCCCAATATAAAGAAGAATATTCAAGGAAGGGTGTTCCTCGGGTGTCAGAGGATAGGTCATCTGAGAGATCTTTGACTCGCTGGAAGTTGAGGTACGTCAGGCAGATTTCCGCCATGGTCGAATGAGCTCTGTCAAAGACGTCGGGATGTGTGCAAAGATACTCTTGGAGGGTAGAATGAATCAACCTAATAGTCGACCTACCCTTTTCTACGGTGGCAAGTCCTTGACAACAGCCTAGCAATGTTGATATCCCAGGGATATCATTGCTATTGAGATCACTCGACCCTATCCGGATTGCTACGGCGTGACATATTTCCTCCACCTGCAAAGGCCGCCTCGAATGGGAGATCCACATCAGTACGGCCATCCCGAGTCTTGCTTTCTCCCCACCTTGAACCTTTATTCTCCCCAACGTTGCCCCGTACGCGCCCCCCAAATCTAAGCAGTTCTTCATTGCGCTAAGCTTTTGTCTCCTTCGATATATGGTGGTCTCCCTCAGGATCGCCTCGATGCTTAAGAAGACAAGCAGGAATCTAGACCCAAGATCTTTCAGCACACAACCCTAGGTATTTCTATGTGATCTGCTCCTTACTTACATTTCTGAAACTGTTGTGGTAATATTCTGAATAATTTCTCCCTCCAAACTCTCGTCCATTGCGTCCGGCATCGTGTCCTCTTCTAGCTTCGCTCGGAGGAATATGATAATATCACCCCTTGTGGGTGTTATGGATCTAATCGCTGCCCTCCCCACAAGATGCTTCTCAACTTCATCCCAGATATGGGGTCTCCCGGTAAGAAATATCCGAGCGCCCGAGGAATTCTGGAGAATTTGGTTGAGCGAATCAAGAAGCTTCACCCGATGCCCTGCCTGACACTCATCTAGGGCATCAATGCATATAAATGTTGACCGTGAGGAGGAGATATCCTGCAAGAACTCCACAATCTCTGTGAGTGCTAGCCTCTGGCCACCAATGGCCTTCTCTCTGTCCTGAAAAGCTTTGACTATTCTTTCTGGGACCTCGTCCAGTCCACCAACAATCTGTTTCAGCACCGAACCTAGAATCGCAGCTGGGGACTGCTCATCCTGAGCGGCGAAGTCGAAGTAGAAACACGCAACAGGAGCATCCCGCCATACGACCTGCTTGCACAACGTATCTATCACCAGCGAGCTGAAATCACAGCTTATTAGCGATACCTCTCTTTACTCGAATACCTCCTTCCTTGCCTAATGTAGGTCTTACCGACACCCGGACCTCCGTGACAAAACAAGGCAGAACCACCAGATCCACCCCAACCGACACCACTAAACCAATTCCGATATTCTTGAGTCTATAAGAGCCAGCTCCCTACCTCGTCCACCCTACGGGTTCGGATATCCTGGTGCCGTATCTGAGGCTCAAGTGGGGATAACCAGGCCAAAATTTCCGATTTCTCGTCGGCCACCGCACACCCGCCCCACACATTGTTAATGTTATTAAAAGAGTTGATGTTGTCGTTAATTTGATGTTGAGACATTTTATATTTTTTGCTGTTTTGGAGCCCGTGGAGGATGGATCTTTAGTGAGTCTGTATGGGAGAGTTGTCAATGCAGTTTGTGGGGGATGGAAAGTGGGGGGCAATAGTGCCTTCAAAGCCTTGGGGAAGGTGTCGGATGCTACGATTTCTCATCCTGTGCGATCATCGATGCGTGTCTGTCATGTGACACTACACGATTATGTGACTCATAGATATATCCTTATGTATGGGGCTATGCACAGGAAGCTGGTTAAGGGTACTGGCATATATAGAGGAGGAATTCCCCTTGGATTTCCATATACCGGCAGTTCAATAGCACAGGCTTGGAAATTTATCATTAGGTCCTAACTATCTTGCATTCAATTCTCTCTGCCAACCTTATCACAAGGCCAGCATTAGAATACCAGTATTTTCAGAAGGCTGGTCCAACTAATCCACCCCATACTGGCTTACTACATATCTATGAGGCCAACATGACTGTGGGTTGCCCTATTCGCGGATCCCAAGCCGCTGATGGCGCAGTGAGGCTGAGATGAAAGTAATTCACATCCCGTGCTACCCAGCACTGGTGGCAGTGTTGTTGGTCGGGCTCCCTCTGTGACGGCTTCAAGAACTGGGGGGGGTATCACAAGTATATCTCAAAAACACAATTCACCTCTCTGCAATTCCACCGTTTTGTTTCAAAACGGCTTTTCATGGGCCCACACAGCCCCCACCATTACTTTTACCTCCACATCACAAAATATTGATTTCTTTCGTGCACCTTATAGTTCGTCGAGAATCAGTGAATGTGAAAGATAGATCTCGGATAAGCACCACCCTAAATCCCACACATCCCACGCCATTCTAAATAAGAAAAGACACAAGAGGGTTATCCCTTAGTTTGTCAGTGGGCCCAAGAAAACAGGTTGAACAGGACTCAGATTGAAACCCCCCGAAACCTATCCCCAGTTAGGGAAGGATATTTCCCAGATCCCGTTATTTTCTTGTCCGGATTTGGTATAGTTCTTAACCAGTTTTCTTGGACGCAGCCCCGACAGACTAAGGGATAATAATGTTGAGGACGAGATACTCTCCACCCAAGAAATAAATCTCAAGATATGTAACCCACCTAAACGTAAATATATTCCATGATTAAGCAAAAGAGTAAGATTACCTAGGAGTGGGAGAAAGACTAACTTATCCAAGAAACCTCTAACTTAATCCGGCAAACGCCGGAGGTAGACTGTAACTTTGACCCGAAAGCAGAAACTAACAAACATCCCAGACTACCCAGCACAAAACTCGCGCTCATCTGACACGACCTGTACTAGTACAGTACCAGCAATCGACGGTCCCCATAAGAAAATATCGTAAACCCAAGGAAATCAACCAGGGGCCCAATCAGTGGGGATTTCTGGCCTCTAGCAGCTCTAGGACTCTGTCATGCCTATTCCGGGCACAGGAACGGTGTTCGATAGGGTTTACTGGACTTATTGGGTTGATATCTTTCTACCCCAAGAATAAATTCACTCCATCTCCAGGCAAATTCTCGGCAGCCCACGACAGAGGGTTGTGTTTAACTATGCACGGCATCTGGGCCGTTGGGGTTGACATCCCCCCGGTCCAACAGCAGCTCCACACCTACCACGTTGCCGTTCTCGGCAGCCAACCACAGTAGTATTCACCCCCGAGGAAATTCTCAGCCTGGTGATACCGCATTATTTGGTTTTATTCACCTGCCGCTAGTACCATCTTGGCGACAAAATTCGTTGGCGCCTCCCCCATTTTGTTGGAAATCGGTCAATTCTGCTCGTCATACTATAGTTTCTTTTGTCTCATCCAAGTGCAGAAACACTTGAAATATGGTTCCGTTGATGTATGGAAAGGAGCATGGACTGTTAAAGGAACGCATGCCGGATATGTTAAAATTCACGAAGGTTCCATACCTGATCGATAGTCGGAACACTGATGGGACATGGCTGAGGGGAATCGGGTTTGATAACGGTTGCACTATGAGCTAGTATGG
>Ga0307513_10001470_pt1 | contig 33871 bp, 48 predicted proteins | sample 15_EM_MG_FD_202174 | JGI IMG/M metagenome (GOLD analysis project Ga0307513, IMG submission 202174) | Populus trichocarpa ectomycorrhiza microbial communities from riparian zone in the Pacific Northwest, United States - 15_EM | ecosystem: Host-associated > Plants > Roots > Unclassified | place... | reverse complement strand
GGCACTTGGGATCAAGCCCCTTCTGCGAAGGTGATCAAAATTGCCTTTAACGGCTCTATTTACTCAACAAACATCCATATTCGGCTTTGTTTGTAGCACCAAGCAGAAGGGGCTTGGAACGAACCTAATATGCTGCCTTGATGCTGCCAAGTTAGTGCTTGGCTAGTGCGGCCCATGATAACATTCATAAATTCGGGAGTCATTGACAGAAATCGGCTTCCCGCATTATGCCCTCCTCCCCTACAACGACAGAGCAGCCTCATGCCGTACCGGAACCTTCTGTGGTTGAGGCTGCACGTCCAATACCGAGTGTCAAGAAACCAAGCGTATTTCGACAGTTTGGAAGGGGCCTGCGTGGGTTAGCTCATTTCATATATGACACCCTGGTGTTGCTCTCAATTGGCCTACTGTACGGAGTTCCTACAGTGATAGCATTCGCTCTCTTCTCTACGTAAGTAAAAACCCTTTGTTCTGAAATTTTGCTTATATTAGTAACCTGCATATGATAAAAGTTTGTCGTTGGGCGTTTCTCTCGGATTTGCAGCGGCGAATGGGGCTGTCGTCATGTTCGTTATTACCCCTCTTTTACGCCGACCATGCTTTTAAAACCTAAAACTCTACACCAGGCTCGTAGGAAACGGGATCCTTCGAGCAGCCCACCTAGCGCATTACACCAACAACGCGTCTGCCGCAGCAATCGGCGCAACGGGCGCAATCATTGCCGGCCTCATTATGGGTATCCTCATGCAATGCATGCCTCAGGATGAGAACGGCCAAACCCCATGGTTCATATCTCTGGTCGTCACCATCCTCGTCTATACCCTTACTGGGACCATCGGGTGTGCAATCCTCATACATAACCATGTCGACTTAGGCCCCATCGACGTCCTACATGCGACGCGCGCTGGTGCGCTTGGTGGGGCCATTTTTGGACCCGGGATGATCGTGCTCGTGCCCATGTTCTTTGGTGTATTAATGATCGTCTTGTCACCGCTGTGGTTGGCAATGTCGATGGGGCTTCGCTGGGTATACGTACGGTCGAGTGAGAGCTGGGATGGTCGAACACACAAGTACTCATATTGCTACACTTATGGTACCTGTGGAGACGATCCGGAAATTGAGGAAGAGCTTGCGCAACTCCCGACAAGTAGAATTGGCATCTGATTATTTTCAGAAACATACAAACCGGCCAGGATCAGTGCATACAATGAGCAGAATGCTATATCGACAGGTGCCTAATTTCTGGCTGCTACAGTCAGTGTACCATACATCCTGAAGTCGAGAGGCAAAGCTCTCGCTGATTCCGCAGAGTAGAACCGGTATCTGAATTGTAATGTTTCTATTAATACAAAAACAAAAACTGACCAGGATCAGAGCGTATACTCGGGAAGAATGTTGTCTCTTGAACAGTGATAGGAAACGATGGCCGGGGGTGATCAACATCATGTGGGTATGTGCGAACTGCTTCCCGCACGGTTTGCGCAAGCACGGTATCGGCAAGGTATTTCCGATGATGGAAAATCGGATGCCTCTCGAAGCCGCGAGTAAACACATCCCCTGCAGGGTGGATATTTAGCCTTTTCAGCTTCGGGAAATTCTCTGTGCACGTCGCAATAAGGGATTTCTAAGAAACGGTCAAATTAGGTGGTCGGAACGTATATGAATACTCACGATGCTCTCTTGAACTGCCGCAACGCTCTGGAAGGAGGTTGCTCCCCATTCCGTAACACCGAGCCCTCGCAGATTGGCGAATGCCGGTAAAAGATTGAGAATCTCTTCTTGAAAAGGCCAGAATGCCTCCTCATCAGCGGATGTCTCTGCCAGAAGGTCTAATTCAAGGAGTGAATCAGCGTGATGAGCTGCTAATGCCCCAAAAATCCGGGAAAGAAGAAGATGGTCGGGTTCCACTGGTGCAGCCAAAGGTTTTCCCAGATACAATGTCAAACGCTCTAGTCCCTGGTAAGAGGAGAGATACGAAGTTAATGAGTCATCGTGAACCGAGTCGGTAATGATACCGTTGAGTTCGATTTTCCGCTTCTTGAAGATGCTCCAAATTTCGCCGTTTGATAGATTCTGGGTAACTCTCCCGGAATCCGATTCAAAGTGGAGAACGTTCTTGCGCAGTCCAAAGGTTTTCAAATGTCGGAGGCGGTGTAGACACTGGGTGACGTGTTCTGGAGAGACTTCCACTTCGATAAGGTTGAGTTGTTCGAGAGAATGATGAGGGAGGGTAGACTGAAAGAAATGGGAGAAGTGCATCCCACGAGCATTGACCTCCAAACAAGAGAGATTTGGACATCGCCCAATTAGTTTGGCCAATTCCGAGGATAGATCCGTAGGGAGGGCGTAATATGGCTTCTTCCACTCTAAATAGATTCGTTGTAGGTTTGAGAGAGCGCTGAGTCGGAGGAAAGGTAGATCGCGTTGTGAGATGACGATGTTGATATCCTGCAATGGAATAGTTGACAATCCATTCAAGATGAGTTCGAAAGCCCAGGGTGGATCGTCCTGTCCAATTTTCCATCTATTGTGTCTCAGTCATTTGCGCGAAACACTTGGTGAAAAAGTAAAGCACGGACATGACTTTATTTACATTTTTAAAGGAACGGATCGCCTTTTCCAGATTCTTAGTCAGAGCATTCTTGAGGGAGGTCACCGATTTCCCTTCATCGAAGGAAGACCTAAAGTCAATTGTGAGAGTTCGAGCAAGGTAAACAGCATGGGATTTCCCATTAGACAAGGCTTTTAACTGCGCACACTGCTTTCTTACATTCCTAGAGAAGGCGCAAATGGATATGTGCGAGAGCAATAGCGGCTGAGCAAGTTGTCTAAACTGTTCGGAGACCAAAGACAGATCAAGAAGGGTGTGCGGGTGGGGGGGTAGTATTGACTAGATATTTCAACCAATGAGAAACATTTTGCAAGAGGGATGAATTTCTTACCGATTTGATAATATCGAGCAGGATTTCAACAGGCAGAATGGGAATTGTGGCAATTCTTTCGGCCATAGTTGAGTGTGGAGGTTTAAGGTGCTATATTCAAGCTCCGCTCCTTGATTACCAACGTTGAAGGACTCGACCGTACAACGTACCATCCATCGTTACAGTTGAACTCTTATCGTGTAGGCACTTTCTTATAGACTATAGATTATTTATTTGCAGTATAGACAGATAGAATACATGCTAGCTATTAAGAAACCAATTTCAAAAAAAAGCTGTCCAAATCGAGCTCGGAGGGTAGGCGATTTCTCAGGAGAGGATATGGTACATTGAAGTTAGTGTCCGTTGATGGAACACCCGGTTTCCGCAGCCAATCTGAGAGCTTCTGTTTCACGTAATGTGCGACGCTCCCCCAATCGCTGACAAAAGGGGAAATACCGATGAGCAACACGGTTGTGTAGATACAAATATAATAACCACGTACTTCGAATAGTTTAGGACCTAAAAACTTCTCAGAAGCTGCTGCAGCTGCCTGGTACATGTCGTACATTCTGTCTTCAGGATCAGTGTATTTTAATAGTGGGTGGTCTTGAACCACCTGAAGAAATTCGTCAAGGGTATCGATGCTGGCCTCAGTAACCTTTTTGGGAGAAGAATCATCGCTGGCTCTTTGCCAGATATCCGGTTTGTATCGCTTGTGGTCCTTAGTTCATCCCAGTCATTATGGAAAGTCGTTTTGGCAGAATATCGACGGCCAAATTTGGGTCTTTGACGGTTTCGCTAACCTCGCTAATCACCATAAGTCAGGACGTGCCAAAAGAGTGCTTCATAACACTAAAGGTCAAATCGAAATTAAACGTACTATGGGAGAAGATAGATCCAAAGGTTTCTGGCCAGTCTTGGGCATTTCTCTCCATCAAGCTGATATTGCTGATTACCTCTTGTAGGCTCTGCCATAAATTCCTCAAGCAAGAGATCAAACGCAGGGGAGCCGGACATGTTCAAGTGAAAAATGAGTTCCGTGCATGGGCAACGGGTGTCGACATGATTTGGCCGCAACTCTGAGATGGTCATTAACATATCGAACTCCGGGAACACCCAATCGCTATCCATGCCCCCATTCGGCCTCGGGAGTGGCAAGAACGAAATTGATGTCGCTATCGTGATCATGTCGTAGGGTACAAGCCATCTAATTTGGTCAATAATCGATGCGTCAATGGCCTGGACGTGCTGGTGGAAAAGATCACCATCATATTCGGGATGCGACTGGATGCGATGAACATCCTTGAGCAACTCATCACGAGGCAGAGGGAAACAAACCTTGAGTTTCATCCAAATAAAAAAGTTGCTGCGATCTCAACACTATTTACCGTGAAGCCATCCCACGTGAAGCGACGGTCCCAGGTCCAGGCGTTGTACCATGCCACATACTGACAAATCAAATGAAAGTAGATCGTCTATAAGTTCAGGTCCAGGGAATATCGTCTGAGCGCCAAAGACGGGTAGAGAAGAAGCTTGCAGCCAAATTGTCGGACTAAAAGCAAAAATCCGCGATGTTCTGGGCGATGGCAAACTTCCCGGCTCCCGCAGGACCAAATTTCCACATGATTTGGGCTTGGTTGGAAGGATCGTCTACCCATTGCATAATCCTCTTCAAGATGGCCTCGCGGTTGAGGATGACATTTTGTGGGATCGAAACGCTCTGCTGAGTTGTGGAAGGCTCCCAGGGCGACGTGTGTTTCGAGAACATCCATCCGTGGACCGATAAGAATGTACTTGCGTAACAAGAATTATTGACAGACCTTTTTTCCCCTCTATAACTTATACTAGTATAACTTGGATGTGATTGGTGAATACACCGCCTTAAAACGCTCGTGTTGTTGGCATTAGTGAAGAAGCTCACACTACCGCTTAATATCATAAAAGGTGAGTTGGATGAGCTTTTTTTGTCAAAAAAAACATACAAACGGCTGGGTAGACTCGAACTGATTGGAGAGGGGGATCCCTAATGATATTCAGCGTCATGATCGAGGCCGGGGATGTGCAATTGGCAGTCCCCACGATTGCCAACTCTCCCAGAAAAAGCGTCGTCCATCTTGCTTGGCCCAACATTGGGTATTTTCGGTGGCCAACTGACACGGCTGGTATTCCAAGCGTTCATGATCGTACGTGGCATCATCTCCTTGAATTTCTTTGGCGAGTGGCGCTCAGACTTCAGTTCCAACTCATGCGGTTAAATTCTGCTCGTTGAGTTGAATATTATGGGGTGGAAATGACGAGCGTACGCAGCTGGGAGCCATGTAAGTTGCGAACGAAGGGAGGTTTCTCATCATAATAACATGATCGCCGATCCGCCACCGAATAAAGCAATTCCCCTTATTTGGAAAAAAATTCATGTACATATATTTTTGGCATTTATTCCCGACTTCATGCGTTGAGCCTGTGTACAAAGTTTAAAATCTCGAGTTGTCCCCAATGTTGCTTAATAATTATAAGATTACAGAACAGTAGCATCAAAATTCAGCCATTTGATAAACTGTGGTCGTTGTTTCCTTCTTCCGGCCGGTCTTCCTATTCCCAAATTTGACCAATGCCACCCTCCTCTCTACTCGCGTCTCCTGTGGCCCGGAGAGCAAAGGTACAGTAGGGAGCGATGGAGGCAGCCTCGTGTCCGTCGATATTGAGATGCTCACATTCATATCGGGTACCGTCACATCTTTCCTCACGAGGGGGATCGCATCCAAGTCCACCTGCGAGTGTCCAATCTCCGCCGACGATGATCCTTCTGTGCTGGTACTATTAGGATGAGGGAAGGCAGTGAAAGGATGAACAGTTGTAAAACCAATCAAGGAAGGCCAGCTCCTGTCTATGCACTTCATATCGAATACCCGGATGACGACGACGGAAAGATCGTCCACTTTCATGTCGAAGCTCTCTTCCCAGTCTGGGTCGTGGGCATTATCAATTTCGAAAGTGGTGTACATTTCCCGGTCGTCGACGGTAATGACAGCAAAGGCAGACGGTGATCGAGTTCTTGCGACTTGTTCTTCGTTAATGAGCGCGATGTATTCGGGAGGGTATGAGTCTAACTCGGTTCGAGGACGTTGAAGGCCTCGTGCATTTCGGATGGAGAATCGCAGCATCCGCGATTTAATTTTCTGACCAGAGGAGTGCCGCGAGAGAACGTATTCGTAGAGGGAGAAAAGAGGGGAGATTGTCAACACAAGGGGCAAGATCTAGGCCAGGATAAAAAAAATGGTGAATTCCATGGTATTGCACCCGAGGGATTGCTTACCTGTCCAAAGCCCCATTGGCCGTTAACATTACTGTTAAGCTTGTTCAAGAAGAGCTCTAGCTCTGTCATAATAATGGCCCAAGCAGCAAGCTAGGAGGTTTTTCAGTTGCCAATTCGAGCTTAAAAATGAAAGCGACTTACAAAGGTAACGAGAATGGCTTTCCCGTATGATCTATACCACCTACCTGTTCCTGATGGCGCCCAGCTGAGTATTTGACTAGCCATTCCAAGAAGCAACTCATGAAAGATTTGTCTGGGGCGGAACAGGCGGTTCCTATTGATATATTGAGGATCCAGAGGCGTAAATGAAGATGAACAATGATGCAACGCACGAACGCGATTCCTGGCCCGTTCGGAAATCCTTTCTGTACACCATTTCGCGATGCACCTCATTCTTCGGTGGATGCTTGGGTTTCAAAAGCGCCTCAATAGCAGTAGTAGAAAACAATGCGCGGAACGCCACGAAGATCGTACTCCAACCCTTGATCGCTCTCCATAGAAAGAGCAACGTAAAGATGCCCCACACCGCCAGATTAAGCCACCTCCCACTGCCCAGAGCAGGCAGGCTTGCTCCAAAGAATATAAGACGCGTCGCCGCATTGCACTCCGGGGGCCCTGATCCAAAAGCAGGTGCAGAAATCCACACATACAGGGCGAAGGAATACGTAAATGCAGAGCGGGTCCAGTTGGCGACGATGAGAAGGGGGGAGTGAACAGGGCGCATGGCGTTCTTCCCTGATGAGGGGGACATAATTTCGGAGAGACCAAACGCCGATGCAAGAACGGGGAGCAGAAGAACTGGGATTGGTGTAAACGGAAGGGAAATGAAAACAACGAGGAAGGAAATTTACCATAAACTACAACAATGGCATCGAGGAGGGAAATTTCATTTCGAACGGATGTGATGATGCTTGATATTATCAGGGAGAGCGCTGTCGAGGTCATCGACCAATACGCTCCTGGGGCATCCTTTGGTGAAAATCGTACCAAGAGTACTGGTAAACTGTGAGTTTTGAACTCAACTTCAAGTTGGTTACCTTTACGCACCAGACAGAAGAGATTGAAGATACAGCGCTATTCGTACGCCGGGTCCTACAGAGGGAATTAGACAGGCATCAAGATCAAAAATTCTCGCCTACCCGAAATATCCGGATTACTGCCCAAGCCGCCATCAACAGTGAAAATTTCAAGGCTGGGTCAAGTATACACACCTCGAGATACCCTGGCAAACTCCATCCACAACCACCGACATGCTGGCTGTGGGAAAGCTGCCGCGTAAACCCCTTATTTATGACTCGCAAATCCGACATCATATGGAGATGATTGACCGTTGACAAGTTGATCAATATCGGGTGGCAGTGCATCACGTCGGAATTTGTGGGATTTCCAGGTTCTCGGAATTCAATGAGGTGGTTCAAGATGTTTTTATATTTATTTTCTGTTAATACTAAACGAAACGGGTAGTTGCTACATTGGTGTGGGATTAGTCTCCCCTATGAAGACAGTGGGTGCTCGGAAAGTGTTCTACAATAAAGTTAGGATGAAGGGGAAAGGTGTTTAATAGAATGCTGGGGTGGTATAACAAAGCGAGAACGAAAATCCATCAAGAGATACAGTTGTTGTCGGAATGCGAAATCCAACGGGATGGTTGGAGGGTATATCTAACCAGGTAATATGATACAGTGGTGCGGCCAAATGCGCAGAATGATCGAAGGATTAGATGAATGCGACGCGAGGGTCGGAGGTAGAATTTTCGGAGCGTTATAATATAACGAAGGGACCTCGGAAGAGGTGAAGGATGGGATGGGATCAGGGACCCCATCTAGTGACCGGCAGCGGCAAGGTTGAGGGCACCGAGGATGATTTCCCAGGCGAGGTCCACGGTGTCCCAGAGTTCGGGGTCGTGAAGACCGAGAGCAACCATGTCCTGCCACAGCTCCTTGACATGAGCAGCATGGGTTGTTAGCGCCTGGAGGCTTGAACCAGCTGACGAGCATAGGTATGTAGATAGCTGGTGGAGCGTGGAGCCGGATGCTAACGTGGATTGGACGGTGTGGTGCGATAGCCCCTGCACAAACCCGGCCGGGAGGGGGAAGAGCGACTTTAAGATGCCATCGAGGCTGTGGTTATATAAATACCCGTGAAGTACCTTGAAAGCGGCAGGAGAAGGAAGGGCGAGGGGTAGCACCGGGAGGTGAAGGACACCTGACAGAGCACCACTGGATGGGGGAAGTCGGGGAAGCGCGGAGCATTGGGCAGCAATGACGACACTGTGTACGGGGAACATGAAGACGTGTTCATTCCCTGATGGTTTTGAGGATGCAATGGCAAGGATATGAGTGGGATATGATGGGTGGGATGAAGACGCGCGAACGGGGATCGACATTGATTGAGGAACATTCGACTTGGGGATAGACGATGGCAAATGCGAAGAGGAAAGGCATGAAATGCCTGCGAGCATTCTACATGACATAAACGCGTTAATTAGGACCTAACACGGAATTGGAATGGACATACTGATGGGCTTTGGTTCGGAGGCCCCTGCGGATATACTCTGCGGGTACATTGGCGAGCTCTGGGGCTACAGCCTGGATAGCCTCCCGCGACACCTCAGCAAAGGGTGGACGCGTAAGAGTACGGGGGAGCTGAACACTCGGAGACGGCATGGTATGGTGGTGGCCATGGCCATGCATGGGGTAGGGGGAATGGTGGTGGTGGGAGGCGACCTGGAACATGTCTTTGAGATGTGATAAGACTTGGAGGACTGGGAAAGTGAAGGTTGTGAAAAGATGACATGGGTTATATACTTTCGCAAACGCGCAGACTTAGGATCGAGATTTCGTAAGACCTCTTTTGGCCATTCCTTTGTCGGCTTCCCTGATTTGGCTCGCCATGTGTCACTGAATCTCTCTAGACACCCGTTACTTTTGGATGCTCTTGTCCATGATTTGATCGAAGACTTGAAGTTCATATCGCCTATTACGCTCGCTGGTTTGTCTCCATCACAACTGTCCTTGTATTCGAAAAAACAAGTTACCTTGTTTTTTTCCTGCGGATTTAACTTGAGAATTAATTCGAACGCAAGTGTTTAGGCTTTATTGAAAGGCTTTATACTCGCATTGTAACTTCTGCCAATTCATCCATTTGAACTGTGAAAAAGCTGAGGGTTTATTGGAAGTACTTTTTATGAGCAAGTGGGACTCACCGACGTTCTGTTGGATAGGACCTTCCTTTTAGGGAACCAGGGACACTGCTTACGTGAACATTAGTTTGTGCCAAATTGGGGATTTGCCTTGTTCATGAGTGAATCATGACCATCTCTTTATAACTAACGAATGGACAAGTAGGGATTGCTACAAGTGCCTTGAATTACAACTGCTCAGATAAGTTCTGATGTGATTTCTTGACCTCCCACCACCATCTACTATTCTTTGTATTCGACCCGACGAGTCATTTCCATGTACAGGGCGGTCGGAATGCCAAATCTCTACATTCTGACATGAAATCTTCCCAGAATGAGTCAAAATATCTATCCGATTACTCATAACTTATCGCTACCCGTAGTTGCCAGATGTTGCTAGCCACCACGTCTGCGGGAACGCAATGGAGGAATCACATTATGATTATCTGTACGTCTGTCTCCTCGTCCCTATGAGTCGAACGATCATTTACCGTCCTTATTTACGGCAGTCACAAGCATATTTCTTGTTTGGTAGAAAGCCAATCGATCTATCTAGTGTCAGTACGAATCTTTCTTCACGGCCGACGAGTCGTGCCGGCCATACACCCGCGCCTACTCCATCGATTACCGATGACTGAGATGAGCAACAACATCTGACATCATGGTCCAGATCTGTCCCCAGGCAGTCCCCTTGGTTCATTTGCCTCGTGTGGCCGTCCTCAAGCTCTTCGTGTGTCCAATTTTGTAACCCTTCGGCCGGATCAGTGGTGCTATCAATTCCTATCTCTCCATGCTTGCTCACGTTCGTCATTTCAGGCCAACTCTTAAGCACGGAAATGCAGTCGCGATTTCATGATTCCGAACCCATGGTGACAAGCTGGGCTGAGGTACATGTCAGAAGGGAACTCGCGAATGATGAAAGGTTTCTCAAAACAGGACATCAATCCGCAGCAATGGCATATTGGACAATGCAGTAGTTCCGGGCATAAGTGATGCTCCCGCGAGACTTGACAACACAAGGTGCTGGTCATGGACTCGCACTTACCTGTGCAAGAATAGAGCGACGCTCCCTCGGTTCATGCCTTCCACTCTTGTACTCTTTGCCTAATCCACTGACTACCTCTTAAATTAACATCGACTCTCGCGGGCACCCGTCGCTCGGTGCACTGCCCCAGTGCTCCAGCGCCTTTTGGGAATTTCCTATATTATCTCAGCTCCCTCGAACAAGTGAATCATGAGGCGCCCCTGATCCTACCGCGTGGCTATCTCCCTGCTTCTATGTGATCCTTTCAATCAATGGACAGACTTGTACCCTCGTATCGGGATGTACTTTCCGCATTCTTTCATCCGGTATGGATGGACTTCGGGATCCTTAATTACCTCGACTCATCACTGGTCGCGCAGGGTGTCAGGCGACCCGCCATGAATCAATGTCCCCCGCAATAGTGCCGGAGCCCCATGTTTACCACCCCTTTTTTTGTCTCCGCGTCGCCTATCTCCTCTTTGATTTCCGTCCGGAATCGGAGTACATCTTGTGTTAGCGTATCATTTCTAGTTAACCACAGAATTATTTCTTCCACATAAACGCCCTAATTAGGAGACTTGACATCGCTGTGTCCTGTCCCTGATTTCATAACCGAAATCAATGGTGGACCCACAATGCCCCTTGTCAACAACGAGGTATGGTTATAATGTCTCTCCTTCGTATCTCCGTTAACCCTTTTTTTGTTCCCTGCCGTCCCTTCAAACGTGTAGGTCTAACTTTTTCAAGTCGTGGGCGTCCATATTGGTCTGAGCCTCGAGGACGTGACGAAAAAAATGCAGTGTTTTGATTATAGACGGAGTTCGCATGCGTAAACTTGAAAATGTCTCCCTTCAGAATATATAGAGCCTTCAGGTATTTGAATTCTCCAGTTGCCATGAATAGAATGTTGAGTAGATTCAATTACCTTGACTTTAGATGGAAGTATCGCTTGTGGGTCCCCAATTTCTTGGAAAGCTTGAGGTGCAAGCCCAATGTATGTATTCTAGTAATTTCTACAGGTTCAATGGCATTTTCAAACTTCTGTGTTTTGTAAAGATCTTTAAAACGTCAAACATCCATTTGAGCGCCGACACCTGAAGTGGGCCGAGAAGGCCGAACCATTCCTGGCGCTGACTTTTTTTTTCTTCCAGACCTTACTTGACCATTCGCTCGGTAGAAAGCACAAAAATGGTTTTTTGGGACGTGCCAGTAACTCCCTGCTTTTCTCCTTTTAATACTGGGTCAATCCCGAAGCCCGACCGTCGACTGAGGTATATTTCTGGAACTTATCATCGCATCCTTATCCAACTTGCTTGTACTTACACCCATAAATTTGGTGGACTGCGAATTCCGGCGCACTTGACGACCCTTTCCATCGATTTTCCTCCATCGATTTTCCTTGACGGACAGCGGACACAGGAATTTCCACAGTGGGTCCACCCGTCTTTTTGTGAAGACGCGTGAAACGCCTTGCGTTCATACTGTATTGTTCCTACCCCGAACTCTTCGCCACACAATAGCCTGACACCACCGCTCGAATCCAATATGCCCAAAGCCGGCCCACTTGGACTGTCATGAGGCTAAAACCCCTTTGCCCTGGCACGACACGAGGACATGGTGAAAACTCCCCATTTTGGCTGACAGCTCATCTTTAATCGTTAGAGAGGTGTCAGCCTGTTGGAGTTACTTTGCTGGTCCATATTCGATAGACATGGAATCAATGGAATCTGGATCATGCTGATTCGTCAATTATGTTCAAGTCCGACTACTGAATGGATTTGAGCTTCCGCCGTCCACATCCTCTGGACCTTTGTCTTGTGCAAAGCCTTTCAAGTCGCTGGCATGCTTTCCGGAAAACGATCCGACTCCAGACCTACACTGGTTGGTCTGCAGGCGGAAACATCTGACTCGCATGACACTGGATGCCTACAGGAGCCTCCGCCTTTCTAAGAGGACAATGGCTGGGTTCGTTATTATCCATATCGTTTGTTGTTTTGGGCCTTGATTAAAACCAATTACCGTGCCGGTCAAATTTATCTGCTCTCGGTATAACAGCTTGGGTCATAGGCTACACTATATCGGTGTTGAATTTCATTCCCATACAAGACCCAACCCATGTCCTGTCTGGGATTTCTTCGTATCCAAGAATATGTATTCTGTCCAAAAATTAGGCAAAGAATCACGATGCCTGTAGCTAAACAACGCGTGTCATCCTCGAAGACGTCGGAATATGATTATCACCTTTCCTTTTCAGCTGCGTGACCTCCTGTCAAACCTTGGATTGCCTGGACTGGGGACGTCTTGAACCACGAAAGATAGTGGCGGTGGCGGATGAAGAGGTTCCCTGATACCATTTGGCTCCATTGCTGTCCGTCGACTTCGGACTGACAGTTTTAGTAAAGGGTGTTTCTTATTATTCCAGGTGAAGAGGCAGTTTACACCCTCCTAGAATATGCGATCAATTCACTAACTACTTCGGCAGCGCGACGACGCTGGCACGGATGTAGAGCCAAATCTTACTACCAACTTGACTCCTCCAAAAGCATGAGGCTGGGGTAATCGTTGGAAGGAGCGTAAATCACTCCTTCCATGTCAGAGAATAGTTTACGAAGGCATTCAGTAGAGGTTGTACATAGATATTTCCAACGTTTCCGAGTTTCTCCATCCATATGCATGGAGCATAATAGACGATCACTCATCCATCATAATCAAGTGGGCTGCTTGCTGGGACCTTGGTTTGATGACACATTGGAAAGGTATAAGATGGCTACGTTGTTCCATAAGGATGACAGAATCAGCAAACAAAAATCCCGAGGAAGCGCACCTGATTGTTCCCGTTGTTTGTTCTTGTACAGGTTCAATGACGACACCATCTTTCGAAAATTTCGTGACATCGAAGACAGCTAGCGCCATTGCGCAAGAGATGAAGATGGAAGTTTCCGCCAAAAAACGACCTGAAGCAATGTTAACCCTCTGGCAAGAGAAAGAAATACGGCGTTATGTCGAACGCACCGGGGCATATTCTATCGGAAAGCCATCAGAAACCTTTAGAAAACACCATGATGACAAACTACACACCTCCTTCCAAATCCGAAGCAAAAGTCCCTTGGATCCTGCTCCGGAGTGGGTCCCAAGAACCTTTCCGGTTTAAATTTGAAGGGATCCGAGTAAACCTTTGGGTCATGAGCCATCTTCCTACCGAAGGGATTCCAATGTCAGAGAACGTTGGGGACTATGGGTAATCTTTTGTGCCTACCAGAGATTTACGATAACCAATGCACCCTTAGGAATTCGATAACCGTCGTGGATATCGTCCTCTGTTACGCGGTGAGGCACACCTGTTTCCTAATGCTCAGCGCACTGAGTCATTGATCACGGGGCACGCTTACCCGTGGGGGTTACACTATGCCATCGTAGCACTTCGAGCGCGAGTGCATTTGTATACGGCAGGTTGTCACGGTCGGCAAAACCGGGCAGACGATCGTTTCCGACCACTGCATCGATTTCTTGCTGAGCTTCGCGCATAGCTTCCGGATGTAGTAGCATTGCAAGAAAGATAGCGTAATTAGCAGACACGGTCTGCATTCCTCTTTTAATTAGCGAGGTTCCAAGGAAGGGAGGTTCAGACATACGGTATCGGCTCCCCCAGAGTACAATGACGCGGCAGACCATTTAATTTCGTGTTCTCGTTCGGGCGTTAAATCCTCCGTTTCTAGAAGTCTGGAAGTATATGATGTTTCGGCCGTTCCCAAAGCCTAGGAAGGGAATAAGGAATTCGCAGCTAGAAAACAGAGACGATATAGCGGGTACCATTTGCTGCTTAACGAATTGATGAGGCGATTCTGCCATCACAGCCAAAGTATGAGCCCATGCCGCTGCCGTCTTCTTGAAGCCACCTCCGGGAAACCACGCAGGTATATGACGCACTAACAGAGTGTATAATTAAGATTTCTATTTGCTCGAGGTGGTCAAACTACTCACGTGCCGGAACGATGTTCACCAAAAAACCTGGGGCAGTAGAGAGGGAGAATTGTACAGTGGCTTCGTCCGCCAATGTGACGAAGGGATCATCCTTCTCCTGGACTTCATACCCATGAGAAATGCGGAGAATGATCGCCCCGGCAGTTCTATAGAGATTATCCATGTATATTCCACAAAGCTTAAGCTTCGCAGTTGGGAACTCACTTTCGCACATGGGCTGCTAAGTCATCGGGGTTGGCCAGAACAGATTTCAGGAATTTCCGAGTTTCTGTTTCTTCGGCTGGGAAGAAGCGGGTCATTGAGGAGGGGGTCCCGATTACTTGGTGGAAAAATTTGCGGTAGTTTCGGAAACGCTCGCCATAGGGGACGAGGACAAGTGTATCTCTCCAGCCGACAAGTTCGCCTCCCATCTGGATGACTGGACGATCGGAGTAGATTGAACTCTTTTTATCGAGCATCTCGACCGCAGTTTTTACCGAGTTTACGATAATCATCTGCTGGCCAAAGACGGATACAGACACCATGTCACCTAAGATGTGTTACAAAAGATAAGGGAGTAAGTAGGCGAAAGCGTACCCCACTTTTCGCCCCACTCTGCGAACTTAAACCACTCATACGTCGCTGGCATATCCAAAAGGTTCTCCAGGAGGGGTAGTTTGCGCGGACCTGGAGGGAGAGGATTTGACTTCTTGCTCATGAGTCCCTTTAATAACACGAGCATCAAAGCAAAGAGTGCGACATCGAGGAACGTGAAGAGAGCCATCGCGAGAGCGATAACCTCCAGAAGGTGGGGTGAAGGAACGAGTGGGAATCGTATCCCATCCCACACACACACATCATTATATAGGGCTCATGCCCTTTCGTTTGGCAACCCTGCCTGTCGGGTCCTATTATTGAGCAAAGTCCTCGGACACCGTATATCGCACATTTATCTGCCCAATCAAGGGTTGTCGCAGGCAAATGGGGACAAGAATGGTATCCACCGGCTCCGCTCCACTGATGAGACTAAACTTTTTATTCTTGAAATCATATCCCAACCTCGCAAGGGAGAGATTTGCGAGGGCAACAGTCGTGTTAACCTCGAGGGCTTTCTCTAGAAGCATAAAACTTTCTGCCAAGTCTTCCCGTGCCGCAAATCAGAAGTAAGTGATGCTGATGCGCGAAGGCAATGGGTCACCTTTGTGGGCCCGCTAAACTTGGAACTAACATTGACAACTTGTTGACAACGTGTCAGCATTCGGTGAGGGATGGATATTGGAAGAAAAAGACGGAAATTCAAGGCCTCAGGCCTCAGGTCTTGCAGTTTTCATGAAGAGCATGACATGGGGGCAACTTCAGAGCCGAAATTCCTGGCCTCGCACCGGGTGGGTTGATTGGTTGAGCCGAAAGTAGAGTCACGGAATTTGCCGTTGATATGCATCAAAAGCCGATCATCGGTAACAACCCCTATCTGTTTGATGCGCCTTCAGCGTTTGGCTTCGTACTAGTACTAGAATAGATATCACATACAGAAAGCAGTAAATGTATCATGAGGTCCAATGTGACTTAAAATCAAAGTGCAATATCTGAAATACCCATTGTGAGGACAAAATTTGATGGCTGGACGAAGAGACGGTTCTAGCAAGCTTGGTGAGGCACTGGTTTTCGATGACATAGGGTTGATAAGATTGCTAGGTGAAACACTAACTGGTGGGTATTCCGGTACAAAGTACCACCGAAATCTAACCAACAAGCACACTAAAAAACGATATATTCGTGCCATCAATAATCTAAGAATCCTCATAAAATCCCCGTGCCCCAAAAAATTGGTAAGCCTGGCAGAACAGTGTCAATGCTGGTGGCCTACACAGGGGTGAACATATTTTTGTGAGCCCATTCGCCCTCAAGGATCCAATATCCTTGTTATTCTTTCTCCCCTTGGGTTTAATCTTTATTTAATATTTGCCCCAGCCACACCTAAGTATAGAATGTGAGCAAAACGGAGAACAATAGCCGAGTGAGTCAGCATGCATATGGCGGCCGTGAAAGTTATCTCCTTAGCGCTTAACCTTGCATTGACAGTCCCATCCCATTCTGTTGGAGAGAAGATAAGCAAATTCATTCAACCCCTCAAAGTCTTTGTCACTTCAGGGATCGAGAGTACTTTTTATTCGGTCAAAACGTGGTCTGTATGTTAGATAGACTGTAGCTGATGGGAGGATTACGGGTCTGATAAGTAAACCCATGAAAAATCTTTGTTGATTGAATAAATAGCTCCTTTCGCGAATGTCGATCCAAAGTAAAACCATTTCTCTATTTCGGAGATCTTCATTGCATAGCCTTTGAGATCAATTAAGCGCCTGAGAAGTGCCACGGCATCTAATGTGTTGATTTCCATGTTCCACCTGTCAACACGCTTCCCGGGTCGTTCAGAGGCCCCATCAAAATTATTATTGCTGGGTGTGCATGTTCTGTTCTGGATCTCGAAAATTTCTACACCTCGAACTCGGTTGACGTCTATAGTCATGCGAAGGTCATCGACGCTATTCACCAGGCCAACTCATACCATTTTTTCAAGGAACTCAAAAAATTATTCTCCTGGTTAAATAAACATTGATATGGTCGCATACGCTCAGGGACTTGAGGATCTTTTCCAATCATCTGTTAATCAAGGAGCTGTTTTATTCCAGTCCAAAGTCTATGCCGCGGATTGGCGCTACCAACTTGTTTTCGAGATCTCGAGGGCCTTCGACCAGAAGGAAGAAATTAAACACATATCTGGAACCTCGAGAGACAATTCGTGGATGGAGTATTAAATGTTTTCTTGGAAGTATTTAAGAGCACTAGTATTAGTGCGTAATACAATGAAGGATGGGTGCAGATGCGAGAAAGAGGGACAGCGAATAGAGTAATGAATATCCACAATGCCTACTTATACAGTAGAATAATTGGAATTGGCTATGTAACACGTTCCAGTGAATTATCGCAGCGCTTCAAGCGGCAGTTGGCCCGGGGCCACCTGAATTTGTTAAGTAATCTACAGTGTATGTACGCTTTTATTCGTCCAAGTGCTTTGCCAGATCCAGAAACCAGGCTTTTTTTCTTGTAACACGAAAGATTATACTTCAAAATTTGTGGTACATGACTGCGGGAGGCAATTGAAGCACTGCAGCCAAGAAGCAGCTTGTCAGTGAATTCGCTCCGAAAATCCTGCGCGCTGAGCCTGTAAGTAAAAATTGGGAGTCTCTCTGCGGCTTGTAATTTCTCTTCTTTATATCTATATGTACAGGAAATGTAATCACAGAGACAATTCGGGTCGCTCGTTCGCACAAGCGCTCGTGGTTGAAGATCGGGACTTGCCGTGCGCATTTCGGCATCGTCCAACATGTCCGACAACACGGGGAATCAGCACATTATTATTAGCTTGGGAATGACCAAAGCTTTGAATAAAAAGCTATAGAAAATCTCAACAAGAAACACGGAACCTCGTGTAGACACTTCAATACTCGATGGCCACATATTTGATGAAACTAAGTCCAAAATTATATTTGAAGAACACAAAACTCCAGGGCCACCTTTCCATGAGTCCATTTATTTTGTTCTCCTCTAATTGGCGATATAGGATCATCAGCTCGGTTTTCTAAATTGTTCCAGGACTTTCCAGGAATTCGGTGCCATTTACGTAATCAAAGCATTGAAAAGGTTCCTATCCTGAAATCTCTTCGCACAGTTGACTTTCGAAATGGCCACGACCCAACGTCCAATTACCTACTTTGACATCAGCATTGGCGACAAGGCCGTTGGGAGGGTAATCTTTTCGCTTTACAACGATCTGGTTCCCAAAACCGCTGAGAACTTCCGTACGTGAGGCCGGTGTAGTTTGCTCTCAGTCAGATACTGACAAAAGCTCTTGTTTTGAAATAGGTCAGCTATGTACGGGAGAAGCTGGTGTTAGTCAATCTGGTAAACCGTTGAGTTACAAGGGATCGGGTTTCCACCGTGTAATTAAAGGGTTTGCATATTGCATTGATCTAGTTGAGGGATGTGCACTGACGTACACCCCCCACTAGATTCATGTGCCAAGGAGGTGACTTCACAGCAGGCAACGGTGGGATTTTTCTTGATCATTGAGTTGTGGTGGTATCTAATCGCTTTAACAGGTACTGGCGGCGAGTCGATCTACGGAGAAAAGTTCGAGGATGAGGCCTTCCCCGTGAAGCATACCAAACCTTTCCTTTTGTCCATGGTATGTCAACGTGCCATACCTTGGCGACCAATTCCTTATCGAAACCAAGGCAAACGCAGGCCCCAATACAAATGGATCACAGTTCTTTATCACAGTCGCCCCCACCGCTCACTTAGACGATAAGCACGTTGTCTTCGGAGAGGTTATCAAGGGAAAGTCGATAGGTACCACAGATTTAATATTCTCCTTCCCTCTCTCACATTTTCCTCTATCAAGTTCGTCAGGTCGAGAACTATCCAACATCCTCTGGAGACGTTCCGACGTCGCCGATCACTATATCGGATTGCGGCGTCCTTTCTCCTGATGATCCGTCTCTACAAGACGATGTTGCCGCCCAGGCAGGAGATCCATACGAAGATTACCCGGTGGATGAAGATAAGGACTCTGAAAACCCTGAAATTGCACTACAGATCGCACAGGCCGTTAGAGAGGTTGGAAATAAATTGTTCAAGGAAGGAAAGACCGAGGAAGCCCTACAAAAGTATCAAAGTGAGTACCTCACTATTTGGTCGTCTATAGCGTGAACCGTAACTGAATTGCGATATGAAGAATCACTTCGCTACCTAGATGTTCATCCCATTCTCCCAGAAGGGTCTTCACAAGAACTACAAGATAGATTTAATGCCTTGATCACACCACTACTCCTTAACTCTGCACTAGCTGCCATCCGTGCGCAGCCTCCCTCATCCGCCAATTCCTGGATCGCCATTTCTAATACTACCCGTGCATTGGATAAGCTCACTCTCAGCAACGCCGACAAAGGTACTATTCATTTTTAAGATCGAAAACATAATACCGGTTGAACGCCTTTTTAGCGAAAGCGTTGTACCGCCGTGCATTGGCCCAGGTGCAACTCAAAGACGAGGAGAAGGCAGAGCAGGACCTCCTTGAAGCCGGTCACTTAGTTCCGGACGACGCAGCTATTCAAGGCGAGCTTTCTAAGATCAGGCAGCAGCGAAAGGAGAAGAGGGATAAGGAAAAGAAGCAGTTCAAGAAGATGTTTGCTTGATGCCTTATCTCTCTGTGGGAACGGACGATATAAGAAATTGCGTAGTCAATAAATGTACTTGCGAATGTAAGGTTGGAAAATAAGATAAGATTTCAGGACTCTTGACTTCCTAAAGTTCCCATCAAGGGTGATGTATATGTGACGACGATCTGCGGCAAAGGTGCCTGATGACCTCTTTCTTTCGCTCACACCACCAGAGATCCATACATCGGCATGCCTGCCATATCTTTGGTCAGCGACCTGCTAAGGTCCCCAGATAATGCCAAAGTTGTCCTTGAAGCTACTTTGGTCACTGCTTCGGAGACGAGCCAAGATCTCCAGAACAGACGTGTCTTGGCCGTGATCTCTCACAGGGATGACTGGGATCTAACGGAGGAAGGATGGTATATATTTCCACTTCCTACTTTCAACCCCGCGGTTATAACTAATTACTAAAAAAAAGCCTCTTCGTGTGCAAGTACAAGAATCATGTCAATGGCCAACTGGACGAACTCGATATCCAGCGAGTATTTCCCATCTACGGTGAATTCTCTGTCGTCATAAGCCAAATGCACCGCGGAACCGCCGATCTCAGACCGACGATGTCCTCCAAGTCGGTGCTGGAACAGCCTCGCGCTGGTGAGAAGAGTCAGACTTCTTGAAGAACTCGCGCAGCTGAACGCCTTCGCCAGTTATAACTCTCAGTATCACACCTCCAGAGGGAGATTCACCCGACGTGCAACCCTCCACTTTTTTTACTCATGATGTCCAAGGTCTAAGGAGATTGGTTGCCGAATGCAAACGGATGAAGCAAGTGTCTGGTGGGTCTCCGACTCTCTCGACGTTGCTCTCATACCACGAACCTACGCTAATGGTTGCCATGCTATAATTGGGTCCTGCATTAATGTATCATTGCCGGTACCACTCGAAAACCTTAGATGTCGAGGCCAATGCTGTGATAAATCTCGCCCAATCGACGACCCACTTTAGCTGGCTGAAGCCATATTTTGCGAAACATACAACCATTACAACTCGTGAGCGACCTTCTTCTGAAACCCAGCCTTCTTGTATATTCACCCTCATTCAGTCGCATCAACATCTCAGGACTTACGCCAGATTACTCGACCCCTATTGGAGCGCCTGTCGCCAGCATGTGCTGGTCAAACGGGAGATGACCACGCAGATGCTCAAGTTATAAGGGATGATTGGGTCCGCCTCGAAGCTCGAGACTTATCCAGGAATGGACGTAGATGTCTGACGTGAGTACCTTCGGACCCGCATTTATGTCATCCTGACAATCATTGGGAGCGCAGGATGAGGCTCGGGACATTTAACGTAAACGGAAAGATGCCCTCACAAGATCTATCTGCTTGGGTTCAGACGAACGTCAATACAACCTCGAGATCCCAACCAAACATAGTGCCCCCAACCCCTCCACCTGTGAAGAACGTATCTCCGCTGTCTCTTGGAAAGGGCCCTTTCACCTGGCGTGAGTCATTGCGAAATTATCATTGTATGGCGTTCACCGCTTTGAGCAGTTTCTGGCCGATCCAAGTCCTCTCCTGAAGCAAATATATCTCAGACAGAGGAGCCTATATCGCGGGTAGATTCTATGGACCCAGACGATCCGGACTTGCTTGTCTTTGGATTTCAGGAACTGGACCTCTCCACTGAGGCTTTGCTTTATTCAACTGGAACTGCGCGAGAGGATGCGTGGTGCCTTGCCATATTTGCGGCTCTAGGGGAGAAGGGAGTAAAATACGAGAAGGTCACCCTCTTTCATTAATCTTTTCCACAGAGAATCCTGAAAATTTTCGGATTTTTCTAGCTAGTCTCGAGGCAGCTTGTGGGGATGCTCATTGTGATCATCGTGAAGAAATGTCTGAAAGACTGCTTTGGGAACATCAAATCCTCCGCTGCTGGAGCTGGAATTCTAGGCGTAATGGTACTGTTGAATTAAATCCATGGTATCGATTATTTTGAATCCTAATTCAATGTTCAGGGAAACAAAGGCGGAACGGCTATTCGTCTCTCGTTCACTCCCCCTGGCCACAATGCATCAAAGGCCCCATTGGGTTCGACTTCTCTGACTTTCGTGAATGCCCACCTCGCTGCATTTGACGAGATGGCTGATAAGCGGAACTCGGATTTCCAAGACCTTTCGAGGAGGTTGTTATTCGAAGGGATTCCTGCTCGTCCATCCTCTCCTACTCCCGAATCGGAAGCCGGTGTTGATGATTCGATGAGTTCCGATGTTCCTGTAACGCCGTCCTTGGGGCTTCCCCCGTCGTTGAGCGTGTATGAAACTGATGCCCTATTTTGGTTGGTAAGTCGTTCAGTCTACGCGTTTGGGGCTGGCATGCTGACCGGTTTTTAGGGAGGTGTGTTGTCCATCGTCAGTTTCCGTTGCATTCATACCACCAATGGCCCGAAACAGACTTGAATTACCGAGTCGATGTTTCAGATAGTGATACGAGAAAGATTCTCCACGACGAGGACTGGGAGAATACATCGAAATTAGAAGCCTTACTTCGATTCGACCAGGTCGGTGAATCACTGACAACCTCCGAAGCATTGGATTTCAGTTCTATTATCTTCAAACACAGCTAAAGAAGGCGATGAGCTCAAAGAAAGCCTTTTTTGGATTCCAAGAGTCACCAATAACCCATTTTCCGTGCGTTCTTGTTCTTGAACACCCTGGAAACCGTCTTACTTTGTGTCATGATCAGAACATATCGTTTTAGTCCTGGATTGATGATGGACAAGCTTGGCTATGATTACAAGTTTGTGTACACTTTGATCTTTGCGTCTTGGTTCTGACCGTATCTTGGAGGCGAAAACCTGCTTGGACGGACCGAATTCTGTATATGAATAGCCCAGCATGTCGCGTCAACCAGCTTTCGTATGCTGGTCATTCTCAAATCATGATGAGTGATCATCGACCAGTATCTGCAGACTTTTCTGTGGATGTGCGTGTTTCTCAAATACTTCGTTGAATACTTATCCTTGTTTTAAATCCTTTTCTTGTTTCTAGGTGGATGTTTTCGACCCCAATGTTTTGTACACAAATGTTCGGAACTTATTTAATGACGTCGAACGGCTCGATGGTGAAAACACCCATGAAAAGGGGGGATTAAGGGTTGTGGATACCTACGTGGACTTTGAGAAGGTTTCGTGAGTCGCTCCTCTAGCATGCTTTGGATACCAATTTACCTTTGTGTGTGTTTTTAGATACGGAGTCCCTGTGGAACGCAAGGTCACCGTCAAGAATATGGGCAAGGTGTGTCTTGTGTTCGGGTGCAAAGCAAAGGCTAAGGAGTTGCTGCAGGGACCTTGTGCATTTCGATTTGTGCCCATTCAATTGGATTCCCCGATCCGTAAGTGAATAACATCGCGTTGATAAAGACGCCTTCAATCATCGGCGCTAGATCCTGAATGGCTTCGAATTCATCCGAAGACGGTATGGTGGCGCTACCGATAATCCTAATCACCTAATCACCATGTTTCTCTAGGGAATCTTGCTCCCAGACGAGGCTGTGGAGATATCGCTGGTAGCATACGTCGATAATGCAATTGCATCCATTCTTAATCTCAGGCCGAAAGACCTCAGTGGGACGTTGATTTTGCACACCATCCTAGGAAAGGATCACTTCATCTCGGTATCGGGAGAATATCGTCAGTCCTTTCTTCTTCCTTGTGTCGGATCAAATACCTCGCGGAAGTGCTAAAAGTTCTGAGTAGAATATACCTGCTTTGCCAATAAATTAACGCACCTCAATCGCCTTCGAGGCCCGGTCAGGGCGATGGAGTCCCCCAGTGACCTTCTCCCTGAGATTCGCTCGACAAATGCGCCAGCCGAGATGATGCGGCTCCTGGATTGGATTATGACGAGCAAACCAATTCCGGTGCGGTATACCCCAGTTATTATGACCTTTGGCCTTAATTTTTTGTAGAATGATTTGTTCCTTGCTCCTGGCAACGATGCCATGATCCAGAAGATTCAAGAGGTGAGGAAGTCAACCCTGAATAAGAGACAAGTTGGGCTTAAACCCAATTTTATTTTTCCAGTGTCTAGACACGGGGGATGATTTCCCGTACGATGCGCGTATACCGGCCAAAGATGAACAAATACCTAAATCATTCGCCGCCACGCTCGTAAGATTCTTAGATTCACTAGTAGACTCGATAATGCCTGCACAACTGCACCTCCGATGCCTTGAAATGACTAACCGTGATGAAGCCTTTGAGGTTTGTCCATGTTTCATTTGTTCTTCCAGCAGATAACTCAACTCTATCATACACGCTCCAGCTGCTCAATGCACTTCCCCCCTCCGCGATTAATGTCAGTGTTTATTATTTGAATTTACTTTATATTCAGGAGAATCTGACGTTCATCAGGTTTGGATAACTGTCACCTCGTTCTTGCATTTCATTTGTAAGAGCTCTGAGAATGAACATCATGCAGAGCGTGTTGGTGAGTCAGTAGATTTCGTCTTATTTGTCTACCCTTCAACGGTCTGGAATTATATAGCCGCGGTTTTCGCACCCATTTTGATGCACGACGATGCACACTCCCTTACACCCCCAATATCGCCTAACGCCAAATGTAAATTCCTGTTGCATTTTATAGATTGACTGGGTTTACGGTTTCCTGATCATATCAATTTTGGGTGTATTGTCGGTTTCTCTCCTTATGTATTCTGGGATCACTTTGCTTGTGGAAAATTGTTGAATATCAACTTGGGACAACGTCCTATTGAACCTCTGAAGATATACCTTGAGCGCTTAACCAATCCCAGCGATCATGAGCTCCGGTCCGGGAAGTTTTGAATTTTCGGGTTTCAACAGTGACAAATAAAATCCTCTTTTTCCTTCATCCATCATATCGATCCTACTTCAAGGCGCTCGTAGCGCGCTACGCGCCTCTATCCGAGTCCTCATGTCCGGAAATGCTCAAAAAATCTCAAAAATGCCCGAGAAGCTGGGTGGATACCAGTTTTATCGTGATGTGCTAGGAAGTCCGACGTACATCGTTGCGCCGATGGTAGATCAGAGTGAGCTGGTGGGTTTACTATTTCGTTTGGGTCATAGCTGAATGTTGATTATACTCTAGGCGTGGAGAAGGCTTTCTAGACGATACGGAGCCCAGGTATGTTTGCTGAGATTTTCTCGATCACGACCGAATGTTTAACCATCGTTACTTTCGTTGTTAGCTTATCTATACACCCATGATCAATGCCAAAGTTTGTCATTTATGTGCTATTCGCTGATATATTATTGATTGGAGCTCTAGATGTTTGTAGACGCAAGCAACAAATCCTACCGCAATTCAAATTTCGATATGATAAACGGAGAAGAGGGCGACCCAACCACAGATCGGCCGCTTATCGTCCAGTTTTGCGCAAACGATCCTGAACAGCTCCTCATTTCTGCCAAGGCTGTTGAAAATCACTGCGAAGCTGTGGATTTGAACCTTGGATGCCCTCAGGATATCGCGAAACGAGGTCGCTATGGCTCATTTTTGCAGGACGATTGGAACTTGATATTTAAGCTGAGTGAGTCATACTGATCCAGACATTATTATCAATCGTGCTTACGCTCTTCGCAGTTAATACTCTGCATGTAAACCTGTCAATACCCGTCACAGCTAAATTCCGTGTGTTTCCAACTGTGGAAAAGACCGTCGAATATGCGAGGATGTTAGAGAGAGCAGGAGCGCAGATTATAACCTGCCATGGTCGTATTCGAGAGCAAAGAGGACAGAATACTGTGCGTCTTTTCATCAATATCACGTGGATTAACCGTTTATTATTCTTCTTAGGGTCTGGCAGACTGGGACAAAATCCGAGCAGTTAAACAAGCTGTCTCTGTCCCTGTTTTCGCCAATGGGAACATCCTGTACCAATCCGACATAGACGCATGCCTCAAAGCCACCGGTGCCGATGGAGTCATGAGCGCCGAAGGGCAGTTGTACAACCCTGCTCTGTTCGCTGGCATCGATCACCCACTCACCTCGCCAGAGTACGACTCTGACACGCAAATCCTCATCCGGCACCCAAGGCATGCAGATTTGGCCCTGGAATATTTGGATGTTGTGAAAGACCTGAAGACAACGACGAGTGTTAGTGGGATCAAGGGGCATTTGTTCAAAATCATGCGGCCTGGATTGATTAGGGAGGTGGATTTGAGAGAGAAGCTCGGGAGGGTGAAGATTAACCCGAGAGGGGTCAAGGAGGGCTTGCAAGCGTATGTGGATGTGTGCTTGGAAATGAAGGAGAGAATGGATGTATGTTCGATTTTTCTACTATTTCCTCTGTTGCCTTTGATTTACACCTTTCTCCTTCCTTTCCAGCGCGATGCGAAAATGGCGGAGGGTACTCCACTTAAGGATCTCATCACTATTGAGCCTATCACCGGAATCAAAGTGATGCCACACTGGCTTGCACAACCTTACTTCCGACCCTCACCCGAACAAAAGAAGGCATATGGTAAGTGGTACATCCCTCTCTCCGATTGAAAAATTTCCTGAACACACGACGTAATAGCTGCAGCACACGCCACAGTCACCGTGGACTCGTCATCACAGGCAATGGCTGTAGATCCGCCAACCCTAGCTCTTCATCCACATCCAGCCGCGCCAAAGCGATCTTTAGAAGGCAATGACTCTTCACACACCGCCGACGAATCATCTGCCTCGAAAAAGGCACGTATCGAGCCGACAGCAGTGCCAGTCCCATCCGAAGCTCTGGCGGCTTCATTGCCCTCTCCTGATCACGAACCTCGATCTGCCGCTACGGTTCGCCTGCCCGCGTAGTTTTTTTATTAGAGGATACTCTTTGGCGTTTCAAAGCTCACTATTGGCGTGCAGTGCCCATGTTTACATTCAGAGGGTGATGTGCGGTGATGTGCGGTTCCTTTTATTGTTATAATACCTTATTATCCGGGGGTTTTTTTTTTGGCCCTTAATGCTCTTTTCGTTGTTTCCATTAGCCCTCTCTTTCATTTTTTGGATCAACGTGCTCTTCACGCCCATGAAATATAGGAGCGAAGATAGGATGATTATTCAGATGGCGCGGTCGTTAGAGCTGTCTTTCCTCCATTCCAACCCTCGTTTGAAGCTTTGCCAACTTGTTGATAGCTCGATGGTGCTGGCGATGACTCTCGCACTCTGGTTTCTGACACCACTCTTGGATCGCTGTCTCCTTGTCATTCGATAGGAATTCCGTTGCGCTCAAAGCTGTTACTGTAAGGAGTATGGGAAACCGCCGAGGAAGAGAAGCCTATTGACGGCTAGAGCCGTGTGCTTCCTCGCAACTTCCCCGCATTACCTACCCCACAATCAAACCTTGATCAAACCATGAACATTAACGGGGAAGGGAAAAGTACGTACTCGGTATGTACCTTCGCGGTCTAGATCCGAGAAAAAGGGATATTCTGCCCCCTGTGGAGGAGGCCGACCCTGCGTCGTGATCATGACGCACATTTGAGGCTGGGCCCGGCTAAGACTAAGGACTTGGACTCGGAGTAGATTCTGTATCAGTTGAGTTACCCATATAGGGGTTGTTATCTGTGGGCGTGCCGGCATATACAGTTCGAGCTTATCTGTTGCAAGTTTGGACCCAGTCCCGTTTCGAGATAAATGCAAACGTTCGTACTTATGAATTTTGGGATTCGGAATCCATGGCGATTTCCGCCGTCCTGGTTGTTGGGGTTGAGGAGAATAGGCGGATCTAATTTACGGTCTCCACACGACATCACACGACCAGAAGCTGTGGGTCACACGACCGTCGTGAGAGGCAATGGCAGGGTTTTGCCATTCATTGGAGAATATAATTTAGCCATTTATTTCTAGGACGTTCTCTGAGGACAGCAGGGTGGAAATAACAAGCTTTTTGAATTTGACATTCTTGGGAGTTGTGGTGCGACAAGAGTAAACACCGTTCTACAAATACAATTATGGCAAGGTATGCTGGTGACGACGATACAAGATAACAAAAATACTAGCGTTTGTGGCTAGAGGGAATTGGCAAGATAATAAGTTAGACAAGAGAGGGGATCTATTGAGGGAGGAAAGAAAGAGACTGGAGATGAGTATAAAAAAGGATGCGGTCGAAAAAGTCTGTTACTCACGGAGCTGGCAGCAGAGACTCGCTTGGTGTCCTGACCTGGGCGACGGTCGCCTTGTGGGGGAGAACCAACCACTACGGAGGTTCTCGCGATGGCGGTCAGGTCAATCTCTAGGGACGGTTTGAGATGGCGGGTTACGTTCAAAGTGAAGAGATACGTACCACCTGTCTTCTTGAACGCGTTCTTCCTGAACTGACGTGCCTTTTCGAGCTCTTCCTCGGACATTTCGCTGGTGCCGCTGGATATCTCGGGTTTGGCCGCTGGGGAGACGGCTGCGGTCGCATTGAATTAATATGTCATATCGAGGGAAAAGTGAAACTTACACCGAGTGGACCTAGTGGAGTTGGTTTCCTCAGCAACAGCGGCAGCCAAGGCTTCAGTGAGTTCTTCTTCCTCAAAAGTCCGGTCATTGAGGGCGGCAAACTCAAGCTGTTGCTCGTCTGCGAGGCTGCCCCAGTTGTGGTGACCTGCACCAGCCTTACGCAAGGAGGAGTCAAGACCAGAGCGCGACTCTGAGCGGTCCTTGATGACGGCTCGAGGGTATGCGGCACGGGCTGTACGAGTCATTGTGGAAGTGATGTAGATTGAGAGTTGTGGTGTGTATTGAGAGGAGAAAGTTAGGAAATGGACGGCTTTATATACCAATGACCATTACGCCATCACCAAAAAAGGGTGGTGTGAGCACCTGACAATCCCGCTTCTAGAGTATTCTGCGATAACAACTGCTCTTTGTGCGCCCTTGTTTCCCTTTCTTTCTGTCTTTTATATGGTTACTCCGTAATTACAAGGATCCAGTTTATAAACCACGACAAAGGTGCTGAAAACCACCATGGCTCAGCGTCTCTGGAATGGCAGAATGCGGGGTATGGGGAAGCGCACCACGTGTGATCGAGAATGTTTCCAGGTCCGCCCTCGACCCTGTTCGGATCTCTTTTGATCGTTCCGGCATCTCCGAGGCCAGCTTCTGAGAGTCTAGAGTGGGTCCAGTAAATGAGTGCGCCACGTTTGCAAGAATCCGAGGATGGAAATAAATTACAACCTCTGAAATATCTGGCTCTAGCCGCTCTAAAACCTTGCTAAAACCGGAACGTCATATAAGAGGATGAGAATTTCCCGTCCCTTCCTTGACCTCATATACCGAACGGTTACCGGTTTAATATTTCGGTTCGGTGTGTTAGAAACATAGTTTATTACAATTCCATAGCGCGAATTTTCGTTTTCCCATTCCTTTTTCGATTCAATATGCCAGTGTGTCAAAGGATCAAAGCAATGATGAAGCAGTAATTTATCGTCACTTAACAAAGTAGCTCCATGTTTAAGACTACGCTATGTTTTCCACTGGTGCTGAGAAATGTCTATCTGAACAATGAGCATGCATGGCCTTTTTGGTTTAAGCACAACTCGCCAGGTTAAGGAGCTCAAGTCGGCTAAATATCACCTCTAGAATTGTGGAGTACTAATAAATACTAGATATGACACAGTACGGAACATTCTCCACCTTCCCACCGCCTTCCGAACTTCTTTCGCAACACCTCGTCTTCATTTGACATCATTGAGAGTACCAAATAAGTACAAGTATCATGATGACGGTGTAGGGCTGCGAATTCACCATGCCCACGCCGATCAATATCGCTCCATAGTGGTAACATAGACTGGGTTTCGTTACCTTATGGGGGTGATAACGAGCAGGGAAAGGGCTATGATATCGGCTGCGGGAAGTTCCAGGCAAGGACTGAGGGTTATACTTAGCTACTTCTGAAAGCCGCATCACCCCTTGAAGGGTCTGATGGCAGTTAGAGTGAAATTGGGCTTCGAAGTCGAGTTATTGAATGGTATGCAACAAAATAGGCGCCGTGTGCGCCGGAAACCGTACCTCATGATGTGACCTGAAGGACAAACCGATACTCCTCACCAACACACCATGACAGGTGTGCTAAGGGCCGTCAGCCCAAGTCTGACTGAAACCGAACGGAAAATGCGCGCACTCGATAACCGTATAGCATGTCCCTGTATATCGGGGATGGGAGATTGGCCCCATGTAACTGTTGCATCTGCGTATGGTTGGGAGAGGCCATGAATGTTGGGAGCAATCGAACTGAAGGATGTACAGCCTGCTACTTATGGCGTCGAAGCCACTTCATGAGGCGAAGGCTGTGGACAGAACATGAAGTGTTATCTCGAAAGCAGTACTATTGACTATTTACGTAAATCAAGCATATCAGAATTGAAACGGTATAAGAATGAACAGTAAATAAGCACGTTGCACCCTTCCCACCAGACTTATTCGACCAATGGAACAGCAAGGAGTCGTTCTGGTACCAATAAGACTATCGTCACGGTATTGGTATTCCACTGTCTTGTGCGTTTTACATAAGTGACAAATACCTGTAAAGAGAAAACGAATGTAAAGAGAAAACGAGTGTAAAGAGAAAACGAGTGCAAAGAGAAAACGAGTGTAAAGAGAAAACGACTGAGCGGCGGGGCTATTCAAACGAGTGTGGATGGCGGCCTCGGGCCGGGTGTAATTTACTAAAAAGGAAACTAATGAAACGAACGTATACCAACACAGGGGGAATCATTTTTCCGGGTCGGGCATTGCACTGCCAGCTCGATTGCTCTCGAATGGTCCCAAATCGACGAAGTGGTCGTGGACGTAATCCAACAGCCCTCCGTCAGATTGATCGTCAGAGAGGAGGTTTGGATAACGCCCATGTTTGTGTTCGTCTTCCAGGACGGGCTTGAACTTAGGTATTTTGTGTATCAAACCAAATGTTGAAAGAGGCTTGATACCTGAAGTCCTCGTCAGCACACCTCCGCTATACGGAAGATCAAGTCACTTACCCAAAAGGAACCACCACAGACTCATACCGAATATGATAGCAAATATTCCATCAGCCACTGTCCAGAAGCCTCCCAGTGCCGAGATACCAGCCAAGATGGATTTCTCTCGATAGTCGATGGAGAGGCGCAAGTTAGAGAAGTCGGGCTGGATGTACAGGCGTAGCGTGGCGGTGTTGTTGTCTCGAGGAATGTTCAACGAAGGGTCAGGCGTCAGGAATGGGACAAAACTTGTCAGGTACTTCTTTGTCTGGTGTGCCATAATGAGGGTGTGGGTGAAAAAATGTGAACTGAAGGACGTACAGAACTGGAAGCACCCAAAGACGCTAATTTCGGGCTCTTGTACTCATATCGGATATTCGTAAGAACCCCTCCAAGAAGATGCGCATCGGGGACGAGGGGGATCGGCAGCGTGTTACGAAGTATGTCCGCGGTATCATCATGCATGCCAACCACTATCGATACGGTTCTAGACCCATAATCCGATAAAGACGTGGCGTCGATCCCCAGAGTAGTGAAGTTTACGGTTATTAGAAGGTCGGGCCATATCTGAGCAGGCTGCGTCAAGTATTCTAATACTGGAATAATGTTAGTGCAACCAAAATTGAGACAACACAAAAAAATGAATTCTACCTGTCCTCTGCCGTTCTGTGGAGCTGAGCTGATCGGGACAGCCGAACTCCATGACTTTAACAAAGGAGTTTACTTGTTTACCGAAGACGTCGGCAGCGCTACGTCCGAAGTTTCTGACTCCGCATTGGGGCTTGGTATCTACAGCAACTCAGACAGGATATCCCCCTCAATGGGAAGCCAGCGACATACCCAATTCCGAATTGTCCCAAAGGGCCGTGACCTGTATCGCGTCATGAAGCTCAGCCCCCGTGTTAGATATGTCGAAAAAAATCTGCCAGCGACAACCTCTGTTATTGTCCTGAACAAAGAACGTAGATTTTACTTACAGGAATGACACTCCAGTTAATAGTATCGGCCTCCAAAATAAAGGGATAGGGCAACGTGCTTGTGGTAAACACTTTCTGAGGAGGCAAACCAGTCTCGTGAATGGGTTCAAGCACGAGGTTCATGAACAGGACCGCGAGGAGGGATATCCCAACGACAACGATGCCGCTGCTTCTGAGAAGGAAGGCGAACCAATGCTGGTCATGGTTGCGAACCGGTGAACCATCACGGCTGCGAAATTGTGAATCGCGCAAATATCCAGAGCACAAAACTAACACACCTGAATGACCTGGAATACAGGCGGTCGATCAGGCGGTCGATTGTGCTGTCGCCATTTGACATGGCAAAGAAATCAAATGGTTTGGCCAGTGCTGCAGAGGGTTTATCGATGACATTTGCAACAATCACGCCGAAACGTATCAGAAGGAGAATGCAGAGGCATGCTGTCTGGACGTATATCGCGCAAACGAGAAGGATAAAACTAGACATTTCATAGCGGTCAAATGTCCAGGTCCAAGGTCTCAGGACGGACAACACTAGCGACATGTTAGGAACACGACCAAATTCTCGAAAGATATGTTACCCACCCGCCATGCATTCGGCCACCAGGAGGATAAAGTCGACGAATGATCCGAACTTGGCCTTGATCTTAAATGTCTTAACTCTGTATATGCGGGGTGGTCAGCCATGCGGGCCAGACGGGAGGACGAGGCTCACAAGATCATGCCGAACCAGTGGTGGACAAATACAATGCTATTAAATACCATCAGCTGAACCGCCCCACTGGTCACAAACAAGAGTGGTGAAGCCCCAAAAATCGTGCAGGATGTCACCAGGAGCAAAAAAACTAGAAAGACGCGAAGGGTGCTGCTGAAGAATATATTTTTTACGGTGTCCAGCACTCGCCAGCAGGGGTTGTTCATGGTGGGCATGGGAAGGAAATGTCTGGATAGCCATGCCCTATGGAGTCATTTATAGTATCTGCAAATAAGGTTTCACGTACATCTGGGCTATGGGTTATGACTCGGAGTCGGCTGTATCTATCTCAACCAAATTTCAACCCTTCCGAGTTTCCGAGATCTCCTCCACGATCTCCACCTCCCAGATAAGTTAATAACCCACACTCCCTTGTACTATTTCGACCAAGTGTTTGTGGGTTGTGAACTGTGACCGGTTGACCACTGACGCTAGGTCTTCACTGCCGGAGGTGTTCATCTGAAGTTTTTGTTATGCGAAGATGGCAGTCTTGCCCGTTCAGGAAGGGTTGATGATCCCGATGACGAGTCACGAGGCACATGAGCCACAAAGAGGGGGGCAGCGAAAAAGAAGGTTTCGGGGTGGTATGGATTTGACTTGCGTGTGTGGGAAGAGTCTAAATAGGTGGATGAAGGCACACCCACATCGTAGAGACCGTAGCTAGAGAAAAAAAATGAAATCGAGCCTTTTTTTCGAGCCACTTTCGTCAGTAGTTAGCAGCAGAGTAATTATTATGAGAGCAATGTGGAGTAATAAATGCAACAGCACTAGTCTATCGGTCGCAGAAGTTCTTAGTAAGGTGGATTGGAATTCAATGCTATTAGGTGCATTAAATATCCCCAGGTTTTTGTGCATAGAAGTCGCTCATTAGTGCCTCATCCATGAGAAGTGTCAATCTACGTGTATGAAAGTTGCTTGTTAGTGTACCACAGTGCCATTGGAAGTCGGCTTTTTAGGCGCGCTGAAGGCGTCTATTTGAGCATCATTTAAAGCTGCTAGTTATGCATATGCATGTACATATACTGTAGTGTTTCGACCGATCGTTCATGTAACGGGTAACGGTCGGTCATGAACTGAACAATAGTAGTAAATGTAACGCGTAACGGGCCTGAAAAGGCGGGTTTTTGATCCAAAATCTCCAAAAAAGCGCCCGAGGCACCCGAAATGGACCCTTAATTTCCTATTTAGGGTGACATGAACAACTTGTCAGATGAACAATATATGTAACGCGTAACATGGCATGAACAATCGGTCGAAACACTACAGTATTATATACTTTTCATTCGCCACTTTGGTGTACTATCAAGTAGCCCACAATGTTCTTATCAGCCTCATTACATCGTCACGGTGTTTGCAACCATCCTCATCACATCGCACGATTCACACCCGGAACCCCGGGCCGGCATCATTTAGCGCCTATGGCTCACGCCTTCGAGTGCATTTGTGAATTGGAAAGTGCGGCGATCGTGTGCGGCGGCAAAACCCGCCGCACACATAACGTGATGCTCCTGCAATAATATGTACCTGCCAATAACTACGTGGACGCTTCCCGCGACTGAA
>Ga0307513_10001469_pt1 | contig 33891 bp, 32 predicted proteins | sample 15_EM_MG_FD_202174 | JGI IMG/M metagenome (GOLD analysis project Ga0307513, IMG submission 202174) | Populus trichocarpa ectomycorrhiza microbial communities from riparian zone in the Pacific Northwest, United States - 15_EM | ecosystem: Host-associated > Plants > Roots > Unclassified | place... | reverse complement strand
AGATTTCATGTTTCTCAAGTACTACTGTCCATGCACAACGCCACCTATTCTGTATAGCTCCGAATTGTCTAGCTATTGGGTGAATTTGGCCTGGCACCGCATATGGAAGAACTGACATTGAAGGGCATGACATGGCAGTGCTGGACTCAACGCCTTTCTGATTTGCATAACATTGTTGAATTTTGCTGCTTCTATTATGCCGGTGGAGTGGCTGGTTACCACTGTTGCCTCCCCTCACCGTTTTGTTACTACTCCTCATTCCAACACCACCTTAGTCAGCTTTGGTATAGTGAACACCTGGCTATAGTGAACGCTTAGGGCCCTGTTTTTGTCGTTCACTATAGCCAGGGGCGACTGTACCGGTTAATGAGATCCAACAGATCCAGTGGGTTGATCTTATCTTATACCGTGTCAGGAAAAACTCTAATCCTTCTAAAGAGCTCTTAATTCGGAATCCGGAGATTGCAGTGCTGGCGGAGATAAGTGGATTACAAGGGTTCCCTCCAAGTAAAGTTGTCGGTACAAGTCTGAAATATACACCCGGAGACCCAGACTTGTCACAAATTCTGCAGACTGGCAAGGGACCGGATTTCCGAGGCCACCCGGTACGGTAAGGAAGCAACCCCCATATTGTGCTGCAGTGAGCTGAGGTAAACTCAGCCTACAGTAGTGCTCACGATTACGAAATGTTTACCGCTACGGGAGGGATGTTTTCCCCATCTTCTCCACACTCCGGGTTCAGCTCTATTAGCACGAGTACAATTTGACCACCCCTCCAGTACCGTACAGTACGATACCGGTAGCGTATTACCAGACGGACCAACGCCCCTAAGCAGCACAACCCTCAGCTATGCTATCAACGCCATCACGCCCTCCGAATTGGACCCCCAGAATCTCGGAGCCTTTATCCAAAACTGATGCGACCAGTGCAGTTCTGGTGCTCGAGTACCCTTCTTTAGGTACAGCCTCGTTCGCAAAGTTCTCGCGGATCAAGAGGTACCAGGGAAAAATATTGGCAGTAACAAATGTACTGGTACAAGTGTCTGCAGAAAACCTGAAGTGCAAATTCTTGTACCGATACATGAGTTGTCCCCAGACTTTTGCTAAGATACCTACTGATCAGCGAGAACTTTGCGAACGAGGCTGTACCGCTGTACGACATTTCAATTTTATCGCCCCAATGTGATTGGCCAAGACCGGCGCCGCAGGGGTGTCGATCAACGACATATCATACGGCATTTCGCTCGAGTACGGGAACTAACACCCACCTGCACCTGATGCCCGGGTGATGTAAGCTGCAAAGAAAGCATGGTATTGCAGTGTAACCCTAAATTGGATGCAATTGGATATCATACGGTTGGGCTCAATTGGAGATCGGCCTTAGGCCACCAGTTTTTGTTTTGTTTTTTCTTCAAAGGATAGAATGATAGCGGTGGAACCGCCGGGTCGATAAGTATAGTCCCGGTATCGTATAATACAGAGGGCTTTCTGCGGCAGTGTGAGGGCGGATTGGCGATAAAGAGGCTCAGTGAAGCGAGCAAGCTTTGGTTAGAAGTGCAAAGGGGTGACGGGTGAATTGGCGTATAGGAAACCTCAATACTGGCAAATGAGCCTCAATGGTACAGTACGATATTCAGATTCCAAGTCTAGCTTCTACTTGTATCAACTCAGTTAAACCAAAACACTCCTACTTAAACTATAATATCGCAATTCCTCTTGCCCAATCGAACCAATCCCATCGCCACCGCTATCTACCGCATCGTAGCTCCGTAGCCCCGGATGGACCACGTACCGGCACCGAGCCCCAACCCGGGAAGGCGCCTTCCCCCCTCATTCACCAATTCAACACTCCATTCATCGATTTACATACTTACCCAAACATGGGGAGATACGCTCATTCAACGAGTAGAATGGCCGGCACGACGCCAATCTCTTTCGGAAAAGAAAAAAAATTGGGAAAAATTGTACCACTATCCCGATTGAAGAGAAAATTCAAGGAAAAAGACATCGGGTGGTGTGCCACTTTGGATATGCAGAATGGAGTAGATATATACCTCTTACCCCACCCCACACCCCTTTTCCATTTTCTACTTTCCTCTCATTGGGATCGTCCGCCATTCTTCACCTCCATCGTAACGTACGGTATCGTCTCCGCCACGATCGATTGCGCAATTCAACACTTTGAAGAAGGGCGTAGGTAATCACTCAACGTGACCTCACTCACCCACAATGTCTGCTACAGCCACAGTAGAAGACCACAACCCAACCTCACCCCCAAAAGCACACCACCCGGACCCCGCCCTGGACATCCAAAACCAGCACCACCACCCGCACCTCCACCATTCGGCTGCCGCGCACAACCCAGACTCCGAGCCTTCGTACGTGATCGGCACCAACCCGGACGACAAGCACGTTCCCCCGCAATTCTCACACGATGTGGAGAGGCATGCTGCAGCATTGGGAGGAACACCGGAGAAGGGGGACGATGCGGCCGAGGGCGGGAGCATGAGGAGTACTGGCGAGGTGAGTGGAAGGAAGCGGGGAAAGGTGGGAGTATATTATAGGAAATATAAGCCTTTTGTGCACATGTTTATTTTTGCTCTGTTTACGGGGTACGTTACCTTCTCCTCCTAGCCTCCGGTATCATACCAATCCCGGCATTAACGACCCGGACGAACGGGATGGGATAGATGGTGGATAGCATCCCTCATCCTCCACCGCCACGACAAAAACTGGATCATCCCCTTCCTCCTTTGGCTCATGATAACGCTGCGCATAGTAACCCTCTGGGTACCAGCACACCACGTCCTGCGTCCCGCCAAATTCCTCTGGTCCAAGACCGCAACTCCGCTCGTCGCCGCGATCCCCCCAAAATTCCGCACGGCGGCCGCAGCGATACTAGTAATCTCGGTATTCCTACTAGGCTCCTTCATCAGCGAGGAATCGCTAAACAACACCCGCGAAAACCGTGCAGTATCTTTATTCGGCCTAGTGGTATTCATAGCCGTCCTGGCAGCGACCAGCCGAGACCGGCGGAAGATAAAATGGCACACGGTGCTCGTCGGTATGCTGATGCAATTCATAATCGCCCTCTTCGTGCTCCGCACGGGCGCGGGGTTCGACATTTTCACCTTCATATCCGAGCTCGCGCGCTCGCTCCTCGGCTTCGCCGGCGACGGGACGGCATTCCTGACATCCCCGCAGGTAGCGAAGCTGCCGTACTTCCTCATCGGCGTTCTCCCAGCCATCATCTTCTTCGTCGCGCTGGTGCAACTCCTCTACTACTGGGGCCTGCTGCAATGGTTCATCGGAAAGTTCGCCGTCTTCTTCTTCTGGAGCATGCAGGTCTCGGGCGCGGAAGCGGTCGTCGCCGCGGCAAGTCCCTTCATCGGACAGGGCGAGAGTGCGATGCTAATCCGCCCGTTCGTGGCGCACCTCACGCAGGCGGAATTGCATCAGGTCATGACCAGTGGGTTCGCCACTATCGCCGGTAGTGTCCTAGTAGCGTACATTGGCATGGGCGTGAATCCCCAGGCGCTGATATCCTCCTGCGTAATGAGTATCCCTGCCTCCCTCGCCGTGTCCAAGCTACGCTACCCAGAGACGGAGGAAAGCCTCACGGCGGGAAAAGTCGTGATCCCAGAAGACGACGAAGTCTCCTCCGTCAACGGCCTCCACGCATTCGCGGGCGGTGCCTGGCTAGGATTGAAAATCGCTGGCATGATCATGGCAACCCTGCTCTGTGTCCTCGCGCTTCTCGGCCTCGCCAACGGACTGCTAACTTGGTGGGGCCGATACCTGAACATCAACGACCCACCCCTAACAGTGGAACTAATCGTGGGCTATATCTGCTACCCAATATCCTTCCTCCTCGGCGTCTCGCGCGAAGGCGATGACATATATAAAGTTTCCCAACTGATTGGGACAAAACTAATCGGTACCTTATAATCCCCCCCCTTTCCCTACCCCGCTTCTTCTTCTCCCACCCCACCTAACATAATCCCCCCAGCAAACGAATTCGTAGCCTACACCCGCCTCCAATCAGACCCGCAATTCCAAACCCTTTCTGATCGCTCCCGCCTCATAGCCGTGTACGCACTCTGCGGCTTCGCCAATATCGGCTCGCTAGGTGCGGCAGTTGGCATCCTGTCCCAGATCGCCCCGACTCGCTCTGGCGATGTCTCCCGCCTCGCGCTGAGCGCTTTGATCGCTGGCGCGATCTCCACCTTTACTAGTGCTAGTGTTGCTGGCTTGGTGGTTACTAACCAGAGGCAGTTTACTGCGCCTTCTTCCGGGCCGTGATACCGGCATCCCCCCTCCTCTTTCCTTTTTGTTTGTAAACTTACTGCAATGTTTTCGAGAGAAAAAAATTGTTTATTCTCTCAGGCTTGGTTTTCTCTCGTACTGGATTTGTTCGTTGGTGGCGGTGGTGAAATATTGTGCATGGATGGACATGGAGGGAACGCTGTACATGACTTGGGAGACTGAGATGTTAACGCTATTACCCCGGTGCTCACGCTGTTCTGGTTGGTCTGTCTTTCACCCGAGCTAGGGCAGTATTCACTGCCGAGCGAGTGAGGGCGTATGACGACCGGGCACAGGCTTCCCATAGTTGGTGCGTTTAGTACTGCACGATACAACTGCACATGTCCCGTCTCCAGCAAGCAATAGCCGCCCAGCCATCAATCAAATCCTCGGATTTTAGGAACAAAAGAGACGTTAAAACAAACAGAGGCTTTAGAGTAATAGAAATGAATTTCCTCAGGTCAGCTGGACAGCGCATTACGCGCACGGCCCAAGCTCGACAATTTCCTACATTGCCTGATACCTCTCTCATCGCCATCGCCTCGAACAACCACCACACCACTACTACCGTCACCAACCACCACGACCAAACCACTCCACTCCACTCCACTCCACTCTACACCGGCACTAGCGAGCCCACCTCGTCACAAGAGCGCCTTCTGGATGCTCGCTCTCCAAAAACGGGCAATTCGGCCTAGTGCACTTGCCGTCCCTGATTGAGACGCAAGAGTGGCCCCTGTAGCAGCTCTCGTTCCGGCATCCTACGCCAAACTCACATCGGGTAGCGCCGACCCTGCTCTGCATCGCCTCTATCTCCAACTGGGTTAGATTATACTTGTGCGAGAAATGGCATGGCTCTTTCCAGCACAGTCCGAGGATGTAATGGTCGTTGCAAGGTGGCGGTTGTAAAGTTTTAATTCTGGCCATCGCTGTCTTCTGCTGCGGAGTTACGATGCTCCTGTTCCCGGACCCTATCTGAACCATGCCTGTTGCCCTCGCCGTAGCTCCTGGGGCCGGTGTCACAGCTGCTGTGGCGTAAGTTACCGGGTACGGGGCCGGCGGTTCTACAGGCCTAGACGGACCCGGTAGCCCTGGGGGCGGACGGAGAACTTCCAATTTCCGGGAATCGAAGATGCGAGAAAACTTGAGTTTAGTGAACGGTAGAGAATGAAATTCGCTGGCGAACGGGGGGCCCTCCAATAAGCAAACCTTACTCTCGTAAGTTGTAGCCGCTATGCTGTGTAGGATTCGAACGTATCCATTATCGTGCGAGGCTCCAAGAACAACCTTCTGGCAGTTGTAATTCTGTAAATGCCAGCTCAATTCCGCTAATCATATTAGCTTGGTTCAGCCGAGATTTGGGTTCGGTGTATATGAAACCTCTAATACGGCTGTCCACCATCTCTTTTCCATCCCCGACGTCTATGAAATACAGGTGTTCTTTGGCCTGGATAAATCCCGTTGCGAAATCTTTAAAATTCTTGGCCTCTTTAACTCGACCTGAAATCTGGAGTATGCTTCCAAGCCTGTACATATTGACGAAAATCATGACATGGACCTCCGCTGTATTTCCTGCTTCAGATGTTTCAATTAAAGCTTGAATAAGCAGCTTCCCAGCCTCTGACCCGCCAGATTTTCCTTTAGCTAGTAACTCTTCTGTGAACTATCAATTATAAAGTCAGCTAGCGCTCCTCAGGGCTGGGGGCGGCAAGCATACAATCATTCCATCACCGTCAACCAGGGCGATAATGTACCCGTTTTTATTCTGCCCTATTAGCTGGATTTCAGACAGGTAGGATTGTAGCATACCAATCGGCCTTCGGCTTCTTTAAATTTTGACTGTAAGAGCTCTCTGTCTCGGCAGGAAACCACCATGCTATTGTAGACTATTTTCATCTCTGCAAGACTGTCGCTGAGGCTTTTGTTCTCCTCTAATAGTTCCTAAGGGATAGCGTTAGGGATGATTAAAACCGAGTGAACCAAGAAGACATACTTCTATGAACCCGATTGAGTCCTTGTTTGCTTCTTTCAAAAATTCAAGTCGCTTTGCCGCAGCTTCAGAGTCCATCTCGCTTCACTTTTTGAATTCTGCTAAAGGGTTGTATAGGAGCAGGGGGGCATGGATAAATGGAAGGGGAAAAAAAGGGCGGACTTAAATGTTTTCGAACTTTAATTTTTGCGCTACCGAAAAACAGAAGGAAAGGTCAAACGATGTGGGGGAAAAATGGCGGTCCAAAGCCACTGCGACAGCTCACTTGCACTTTGCAAAGCTGCCTAAATGTTTCGTCGCTTTCGTCTTGTGATATCGTATTTTTTTCCTCAACCGTGGACTGTGGCGACTCGTGAGTGAAACAAGGCTTGCATTTTGTTGGTGCTTTCGTGCAACCTACCGGTCGGGAGGGAGTGTATCGATCTGATTTTCTCAGAGTCGCCCACTTGTCTGATACCGGGAGTGGCACGGTATCACAAAAAACCCTCCACTCTTGTCTCACAATCAAGGGGATTAGTCAGGAAAATAGCTTCAGCACTTGCACTGTACTCGAGTACACAATCTTCCACCCAGCAGACTCCGGCTTCCGAGGATTGCAGAAGGATACTTGTACGATACTCCTGCCTTCTTCAACGTTCCCGAACGGATCACCCAGACTTGCTCAGAATTCGACAATCCGCAGGTGACCCCCATTCAACCGCAAACGTTGCAATCTGCAATGCCAATCCAGCAAACCCAAATCCCAAAACCTAGCCCCACCAGTAGAGTTGCGTATAGCATATATCATACCGCCAGAACATCGTATATGTTTCAGATACTCTTAAAAGCTTCAAGGGAAAAAACAAGGTATATGTTTCAGACTTTACCCGCTAACATGAATTCCCCAACCAGCTTACCAGTATTTCGTCTAGGTGATTGTGTATCTCTTGATTCGTCCTTTTTCTTCCTCCTCTTTTATGTGGAACACGGTATCTGGCAACTAGTGTGGATCGAGCTGAGACGCAAAATGCAACTACCCCTCAAGGCCAGCCCTCCAGCCGATAGACCCTGATACAGTGATGTCAGATACCGGTAGGCGGCCATCGAGCTATCAATTGAGAGAAGCTCATTCACCCCGTGCCTGCGAAAATCAAGGGGAAAGGAGCCCTGTGATGGGGCTGCATATGCCTGTTAGAGAGGCTGATCTTATCAGGAAGGATGCGCAGTGGGTCTAGAGGCACAAAGCACTGGACTTGGGAGTAGCCGTTGAGTGGCGGCAGCCCTGGTGATGGTGATGGTGGTGGTGGTGGTGGTGGTGGTGGTGGTGGTGGTGGTGATGGGTGGTGATGATGGTGATGGGTGGTGATGATGGTGATGATGTCCCGGGAGGGGGTGGAGTTGTCAGTCTACGCATTACCTGTTTAGCTCTCATGGCATATCAGGCGTAAGAACAGCCGAGGCCACGTAGTTTGTTGCGGAAGTCGACGCGAAGGTTTGTATGTTTGTGTGTTTTAAACTCGCCATCAAAGCATGAGGCAAGGATACTTGGGCAGCAGCCGTTGGCAGCGAAAACCCCCCCACATTCACGTTCCATAAGGTGAGTGCTTTCGCGATCGGGAGGATAAAGTTAGTTCAGCTTCTGCGATACTCCATCAGAATATCCTACAGCTCCTCCTCTGCATAGCTTGAGGAAGCTTGCGATATGAATAGCATGACCAATCAAGAGCATCGACACAATCGTAGCACCACGTGTGACTTGTAGAACAAAACAAAAGATGCACTCTCTGTCCCGTGCTACGTGCTTACAAACCCTAAAGGCACATAAGTGCCCTTGCCAACTCTTTGCCCGGTTGCGCTTTCCATTCCCCGAACCACGGTACCTCAGGAGACAACGAAGGGGCTGCTGTAAAATCTCTTAGAAATCGACTACCGTATCTCCTGTGATCCCCGGATTCGCAGGCAAGAGCCTCTCAGAAGGCTTGGCGCTCCCCTGTCACAGTGCGAGGGCAGCCCTCAGGACATGTATCTCATTGCCGGCAATCGGTATTCGCGATTCTGTTACAGTAACTCGTTAAACTAAACCTACTCTAGGCTGACGGGCTGGTTTCCGCTGGCATAATTCAAACCCACGCTGGTTATACTTGTACCACTGGCTATCCGACACTAGATTCCAAGAGATCCTACGACATGGCAAAGGATGAAAAGAGGAAGGAAAGGAGAAGGAAAGAAAAAAAGAAAACTAACATTAATCGACTCTACGGCACTCGTACAGTGCCGGTGCACAACGAGTGTGATGCCGGTGCCGGTTATCAGACACCCTACCGGCAGTACCGGTACTGCACGCCCCAAAGTAGTATATGTTGCCGCTGGCCATCCGATTGTCCAAGGCCGATGACCAATATCTCTGCGGAGAAATGGACGACTAATGCCGGCATAAGATGCTACCCTCATTTCTGAATGCATCACAAAATCCCCGCACATCGGCTTTCGCCCACAGGGAAAACTTGAAAACTTTTGAAGATGCGTTTTCCAACACCACCTTCCCTTTTCCCCAACTTCCCCATACAGGCATCCTGCTTTCCCACCCCACAGTTTATCACGCCTGCCAAGGGGAAAAAAGAAAAAGAAAAAGTGGCCCCCGAACACATGCAACTACGGATTGCCAAGACCATCCGTCCACCTGAACAAAAAATGGAGACCAAGACCACCTGCTAACTAAATTTAATACCACTTGGATAAATTCAGAATATGGAGAGGCTTGCTATGTGCCTGAGACCCCGATCGATAAAAACTTTCACAGAACGGGCAGTAGAATCCGATGGTTTAGTAGGTCTACGAAGTCCGCTCGTATATGCTGTTGTGCACAGTTAGTTCTGGCAACCCACAATACTGCATTGCTGGTACGTACGGTAGAAGCACAGAAGCTGAACCTCCAATCCGAATATCCCGATCTATCATATGTGCTCACTCGCTGAATTAAGCCAGCCTTTCGCATTTTTTACGGAAAAAAAGTGCTTCTTTCTGAAACTCCGTAGTTTGGCTTGATGCCTTTTCCTCAGTTAGCCTCCAGGTGTTGGGGGATGTGAGAGGTGTTCTTGTGAGGTGCGGTATTGGGATGCTTGACCCCTGTTGCCAAATTGATAAGGTTATTTCACCCACCATAGGGTTAACCAACCAACAGCCCCCATTCGTCCAAGGCATTAAACAACTCAGGCACCGAATCTTGCTCCACGGTGGGTGTATGATATAATAATTAACTTGATTGATACCCTGCGATGATCTTGTGATCACAGGTACTCTATCGAAAGTCTTCAAACCCCCCCCACTTGCGTCAAGCAAACACCATTCGGTCCACGTCAAAATATCAGCCAGTATCGCACTCCTAGGTCAAATTCGACCATCGACGCTAAAGACCCGGCCCGATTTGTAAGCTTCCCAATGCACAAGGCTGGGAGTGATCCTCTGCGCCTGCGGACCTCAGTGTACTCGAGTATAGTGATGAACAAGGCTGTAGCTGTAGGCGTATTACCAGTAGCACAAGTTCTTCTTGTGCTTCTGGAAATGCCCCCTCAATCCTATTATGGCAGACGGACGCACGGGTTGATATTAAATTCGGGAGTATCTTAGTATTTGTCAAAGCTAGTCGACGCGTGTCCCCTCTCACTATAGCTCACTCGAATCCTGCGATTCCTCGATCTTAGGGATCATCGAATCGGGTGCAAAAAGCCTAGAACGACGACACGTCAGGGTATTGTAGGCATACGAACGACTGTTGTATAAAGGCTTGCTGAAGCTCATGCATGTATTGCGTGTCGGGATGAAGAGGGGGCTCAAGGAAGGTTCAGTTTGTTGAAATGAATTCAGCAATGCCAACATTGATGACGAGGGCGCAAGTGTTTACCTGTGCATCACTTTGCAGGACTTAGAGCAGCGATGAATATGAAGGAGTATATTCATACAGTGAGTTATACTGCTACAGCATTTTTTTCCTGTGCGGAAACAGTTGCCAAAACTATCTCACCCGGTGAGCAAGATCTCGTGTGATCCTGGTAAAAGCGGCGAGGGGGTGTGCTCTCTGGAGTGAAACCTGCTCTCTCTCTTTCTCTCGATTCTTTCGTCAGACCCCTTCTGATTCGCAGAAACTACCCATCGTATCGCTCGTCCGTCTCTGCTCAAACACACAACACCCTGACTCCTCTCCGGGGCTTTCACTTTTTCCACTCGCGCTTGATGAATTGATCATTCACCACGGGGAACTGAACTTGAGAACCTGGGAAAATCAAGATCGCCGAGACCACGATGTCATGCCCTTATGTCAGGTCCTAGAGTTGTGCTACGTTTCTTTAACTCTTGTATTTGCCAAGTTGGAAGGAAACGAGGTGGATGTGGAAGAGGAGGGTGGGAATTCAAAGTCTGGGAGCATTGTCCTGCTGGGGTGAATGCGTTAAACTAATGCAACTTCGGGTGAGGTATTTCCGCCAGAGGGAGAAAGGACGAGGGGGCAATAAACGACAAGATCTTCACAGACTCAAAACAAGCAACCATGGAGAGAGCATCACACTAAGAGAAGGCCACGCAAGATGGGGTTTAAGGGCAGGTCAGAGATTGCACATGTAACGATAAGTGCACGACTGGAAAAAAAAACGCTGCTCTATTCATGATAACCCCGTTTAGGGGATTATGTCCGGCTTTCAAGCCGGGTTTACTTTGGGGAAACCTTGGGCCAGTATACGAGTCATTGTTTATGATTGTCAGCATCTACATCAAACAAAGCAGGGGAAACTAGGCACGACCGAGGGAGCTCCTCGCCTTAGAGATTCATTTGCGAAAGTTACAGAAAACTAAGGAGCTACACGCTGTCATTAATGTTATCACTTCCATATATATTTTTAGCTTATTGACACTCCCGTATTCACTCATGTACGGTGCAGTAACCCGCAATCGGATTATCAGCGCATCAACCCAGGGTTGGCAAGCTAACAGAATTGCAACCATCGGTTAATCGGAAGCAAAAAGGTCTACAGGGCTCAGACCATACCGTGTCAGGCAACCGCTATTCCTTCTCAGGAGGACCTGTCTCCGAATAAGGAGAAAGGAGGCTGGACGGAGATAGCGTGCTACACAGGTAAATACGGGACACCCGTATCATTACCAATAATTCTATCATACCTTCTCAAACCACCCGTCTCCAGTAATGTTTGCTCTAGCTGAGTTTGCTCCTTATTTTCTCAATTACTCCCAGCGAATGAAGGACCGTCTTATACGTGCGCAAATATCAAAGGAAAAATCATTTTTTCATTATCTTAAATCCCACTAATTTGTTAAACCCCTTTCGAGTGCCTTCCATAGACCCTGAGCTGCCTCACCGTGCAACAGGTCTTCCAAGTACCCCTCCTCACTATCTCTGCACTCTACTAACACTTTGATTGCTCTACCCATCTCAGGTAGTCCTGTATAACACCGCAAGCTGGCTCTTCTAGCCATCTGGCCGGCCTCCGCCCTGCTCACAAGCGAAGCCTTTGCGACACTTGTATGTCCATTCCGCACAGCAAGTTCCTAAGCTGTGGATCCAAAGCCACCTTTCAAGCTTCCACTGATTCCCCGTTTTCTAATAGCATCTGCGCAATCCCCAACTCCCCAGGCCCAGCAGGAACATTCAAAGCCATCTGCTCCCCGAAAGCAGGATTCGGGTCGGCCCTTTCGTCATCCAATAGCGTTCGCACGATGCCCAAGTAGCCAATTTGTACAGTAGTGTTAAGTGGTGTTCGATGGTGGATGTTTGCGAAGCTATAGTGTGCTTGGGTAGTGGGTATCCTTGAAGCTAGGGTTTACTTGGGGTTGCGGAGGAGGTAGGCTACAACCTGCCAGCGGTCAAAGTTGACAGTAGCGTGCGGAGGAGGTCCGTGACGAAGTTGTGTGACTTGATCACTGACGAGAATTGTTTCCTGTTATGCCGCTTCATACTATCGGTAGTGAGTAGATGCCCTAGGAAGGGGCTTGTTCGAGCATTGAAATCCATGCTACAGGCTAGCAATGCTTTGGCGGAGTTAAAAGCACTTGTAGAGGGGCTCAGTGGATACGGGGCTAAGAATACCATTATCTAGCAGATTCTTGCCCGCCGGGATATCGCTACGACATGCAGCAGAATAAAGAGCCTTTAAACTCAGACGTTGAAGGTTCTCTCTACCGAGCAGAGCTTTTGCGTAAGCATTTCCTTTAGAAGGGGGGCGGCGGTTGTTTTGGAGGAGAGAACTCAGGCCTTCAGAGAATCTGTAGGCGACGACTTGTAGGTTTAGGGTCAATAGGAAGGATAGAGCAGAGGTTGCAGAGGTGTAGAATGCGATGCTGGGTTAGGGTTGGCTTTAGAACAACGGCAGTGTGGGGCGAGCTCGTTCATCCAAGACAATCATGTATCATAATAATATTATTATTATCATAATTCTTGGGGGGCGTACGAAATATGCATCACGGCAGATTTTGATAAAAAGTACCATAGCCTTTTGCCTTCCTAGCATCACCCCTACCAAACCAAATCTTTCCCCCGGTCTGTCACCGTTTCGCAATAGCTTAGTTACCCTACCACTCCGGAAAAACTCCGATAAACGGCGGACCTTGCTCAATCACAGTGCACTGCCCTTAAAGCCGTCCAAGGTCAATGCTATACTATGCCCACAATGTCGATCAACCACCTCCCAAACGAATTGATATTTCTAATATCCGAGAGCCTCCCTACCCCCGCCCTTAATGCCCTCCTCCGAACCAGCAATAGGTTTGTCTTAGTTCTCACGCCGTCCCTCCACAAACGCGCATTGATCAATGACGGCACATGCTCAGCTCTGTACTGGGCCGTAGCCAGGCGCCACCTTCCGATGGTGCGAATAATCTTGAACACCGGTACACCCATCAGCCAACTTCAATCCGTATCCGAGCCAGTGCTTCAATCCGCCATCCGCACGGAAGATCTCACGATCCTACGACTCCTCCTCGAGGCGGGGGCTGATACCGAAGCCGTACCTGGACTGGCTAGAAAACGGAGGAAAGGGAAAGGCACAGCATTGGTACGCTGCGGCGTGCTCGGCTTGGTAGATGCCGCACGACTCCTACTCGCTGCTGGGGCACGGGAGCGAGAACTTGCGCTCCAGTGTGCCGCAAAGTGGGGCCACATCGAGATGGTAAAGCTCTTTCTTGACCACGATGTCACGATAAACCCATCCCCTATGTGCATCTCAGCAAAATCCGGAGACGAGAAATTACTAAACTACCTAATACAAGGAGCTAGCAAGGACCAACTAAGCCTTGCGATGCTGGACGCCATATACTCCGGCCATACCAACTTGGTGAGAATCCTCTTAGACTCCGGCGCAGATCCAAACCACAAACTCCCCAGAGGTTCATTTCAAGACACACCCCTAATACGACTATTCAGGCGCCTCTACTACGACTCAAGCGGACACATGGAATCCCACGTCGATATCGTAGAACTGCTGATCTCCCGCGGCGCAGACGTCACTTTCTCATCGCACACAACAGCGTTTCACTGGGCATGCCTGGGCGGGCCAAGACTCATAAGAGGCATTAACCGGCCAGACGGAATAATCCCCGAATCAGCGTACAAACTCCTAGACCTATTCCTATCCGCAGGTATGGACATAAACAGCCCAGGCCCACACGGAAATACCCCAGTACACCTCGCCGTGCGCCACCTCGCACGCCGTCAAACACCCATAGATTACCTAGAGTACTTCGTCTCTCGAGGCGCGGACGTTAACACCGTTAATCAAGAGGGTGGAGCACCGCTGCACAAAGTCGCCGGCTCTCGCAAGGACGTGTTCGTGCGGTTGATAGAGTTAGGCGCGGACTTGAGTATCAGCGATCCATCAGGGGACGCACCCATGATGGACGTTGCACGTTGGGGGATGTTTTGGCCGGACGTCCTCGAGTGGTATTTACGGAGGAGGAGAGATGGGCTGGGATTTAACGGGGTTAGTGAGACGGCGCTTTTGAATGCTTCGAGGAATGCGGGTTTGAGGGGGCAGGTTGAGGTTTCGAAGATTTTGTTGGCCGGGGTTAACCCTGGGTGATGGTGAGAGTCGAATAACAGAGTGCGATGGGTAGATGCTATGGAAGTGGTGATAATCTGGTTTTAATGTCCTGCGGTGCCAGGCACTTGGAATCAACCAAAAACCAACACAACAACCCCCGATGATTTCCAACCATAAACAGGCCTTTAAGAGTATATGGTTTGATAGCAGTACTCTCTAGCTCTATGTTTTCCGATTTTCAATAAGAGCAATGTCCATAGAGATAGTAAAATTCCAAAATACCCATGCGCGGTCATTTTCAAGGTTATTTTAGCCAACCTATCAATTTTGTACGTATTACGTAATCAAATTCCATTTTCTCTAATAATATTATTACAATGTCATGTATCACTATTGACTTCAAATGCCAGGCACCATACCTTGTCTAGAAAGAAAAGGTAAATGCACGATGCATAAGGCAAACTGGAAAACAGAACCACCATTCCCCAAAGCCTCTGATATCCAAATCCGGTACCCTTAATCAGTGATAACCCCGCACCCAGAGCACCAACCAAAGAACAGCAGTAATACGAGCCCTCAATTACCAGCCGGCCCCCCATTGCATTGGGGACCCGCTGCATCGCGCCGATGACTAGAACCATAGTTAGCCCAAGCCAAGAGCGGTAATTCCCACTACAAGAACGAAGTTTCATAGCACAAAGTAGGGGCAGGAAACTCGGACCCCCGCATCCAAATAGCCCGTAATTGAATCCACCGTTATCGTTCCCCACCTATAATACACCCTCCAGTACGGAAGCGGCATTATGCTGTAATACTGTGTACCGGAGGAACTCTAATTCCCACGTGCTGATAAACCCACCGCCCCACCGAAGTGTGAGTGACACGACATGATAAAGCTCACATCCCCGTCACACTATCGCCGTATGCTCACAACAGCTTATCATAAATACCACAGGTGGGATTACCACCCGGAAGTAATTCCGGAGTAATCGCCACCGGAGCGATAGTGCGCCTGTAAGTTAGACAGTAGGGAATAGATTCCCACATATAATTCCAAGACGCCCGCCCAGCCTGTGCGAGACGAGGAATTGAAGTGTGAAATTAGAGCGACCGGGTAGAGCTTAGCAGAGTATTTTGTGTGCACATGGTGAGTTATGATAGTGCCAGCTTCCTGTTCGTTGTCGCAGTTTGCAATTCCCGGCACACCAGTGCTCTTTTAAATCTCGTATGTAGGGTCTAGTCCTTGGGCGCGGTTATTCCAGGGGACAAATACCGGCTGCGTAGGATGTAGCATTGGTTCCTTCCTTCCCTCATACCTCCCTTCCCCCCTATATTAGCACACGCGAGTGGGAGAAAGTTACCTTTATAAATGAACCGGCGGGATACGATAAATCTCATTCTGGCGAATAAATCACATTACGAGGTATATAGCACCTCTGTGAACAGCTCACTGGCACACCTGGGTACCAGGACCATCAATTAAATTCAGCAGACTAGTTCTTTGCCAGGTAAGAGGTAAGCAGCCACTCCACAACGCCATTATGATACCATGCGGACAGCCTTGCCCAAGAGGCAATCTCATAATATCACAACCAGTTGGAGTCTGCCGAAACAGACAATTGTCATGGCCCGTTGACGAAATTAATCCGTACCAACGAACAGGAAAAACTTCGGCCATAATGACCGCGCTCTCCTGCCAACCCCGCTAAATACATAGTAGAACATGTACTAGAAATTGATATTTGATCAAGAGAAATATCTTTGGGGGGTGTTGAAAGTACCTGGTGATGAGGAGGATTGAGTGCTATTGATCGTTAGTGCAGGGTTGGTTTTGTCAACGGACAATCAGAATTGACGGGCAAGGGTAGATGTCAGAGTGGTCGGAAGTGGCCAGGCCCACTGCGGTTGGCTGTATAAGTTTACAGAATTACCCGAGTGATGACATATGTTCTGGAGTTAGAATGATTTACGGAGGTGATTCTATGGTCATGTCTTTCCTTTGTGATCACGGGGGTAAGCAGAGGAACGGGGACACGCATGGAGGAGAACAGGCGAGTGTGGGAATGATCAGGTTGATTTGATGACGTTTCACGTATACTAGTGTTTTGACTAGCAAGGCAAGTTTGATGGGCTGCGACCAAGAGAACAATTTTTATGATTACACCTTCTCCATAGAGAAGCCCTACTCTAGTCTGCCAATTCTGCCGCTGTCCTAGTTCTTAGCCAATCTCCGACATAACGGAGCTTTCTCCTCCTCCGCCCCACCGGTAATAGTCTGGTAGTTCCAAGAAATCATCAGCAGCTTAGATAACACGCTATTCAATAAACCATTGTAGCCTCAGTGCATTCCGAATTGCGGACCTTGTGGGAACTGAATGGGGCACTTCAGGTAGATAGTTGTAAGGAACCAATCGGTAATTGATAGAGTAAAGAGATGCTCTCGCTACGTTCACGACGAAACATTCTTCAACTTTGGTACGATGCTATTGTTAAGACCGATTGTCTCCATAAGCTGAGGAAGGCAATTTCTGGTAATCGTATACAGGTGTTAATTCGTTAAGACCACCAAACGGGACCACTGACACGACTTAGACTAAGATAGAAATGGAAAATGAAAACTATTTCGTAACACACAGTAGATATCGAGAATCTGATTAAGGAATAAACAAAGCGTGAGAAACTACCGCTAACCACGGTTGAAGAGGAAGATTGCTCGGAAAAAGCGCTAGAACGAAAGAAAATATATGTGGAAACCTCTCAACCAAATGCAGAAGACATTCTCTCCCCTGCTCCAGCGACCTTAGCTCTTAAGAAACGTAAGTCAGTTCATTCCTCCCAAGTAACTTTCCAGATCCTTAGACTTCAATATTGGAAAATCATCACCCACCGAGTTATTTGTGGTCAGCATTAGTAGGCCTCTAGGTAACTGTTCCCCCGAACTTTTCGTCAAGGTGAGTTTTGGCAATTTGTTCCTCAATGCCTGAAGGGTATACGGATTAAATGAGTGACTCCATATGTCCAACCCACAATATAGTTAACTGCCCGGCAGAGCAATCTCTTCTTTTTTCTCCTCGAGCAATATGGACTATTTTTTGGACTCTAAATGCCGTGCACACAACGCAAGCTCTCCCGGACAATAGCCGGGAAAAATAGAATTGCGGGGACTGAAATAAGGATCCGGACAGACAAGGTGACAACATCTCTGCTTTGAAGGACGAATTTTGCGGCTGCAGCTTCCACCGGCCCTCCCGGTCCTGCGGCGAGGTTTTCCACGCCCTCCTTATCGTATGTGGTTGTGTCGCGTAGGACATTCCGACTGCTAACCCAACTAGCCAACACCAAACGCTCGAGGTCCTTGACAATAGTTGATGCGCCCGCATCCAGAATATAAACAGGGGCCCGGGCAAGGAAAGCTGATTTGAGTGCAGATGGACCTGCGGCTTTACCCACGCTGAGTACCCGTAGGATGCCAAACTCGAACGGGAAAACCTTCTTGACCCAGAACTTGTGCAGCTTTAGACCAGGCAACATATCTAACTTGGAGCCATCCACATCTTTGCCATTAAGATGCCACGTTTTAGCTTCCCAGCAACTGAGAACTGGTCGCTTCCGGCGCACCTGATATGGCACGAGCTCGGGGTACTCAGACTTGCCGGTGGCATACCATGGGTCTTCACTTGAGGTGTAGCTATAGCAGCCGCCAGTGTTGACGATCATGGCGTATGAAGAGTTGGATCCCGTAGATGTGTTCGTGTGGATCCAAAAATCCACCATTGGAGGAAGATCTACCTCTGGTTGGTATTTGACCTCCAATGTGACGTTTCCACCAAAGAGCCTGTAGGTGTCCCCTTTGTCGGTAGAGTTTAAGAGCCACGTATCATCTGTGTGGCATGAACCTTTGACCATGAGCCTCAGCTTGGGATCACTCTGCAGCCCCATATCCACCCCAGTAACATTATAGTCGTAGCTCAGGCGCACCGAACCGCCAACAATCCCGCTACTGATATGTACTCGGTCTCGGACCGCGACTTCGGAAATTTCGATAGCTCCGAGTGCGCGAAGTGCTGAAGGTGCTTGCAATAAATTTAATTTCGCCATTCTAGCGCCGTTATCATCTAATCGAACGTAGCTTGCGATGTCGGGGTAGAAGATAACATCTTTAGCAGGAGGGGCGACGTTACCCATCGAGAGTTGTCCCGGTACCAAAATACCCGCCGTGATATTTCCAACAGAAAAAGCGGAGGCAATAAATAGAGTCAGGAGGCCCCACAACCGATCTCCTGTCGTTTTCTTCTCTCTAGATATAGCTTTCACGCAGTAAGATGTCGCCAACAGCGTCGCCTTCATCGATTCGCCGGAGGTCCTGAGGATATCTAGAGCAGTCTGATTGTCCTTGTCATCGTTCGGGGGCCAGAATACAGTTATAATCGCTAGGATCAAGTTCCATCCAACCATAAATATCAGGATCACCAGGATTGTGTACGCAGAGGTGATATAATCAGCAGTTTTTTTAGTAACGGCGACAGCTGGGATCCCGCCTGACTCTGTCGGCATCAGGAAAAACTTCGTGACGCCTGTGACATAGGTATTGTTCGCGGGGTTGGTATAAATGTCCATAATGAGAGGGTGTTGTGTTGCTGCAAGAAGATCTTTCCTATTCTCATTAGCTTAGCGAGTACTTCCTTCAAGGGGGTATTCCAATACATACCAGTTTCTGCGGAGGATCGTGGACTAAATTTGTAGAGAAGTCAATCCTCGACCACTAACGTTAGTGGATAATACTCTTCGATCTAGAGAATTACTAAGGCTGATCTCCTCGCTCTGACAGAGGGGCAGAAGGAGAGAATATATCCCAGCATTCCCAGCGAAGACTGCCAAAGAAATTTGCCATATGGCAAAACCATTAGGAGGTATTGCTACAATGGTCGTCACTTGAATTGTCCTTGTTGCCAGAGCAACGACACTAACCATACCAAATTTGTATAAGTGCTAAGTGGCTCAACTGTGCTCAGTTCTCAAATAGAACGGGTGGGGCAGGGGGGGTGCCGGGGGGTGGGCCAGGCTGTGATCCGGTTGTTGACGAGCAGTGGTTGGTAAAGTTGACTTCTCTTAGCAAAACGATGAAGAAAAGGCTACTGTCGCCACACCGAACTTTGCCTAGATTTAAGCACGGTTCTAGAGACGACTCGTAGCAAAAGCCTTCCTAATGGCAATGAAGACACTTTTAACGATAGTATTATTGTCAAAGCTAATAAATCTACTGACAATGAACGTGCTGCGCTTGTTATCTTGCTTTTTAAGGCCCAAAGTAATTGGCCATATCCACTTAGATGGAGAGAGGATACACCACGCAAGGGAGGCGAATAGAGGATGTGGCTGGTTGTATTTACTTTCTGCTCTAATTTTCTGGACGACATATGGTTTACTTACTGGTATCGAAGGGGGCAGAGGATATTGCGATTACCTTGTGGTTCTAATGATCTGTGAGGGAAGCCAACTCTTGTCGCGACTCCCCTCCCCCGTCCTGCTGAGCTTTAGATTGTGGTATACAATAAACCCAACCGTCCAGTCTGTCCGTCTTCAGCTACAGACGGGACGGACGGCACTACCTGAGGGGACCCCCTGGATGGGCTGCCGGGGGACCGCAAGTTCCTTAGGTTGCGCAACGTATCAAGCCACCACAGGAGGCCAGCGGGGCCCAGGTGATTGAGCAAAAAGGCTGCCCGGGCTCCTATGCGCATACCCGATATCTCACTCATAATCAGCCCCGATCCAGCGCTACCTCTACTACTTATCGGTATGCTGGTGCTGCTGCTCAAGACCGGCGGCAACAGACGGCTCCCACACAGTGGCTGTCAAATCTCCGAGGGGCCAAACTCCAAACATCGCTTGCCGTTGAGTGATTGTTGTGGGATTCTAAATTATATCGAAAAGTGTGGTTAAAATATGGAGTAATAACTCGCGAGATCGAATCATCCGGACTCAAGGAGCTCCGACCACTAGCCGATGCATGAGGTGGTGCCTTGGACATGAAAATCAAATATAAAAGACAAGAAATATGTCAGCCCTGTCACGATAGCTCCACGATAATATGTTGAGATATGGGTACCCACTTGCCTCATGTCTTTGGGTTAGTCTAGGGCCTGTCTACCTTCACGATTTAGTCTATGTATGTTTTTGGAGGCATGATCATGGTATATCACTCGTTGCCAAATCCCTATTACCAGACTACCATTATTCCTTCCTCCACTGCCACATCTATTATAATACCTGGATATGGCAAGGTAAATGAGAGTTTTCTCGTACTGACTTTTAGCATCTGCCATAGTTTAGCCCACGATACCAACCCCCCCCACATCATCGCACCAGAACGGACCGGGACCTAACTTCTTGAAGCCCAAATATCCTACATGGACCCTTCATCTACTAATACCACCTCCTCAGAAAACTCACCGTGCCCAGGGGGGTATTCCCAGAACCTGGACTGCTACCAGAGCCACTACCCAATACGGTCTCTGGTTAGAAAACCAGCATATAAATATCGGCAGTCTTAATTCCGCAGGGTTCTGTTACTGCGGGGGTTATCATTCGTAGGATACACGTCTCGCCGGTGCGGCTGGAATTCGCGTCTGCATTGCACTCGTGCTGCCGGTAACTTGGGCTTGCTTGAGTGGGTGTGTGGTTTCGGGCAGAGTGGGATGGGGGAGGGTGGGAGTTTGTGGGGTTTTGGATATCATGTTACTGTGTAGTAACTAATAGCTAATGCGCAGTAGTAGCAAGTGCCCCAGGCATTATTTACTAGTCAAGTGATGAGGAATCATTCCCTCGTGCTTCTAAATTTAGGTCACCAGGGCGTCGTTGGCGACTTAGACTACATGAAGAATTAACCTGACAAACAAAATGGAAAGCTAAAATGCAACGGAGGGGCGGGGGGAAATGATGGTAGAGAAACGGGAGGGAAAGGAGGATATTTCAGAAATTTAATAATAAATGAACAAAGTTTTCATGTCCCACGCTCGCTCGATGAAAAAAGAAAAGAAAAGAAAAGGACTAAGATTACAAAAACCCCCAACCCAAATAGTGATTACACTACTTACTCCCCCAGCAACCAAGCATCAGCCACAATCTTCGCAATGCCAAGCCTAACGACGCGGATGATGTCGGCGACTTTCCACCCTTCCGCCCCCCCCCTCCAGTCCCACGCTCGCTGGGTTGTTCCTGCTGCGGCATCAGCACTAACCAGTCCTGAATCAATCCCGTCGCGAACGCTCTCCCAGCTACTAATCATACTCCCGGCGATATACCCGCTCTCCATCATCCCGTTCACTTCGCCGGCGTTCCCACCACCGCTGGTACCATCACCCCGAGAATCTTTGTGCGCGAGTACCCGCTGCAGAAATTCCTCCGTCCGCCGCCACACGTCGCCGCGGACGCACTCAAAGTCCGTAATCACCTTGAGCACGTCCATGGCCTCACGCATGCCCAGGTAGCGCTTCCTGGGGTTGATGTATGGCATTAGCTCGCCAAGGAGAACAGCTATCATCCATTCCTCCACAGCGGAGTCCCAGTCCGCGTCGTAGACACCGCCGTCGAGCTTTTCGCCGGCGGATTTTAGGACAGCTACTAGTGCCTTGACGGCACGGGGATGGTCGCCCGAGTCACGGGATTCGTAAAAATTCCGGAGGGTGGCATAGCCGGAGAGCTCGAAGCGGAGGATTGGTGAGGTGATTGAGGTTGGAGTTTTCAAGAGGCTAGAGAGGACGGGGTCTAGTGATGAGGGGGCGGGTGAAGGAGTTGAGCGGAGAAGGGAGGAGGTAGTTAGCTTTGTGAGAATATTATGGAGAGAGAAGCGGTCATTTGCGAGGGCGAAGAAGTGGAGACTGTCGCCGTAGGAAGTGGTGCCCGAGAGGCGTTCTGCAAAGGACTGTCTTTTTGTTAGATTTTTTCGCGACATCAACATTGGATAAAATACTTGCCGCCGCTATTTCTGAAGCCTCATCTTCGAGATTGTTTTCGCCACAGTAGGTGAGAAGCTTCTCAACACGTTCTTTCGACGTCAGCTCCAGCTGGGTGAGTAACTACGCACGGATCAGTCAGCTTTGAATTATCTTAGCAGGATTCGTGGTCACCAACCTTCCCCGACATCTCACGCCCACCCCTCACTCTGTGAAAAACACCCACTGCGACCTCCCAGCCCTCAACCTGCGCCTTCTTGTCAACCCATTCTACACCAAACAGCCCTGCCGCATATTCCTTGACGACGCCATCTGCCTTTTCAGCTTCTGCTCCAGAACCTCGGGTCGTTCCGAAGACCGCAAGCTCGTCCTCGTCGAAGCCGCCCATCATTCCTCTCTTCTTCGCCTCGCTCCCGATCTTTCCCCTCTGTATCGATCCTGCAACACCACATATCTCGACAAGAGCACTGGCCACGAGCAAACTGAATTTGGGCATAACCCGGACAACAACGTTTGGATCCCAAACTAGACATGCTCCTGCTGCAAGCTCGAGTTCATTTGTTGGATCGAGAGGAGTATCGGATTCTACCAAATGCTCCGTCACTTTTGAGAGTCTAATTAGGTCCTTTTCTCTTCGTCTTCGATTCAAGGCTTTCCCGGTATCATCGTCGTATACGCCGTCTTCATCGCCGTCCTCTTCCTCCGAATCATCTCCGGTGCTTAAATCCGGATCGTCGGAATTGTCTGTAACCCCCCACATCATTAGCGCAAGCGCCGCGTCCTCCCATTTCTCGGTATGAGCGAGGATTGCTTCTCGGTCTCCCCTCATAACATCGTAAATTGCCCTGAGGCCTCTGCTGACCTCACCAGGGACTGGTGTTTTTCTCTCTTTGGGTTTCCCCATACTAATCCCGAAGCCGTATGAACCTCCGTTCCGTGGATGAAAGCTTTCGTAGTAACTATCATCAGTTTCGTCGAACGTAGTTTCACCGTCGCCTTCACCTCCCACCCTCAAATCCTCTGCGGTAGCGAACACTTTTCCCTGCCATATCCGCCAATCCCCCTTTGAGCCGTGAGAAGTTCCTGTTGCCGGGAAGAACCCCACAGAACTAGGGGCGTATGATGAACGAGCTAGCCCGGGGCAGCTACTTAATAGCTTGATCGCGGAAGTCGTTGCGTTCTTGATACTTTCAATTTCCTCCTTGCTATAGCGTCTATCCCAGGTGGGCTCTTGTGTATCGCCAATTTTTGGTTTTGGAACGGAATTGTTGTTCTCGTTCAGCATATCCCAATCCGCGCAGCGAAGCAAATCGATAGCTTCCTGAACTTCACCGCGAAGGATCAGCCGCAGAAGAACCTTCCAGTATGAATGGTTGTAGACAGCATTGGGGTAGAAAGTCTTTAACGCTGTCAGCTCCTTTCTTGTTGGAGCTTGTTTGTGCGTGTAAAGCCATCTCCTTAATGTCTCGACCACGTTCGCTCGGGAATGGTGCAGCGGCAGGAGCAAGGATGCGAGGTAGTAAGCCTTGTGAAGACGTGATTTGGCCTGACCCTTGGGAAGATTCGATGCAAGCGTATCAAGGAAAAGCCTCGATGCACGGGTAAGATATTCTTCCTTCTTGAAGGGGGGTAGGGGTGCGTTGCGATCAACATCCATAATCATATCCTCCTCGTCCAACTCTGAATCGTAATCCAGTAGAGCAGCCGGTGACAAAAGGTTCTGCAATTCCATCATGATTTCCTCGGTTTGAATAATCATAGAACTAGGTTCCTGGACTATCCCCGGTTTGATCTTACATTCCGTCCCATACGGGACCTTGCGATCTTTACCGGCCGAACTCTCTGGCAGAACATCGTAGGAATCGTCGGCCTCGTCATCGCCGTCGCCGTTAAAAAAAACACTGGTCTCTTCTTCTTCTTCTTCTTCATATTCCCCATCCATATCTTCATCCTGTTGGGTGGGTTCTTCGCTTCGGGATTCGTCCTCAAATATCCTTGGGGAGCCAGCCTCTCGATCATCATCACGGTTAGTAGACGGGAGTCTATTCCCACCCCATCCAGCATTCCCCTTACGTGCAAAATTTGCCGGGGGAGCGGCCGCAAAGGCTGATTGGGAGACAGGTTTGCTGAATTGAGGGATCTTGTTGCCACCGGTCGTTCCGCCAGCTCCCCCGGGGGCAGCGAGGGGGAAAATAGGCGCAGACGAAGATGATGGACCAGCGCCAAACAAACCGCCCCCGTTACTGGGGCCGGCGGACTTTCCTGCGGTCGGTTTTAGCCCTGGGGTCATGCCCGCAAATAAAGTGCTTCCAGAAGAGGTGCGCTGAGGTCCCTGAGGTGTTGATCCGGGAGAAAAAAGACCGTTGCTTGGGACGTTCGAGGCCGGAGGTGAGAAGGGAGCGGCAGCTGATGAGGGATCGGAGGGGATACGAAATGGTGGAGGATTCGAGGGAGCCATTGGTAGAGAATATTCTTGCGAAAAATTGGTTTCTCCTGTTCCCTTTTCGCCCAAGACCTGAGCCGTTTGTTAGGTCTGGCCGCTAGGGACGGTCAAAATGAGAGCGACAAACAGGATGAAGAAAGGAACGTGGCTGCTACCGTCGAGTAAAGACGTGACGATTGTCGGAGGGGTTGGGTGAGGGATTGGGGAATTATGGGAGGTAAGGCAGATAAGGGTAGAGAGAGAGTTGGATAACGAAGGTGAATATTTAATAAGGCGAGGGGTTTTCGTGAAGTGGGGACTTTGTTAAGCTTTTGTCTCTTTGACTTAATTCGCCCCAAGAAAAACAGGCGGCGGCGACAACACCTGAGATTTTTGGCGATGGCAGAGGAAGCGAGAGGATGACTATCGCAGGGTTAGGGTTGGAGGGTGTTGGAGCTCTATTTATTTATTTATTTTTGCGGGAGGCAACTTGCGGGTAACAGTTGCTGTTAGCCTGTAGGGCAACACGTCTTGGGTGGGAAGGGAAGGGGATGATGAAAGAGAGGGAGAGCCTCAACGCGTGTGAGAAGATGGGGTTGCCGTGAAATCTCGTGGAATCCTCTCTCTCCCTCCATCAACCCTGTAACCTCCGGATTCGGAGACAGAATCTCCCAGGGGGGAATAGCGTTTTCCCGACACAGTATGATATTACACATGTTGGTTCTTATTAACTGGTATTTGAAATTCTGTTAACCCGTCGAACCAAATCTATGATACTTGTGCTCGTCCCTACGGAGGTACAGGGCATAAGTTTTGTAGGTTCCACAAGCGAGGTTTGCTGCCCTCACCCCCTGTGTAGCCTGCAGAACTTATGCCCTGTACCTCCGTATACGAGTGCACACCATGGGCAACTCGCTAATGATGAAAACCTCAATTATTTGTCCTAGGAGCCACAGGAGACAGTGGTATGTAGGGATATTGTGGACTCGAGTTGTGGCTTGCCTGTATGGTGTATGAATGATTTTTTGAGCAAGGGTGACAAACTCGCCCTTTTCACCTTCTCGCATCATGGTATCTTGGGGGCCGATTGACCGATTTTCGCCGACAACCTGACGCCGGTGGGGGGTTTCACGAGGTTTCACGGTTCCGGAAGTACGAGCATACCGGTACCTGTACCGTACTCGAGTACACAGGATACCTTTCACCCAGAATACGGTAATGTCCTCCAAGCGTACATTCTATACCCGAGGGTACGGTGGATTGATTTCATCGGGCGAACAAACCATCACACCAGGCACTGATGGCCAGCAGAACCATTCCTATATACAGACCGCTTCTGGGGCAGTCGGATAGGATAGGAGAACGTGCTTGGTACGGTACTGTGCAAGTACCGTACGAGTACCGTACGGTACTCGAGCACTTGTGGCAAGGCCTGAAATAACTGGTACAGTGCTTCGTACGGTGTCATACCGGCGCCACTCGTTCCATGTCCTGCGGACCAAGACCAGACAGGCCATGAGAGTCAGCGTGCAGAATGGATTCCTTCGCGATGAGCCATCGTCAACCAGCCCACAGGCATAGCCGTTCTACATGATGACTCAGAAAGCCCTTACCCATGCTTTTTCCTTTGCTGCTGTTTTGTGACATTTTCAGCGGAAATGCATCATGAGAATCACCAGTCACGCTTTTTGTAGTCACGCCCTCCCCCCCGTCCCGTTCGCCACACCACAAGGTTCCTGGTCCGCCGTACCGCTGGTACTGCACTGGTACGGTGCCAGTGTCCCCCCAGCATACATCCACTTTCTCCCCCTTCTCTTCTCCCCTCCTCCCCCCTACAACTAATTCACCAAGCTTCATAATCGTGCAATGTGTTCAAGCGGCTGCCCCCCTCATCGCCGCCAGTAGCGAGCGGGGCGGAAGCGAGAATCGACGAGAGACAAGCTCTCGTTTGTGACTCGGAAACGCCTACTCTTCTCCTGATACCTGTACGCATTATCGTGGAACACCGTACTGCACAGTACCTCTGCCTACATATCCCCTCTGTCAGCCTGCTCAACCCCGAATTTACTGGCCCCTTCGTCCATTATAGCACCTTGATAGGGTACCGATACACCCCATTCCCATTGAGGCGGTAGCCCTTGTCGACTATCACGCTCATCCCCCCATTTTCTATTTCTACTTCTGTAATTTCCCTAGCCTATTGCATGTTTCCTCCTCTACATACAACCGCCTATCGCTTCTAAACCTCTCTCCTTTCCTGCATAAATAAATCGCATCATAGATACTTTTCCTTCCCCTCCTCTCTTCCCCTCACATACTTACCCACAGTACCGCCAATAGTAGGATACCCGCCTTGTCCTCCCTCCCTTCCACCTCCACCTCCACCTCCACCACCTCCTCCTCCTCCCCTCGCACCAAAGTTCGCCTCCTTCCCCTCCTTGGCGGCCTAGAGACTTTCTACTTTGCCACCATCATTCGCTACCGCCCGTGATGTTCTCGCTTCCAATTTCCCTGCCTAGTCAGTGGGAGAAACGGATAGTTCGCTACATTCTTGGTCGATTCGATTTTCTGGAGGAGCGGACTCTTGGAGATTTGTCAAACCTTGAGGGTTCTCTCGGTAGAAATTCGGTTCTCATCTTGAAAGATGTCGGCATCAAGGTAGATGTATGCCGATAACGACCCATGCCCGTTTGCTTGCCCCCACCTAGCGTGGAGTGACCACTGACCCTTATTTTTATTTTATTTTCTAGAAATTAAAACAACTTGCTAAATTGCCAATACCCCCCCGACTCCACATAAACGAGGCCGTGATCGGCACCCTGACCGTCACACTTCCAACAAACTTTCTCGTCTCTGGCTCGATAGAAATTGTCGTTTCCGACATCAGAGCTGCCGTTTCTGTGGTACCGGTGGCACCTCCGACGCCCCCACCTTTTTCGGGAAAGCCAGATTCAACCAGCACTGAGGATGGAGGAGAGGATTCTGAATATGAAGACGAGGAACACCATTTACCTACCACTGCAGAAGACCTAGCCCACTCCTTTCTTCATTCCCAGCCCCTAAGTGAACAGGATCAGCTCCTGCATTCACTCTATCAGGACCCACTTGCCGCTTCCAACGTTACTACTAGCAGTTCGACTTCTGAGGATGACGAAGAGCCAGAGCTGGGGATCGGAACGAGCATCGGCTTGCCGACCATGTTTGCAAACCTTTTCAAGGGTATCGGTGATAGGTTACAGGTCCGGATCAGAGGGGTAACGATAGCATTAGAAACCACGGCACCCGAAGATCGGGGAGGAGATAAAATACGTGTCGAGTTTGAAATGGAAGATATGGATGTTGAGGGGATCACCAACATTGTTCCAGCAGATAGTGCAGGGGTCTCTGAAATAAAAGCCAAGAGACGTAAAGAGGGCAAGCGATGCATTACCCTGGAAAACATCAGGGGATATATCATTTCCGACCCTTCTCTATTCGAACCGCCATCCCCTCCGGAAGCGAGTGCCATGTTCGGAGCCACGTCGGAGGTGGCGGAGGGGGGTATGGAACAGAGTATAGATACCATCATTCAGAGTAATTCGGCCGACAACGTAACGGCATCCACCAGCACCATTAGGACCCCAAATCTGCAACCCCCTTCCAAGCCAGCCTCGCCTCAAGGTTCGTTGGATCCGCCGACTCATCGGAGCCGGGGGGTAATTGTTGATGATTCGGATGAAGATGTGCAAGGGGGAAAAGGAGATGGCCTTGACAGAAGCCTTTTTCCCGGCAGTGGTATGCTGGCTGACCCCGAAGACTCCTCAGATGAAGAGCTTGCCTTCGCACCAATTCACTCCACCAATAAGACCCGCCCACCTTTAGGCTCTTCGTCCCAACCCCCCCGCGTAATGCTCGACGAGTACGACGAAGACAGCGAGGATGAGGGCGGTGCTCCCTTTGCGCCTGATGCTCTTTTTGTTGAGCAGCCTCGGTCCCCTGTCCACCTCCCCATCGGCTCCGTCCAATCACTCGTTTCAGACCCCGACCCAACAGTAACCCAGCTGGACGCGTGCTCGAGTGACTGCGATAGCAACAGCTCTGGCGACGATGAGATGGATGCCGAGACTAGTAGACTTTTGAGCGAATCGACTCTCTTCACACATAGCGAAGCCGGAAGCCTCTATCTTTCTGCCACAAGCGGAGTCCTTCATGATTCACTACCCCCAGAGCGTAATGAGGAAGTCGATCGCCGACGGGATGAGCAGGACGAGGAGGAGGTTGATGAGAAAGAAATTGATGCTAGGTTAGACAAGTTGTTAAGTGGTGGCATTGGAATCCTCGTCTCCGAGGCTGCGGAGTCGTCGCCAGATGTCCCAACTGCCGGATTGGCTTCTGAAGCAGTGCCCCAAAAAGTTGAGAAGCGACTAAGAAAGAAGATCTTCGACCTCAACACCGTAGAGGTGTTTCTCCCTTCACTTTCTGAGGGAGCTGGGGCGCCAGCAGGGATACCGAGCTCCATGGTGGAGTCTACCTCTTCTCTGAGGGTGGCATCGGATATGAGCGACAGTAGTCATCCTCCAATTCCTGGCGCATTCTCAATGTATGCTTCTCGCTCATCAGGGTTCCCAGATTCGAAGTCCGCTGCTCCCCCCTTGTCGCCTGCGAACCCTACGCCACGAAAACCAGCAGTTCGTATACTGGACGCACATCATCCGACCCATCCAAAGAATTACCTATCCGGGGAGACACATCCGGACATTGAGGTTATCGTTGGTAATATTGATATAGTCGCGGATATAGCGACCGCCAAAATTCTGGGAATGATTTCTGAGACACTCGGTGCCGCATTTGCAGAGGAGCCAATTGAGGAGCCCAAGGGCAAGAAACAAACAATAAACAATCCCGATACGGCTACGGATGGTGGGCTCTGTCTTGAGGTTATGGTTGGTGCTATTGGACTACGCGTGGTCCAGAGTCTCGCTGGTGTCTACATTACGGAGGATGACGAAGAGGGGGATGGAGGGGGAGCCGGGGGCGATGCCAACGAGCATCTGATTTTAGGCTGCGTTTTAGGACAAATCAAGGTCTCGCACAAGGTTCTGCAAAAGAATGTCACAACAACAAAAATCGATATCAAAACGGTCACTTTGGGCGATGAGAAAACCGACTATTTATCCTTTATTCAGCCACCCGCGATCGCAGCCAAGCCCAGGAGGCGGGGCTCCCACCCTCCTTCGACCACAAGCTCTGTTCCCGAGAACGACGTGACCCTCGTAATATCCCAAAGCCCAGTCAAAAAAAGAATCAACGTCATAACACTTCCTCTTAAGCTCCAGCTAGATCTCTTGAACTTGGAAGAGACTCTATGCGCTTTCGGAGGATTTGGTGGTGTTATGGCCTCTACTTCCGCGTCCACTGCCACTATAGCAAAAAGCCGACCCACTGAATCCCCGGATAGGGGCGGCTCCGTTTCCGAAGCTCCGCCTATTATCCACACTAAGGTTGATTGTAAGATTGGGGGCCTGATGGTGGAGGTTGTGGGAACAACAGGAAAGATAGGCCTAGAGGCCTCTCCATTAAAGATACGGAGTGAAACCAGTGACCAGAGTAGCATATCCTTTAGTGTGGACAAAATTGCTATCTATTGCCCTGTTGTCCCCTGGGATTCTCCCTCAGTGCCGATCGATGCAAATATCCTGGTTGAAAATACAAGAGTCGAATTCCTGGGCACACCGGAGCAGGAAGACCTGGGGAGATTGCTGGAGCTTTTGACGCCGAGCAAGGACCGATACGAGGCAGACGATGATATTCTAATCGACACGTTACTTCGCCAGAGGGAGCAAGGTAGTTTACTCCGGATTGGTGTCGGGGCGGTAAAAGTGGAGATTGGGGACATTGGGGTGGGCGAAAAGTTAAAAGAGCTGGGGGGCGAAGTTATGAAAGTTCTTACTGTGACCGAATTTGTTGCGCAGGATGAACGACCTGGACTTCTCACACTACTAAACGTCGATTCCCTATACGGAAAAGTCAATGTCGGGCTCGGGGTTGGGCTGCTCGAAGCGCATATGCGTGGTATAGGAATTGCCCATGTTTCCTTACCTAGTTTGGTTGCCCTCGCTGTGATGCAGATGAATGTTCGGCGGAACGGCGAGGAAGAATTGATTGGCGAAGGGCTTGAGAGGAGGATTTACGACAAGGCGGATGAAGGGAAACCGATGCTGATGGTTAGGATGGTCGGCGACGATCCTGAACCCGTCATTAAGCTTAAGTTTTGGAACCTGCGGGTGGAATATAGGGTTGAAACCCTGATGTCAATGATGCGGGCACCGGAAAATGCATCTGCCGAGGTTTTGGCACAGGAAATGGTTCAGAGTATTGTCCACATTGCCGAGGAGAAGATTATTGCTGTTCAAGGCCCGCCGCTAGGGCTTGATATCATACTCAAAGACTGTGCACTCGGACTTAATCCGTTGGGGCTCAAAAGCCGGGCTCTGGTGGTTCTCACAGACTCCAGGTTACAAGCCGCTCTGCCCAATGGTGGGATGCTTAGTGCCGGTCTTGAAATCAAGAAGGCTAATCTCATGGTGGTGGACGATGTTTCAAACCTTGCGCCCCCATCTGAGAGACACGGGTCTGGAAGACGCCGAGAATCAATCGATCGTCACCTGGTAGGATACACTGCAATGGGCTATGTCTCGGTCATCACCATATCTTCTGCCATGGCTACGCTCTGTGTCGTAGAAATGGGCGGTGTAGGCGGCGAAAAAGCTGTGGATCTTGAGATTCATGACAAATTGCTGCTAATAGAAAGCTGTGCCGACTCCACGCAAACGCTCGTCGCGATCGTAAACGGGCTTAAGCCTCCATTTCCGGAGGGAGAAGAAGTCAAGTATTGCACCGAGGTTATGCCTATTGACATGTTGCGATCCCTGACGGAAGATGCCTTTGCTCACCCGTCTCGCAAAAGGGCTGAGGAAACCCCATTCCGCATGGATGATGAAGACGGTGACATGGTTGGTGACGATGTACCGATCAATCTCACATTTGTGGAGAGCTACTATGGCCACAATACCTCGTCCAGTACACCGGAGGTGTCAACCTATAGCAAGGATGAGCTTGCTAATAGTATGCTGGATGAAGATCTCGGAATGCTTGCACCCGGACGTAACAAGCCATTGGGGGTTGGCGAAAAGGGTATGCTGGCTAGCTTTACCGAGCAAGTGCAAGTTCTTGACAACTCTCCACTTTCTTTCGTGGAGGATTATGTCAAACAATCGGAACGGCAGCGTCAGGCATCTATAGCTAACAAACGGCCCACCAGAGAGGCGGTCAACAAATGGGATTCTTTTAGAAAGAGATACGTTCCTTCTCGTGGCGTTGATGGCGGGGCTCAATACTTTCCTCTGAGAGTCAAGATCAAAGATGTTCACTTGATTTGGAATCTGCACGACGGTTACGACTGGCAAAGGACAAGAGAAGCCATCAACCAGGCTGTAAGAGACCTCGAAAACAGGGCTTTAGAGCGAAAGAATCGCCAGGTGTCCTTCGATACTAGTGATGATGATGGGAGTGAAATTGGAGACTTCCTCTTCAATTCCATATACATTGGAGTTCCGAACAACAAGGGCCCGGGTGATCTCGCAAGCGCAATAAGTAAAAACTTTGACGACCACATGAGCGAGACTTCTATGGGTACCAGTATCCCCGAGTCGCGGCCCTCTAGTCACTCGAGAAACACAGAATTTGGTGGTAGTCATAGGGGCTCAGGAAGGCGCCTCCGGCTCGGCCGATCGAGAAGCCATAAGATCCAGATTGAGTTGAAGGGTCTATGTGTGGATTTCCTTCTTTTCCCGCCGGATATGGGTGAGACGCAAAGCAGTGTGGATCTGCGAGTCCGAGATTTGGAAATCTTTGATAATGTTCCGACCAGTACCTGGAGGAAGTTCGTCACCTATATGCAAGATGCTGGCGTGAGAGAGACTGGTAGCAACCTGGTTCATATAGAGATTATGAATGTCAAGCCAGTACCTGAGTTGGCTGCTAGCGAGATTGTCTTGAGGGTGTGTATTTATTATCCACCCCTCTATCCCTGAGATATCTGCTGATTTACCGCCAGGCTACTGTCTTGCCTCTGAGGCTGCATGTTGATCAAGATACTTTAGATTTCATGACGAGATTCTTTGAATTCAAGGATGACAGTATTGCGCCACCAATCAGTCCGGCCGAAATTCCGTTCTTGCAGCGAGTAGAGGTGAACTCTATCCGTGTTAAGCTTGACTACAAGCCCAAGAAGGTCGATTATACCGGGCTTCGCTCCGGTCGCACGACTGAATTTATGAACTTTTTCATTCTCGAAGAGGCGGATATGGTATTGCGTCATGTTGTACTTTTTGGCATATCCGGTTTCCCCAGGATGGGCGAGGAGCTGAACGCTACCTGGATGCCGGATATCAGGTCCCACCAGCTGGGAGATGTCCTCGCCGGTGTTGCTCCCGTCAGGAGTCTCGTGAATCTAGGAAGCGGCATGAAAGATTTGGTTGTTGTCCCGATGCGTGAATACCAGAAAGATGGCAGGATTGTGAGGTCACTCCAGAAGGGCGCATTGAAATTTGCAAAAACAACCACCTCTGAGCTTGTTCGTCTTGGTGCTAAAGTTGCGGTTGGAACTCAAAACATGTTGCAGAATGCTGAAGGGCTTTTTGTCCCCACTATTCTGGAAGATGGAACCGAGGGCATCGAGTACCTGATCAGTGATAGCGAGGAGGAAGGTGATATGGGGCCCAGCGAACATGGACAGAAGAAAGTCATTAGCCTTTACGCCGACCAACCGCTCACTGTTGCCCAAGGACTTCGAGGCGCTGGTGACAGTCTTAGGAGGAACTTTGGAAATGCTAGGGATGCTATCATGGCGGTGCCGGTTGATATAGCGGAACAAGGGAGTGCCCAGGCGAGTTTTTTGTCACCATGGCTTTTTTTATTATACATGCTAACACTTTACAGGGAGCGGCAAAGGCGGTAGCGAGAGCTGCACCGGTGGCCATAATCCGACCTATGATAGGTGCTACGGAGGCAGTTAGCAGAACGTTATTAGGGGTGACGAACGCGTTAGACCCTGACCATAAGCGACGGGTTGATGACAAATACAAGAAGCATTAGGAGGTGTAGAAGGGGTTTTTTGATTGGGAATGCGAAGTTTTTCTTTCTATTTTACTTTCCCCT
>Ga0307513_10001468_pt1 | contig 33914 bp, 32 predicted proteins | sample 15_EM_MG_FD_202174 | JGI IMG/M metagenome (GOLD analysis project Ga0307513, IMG submission 202174) | Populus trichocarpa ectomycorrhiza microbial communities from riparian zone in the Pacific Northwest, United States - 15_EM | ecosystem: Host-associated > Plants > Roots > Unclassified | place... | reverse complement strand
ATCCACACCTCAGTTACTATGAGAACTGGGGGAACCGAAGGGCCCATTTTAGACTCCAGGCACCGCCCAACCTTAAGTAACGCCCGGTCTTGGCGAAAAACCGGATAACACGAAAAAATACGGTATGATGCTCTCCGTATATGGATCAACCCCACTACTGTGGTCGCAGCGGTCAGTCAGGAAGTTGAGTGTTGCTTTTTCCATAAATCCAACATGATCAAAACCCGGCACCTTTATTTTTTCTGAGCCGTCCCGCATCTCAAGACATCCTTGTCTGTGCGAGAATCTCGTGAAAAAAAGTGGAAGAAAAAGAAAAAAAAGAGTTCCCGATATATCGCTTTCTCAGCTGGATCTGTGAGGCGTCGCGCGCCGTCGGACTGTGTTGATGGCACATATGCGTAGTGGCAACTTATCTGTTACCTAAGCAGCCCACACGGCATGATAACCCAACCAGTCCAAGTACCTAAAGTTAATGGCCTGATGAGCGAAAAGCTTGTGCAAGATGCCGTACTCGAATACGGTACTACCGTAATGTTTGGGTAACTGCAGACTGCCATTGTTGTTGCTGTTGCACTGTATCATTGTTAGTGCTGGCGGCAACCTCCGATGGGAACACGCTACCGCATCGTGGCAACCATTCAAAGCGATCCAGTCAGAATTGGGATAATATTAACATCTGGTGCACTCGGGTAGTACGAAGCGTCTATCACTTGTATCTGGGTGTGCGTGAGGGCGGTACGACAGTTGGGCCCGGGAACAGGTGCCGGCACGCTAATAACTGCCCAGCTCTTTACCTCATGACTAGTACTGTATATGATATGACGGTTGGCTGGAGAAGGCAGTACCATACGATTGTGGGTAGAGATGTCTTTGAAATGTGCGGCGTTCCCGATGGTTCTAATTTCAACTGCCAACGACGTGCTGCCATGCCAATACTACACCAATACTGCTTCCGGGGGTACAACAGACACAGACATAAAATCTAGCATTAGCAGGCATAGAAAGACCCAATGCAGACATTCCCTAAGTTACCGCTCCACTGGCAATATTAAGCTAGTGACTAATGGCTCAAATGTGTGCCACTCGCTCGAGCAACTCTATGATTGAGTACAGTATCTCAAAAGCAACCTTTCCCTTCAATCCCGTGCAAAAGAAAAACCCAATTCCTTGATCGCCCGGCAAGTTCCGGGTAACCCTAGCTTTCTACGAATATTTTAAAAACCATTTCATCTGTCAATTCTGCCGCAAAGACGGATTAGGAGTGGTGGTATGATGAATGTAACTTCGAAAATAGAACAGACGAGCTAGGTTATCTGACAGGAACTGGGGTACTATTTATTTAAGTTTACTAGAAATGATACCAGTATTACAGTGAGCGGATGCTGGTATCATTGAAGCATTTGAATGGAACCGCCGATTACCGCGTACAAGACAAGGATTATTCTGCTGGCTAATCTAAATTAGCTATTCACTAAAGTTCTGGAGGGTATTTGTACTATCTAAGTGCCACATGGGAGGAATATGGCTAGGATAGGTGTAACGTTACAAGGCGTAAATATAAACTTATATGCCTTCGAGTTCCCTCGAGCAGCAGAAGCTGATTACTATCAAGTTGAATCAATTGATCAATAAAGTTAAAGTAGTACCAAATGGCTAAATATAGAAATTCGTGCAGATGAGGGGCTGGCGGAGGGAATTTTTGGACAGCATGCAATACCGCTACTTTTCTTGTGCTCAGAATTTCTCCGCATGGCATCGCTAGGCGGATCTCCCATCTGCCATCGTTCAGAGGTCCTAACCCTTGGTCACTTTTAAGCCGGTGCAGTGTCACAGCCCCGCGCAAGACGCGGTTCGTGTCACATGGTAAGAGGCTCTAATCCTAAACAGGAAAGGTCTTTCTTAGGCGTTCACCAGAAAAATTTACCCCCGGGAGCAACCACCCAAGGCCTCCCGACTACGACGCTTAGCCAACAGACCTCATCGTCACCAGTCAATTCCAATTATTGTTTTTTCTTAATTCACCTTCTCCACCCCCGTGCTCATGTTTGCAGTCAGCGGATGGAACCTCGAGGCTGTGCCCAAGACTCAAGTCGATGAATCGGTCAAAAAGAAGCGCAAATCAAAAAACCCCAAGTCTGCATCGAGCAGCAACGCTACTCCGATTGCGAACAAGAGATTCCCGGCAAAAGAAATCGCCAAGCCTAAAAGGGAAAAACAGACTGTGGTGACTCCAGAGAATGTTCTCGTGCTATACGAGAAGGTGATTGAGGGGAAGAAGCCGGCTAAGAAGTTGAAGGATCGGAAGAGGGGCAGGAAATCAGCAAAAAAAGATCCTTCGGAGGAAGCACCGTTGGCTCTAGCAAAGAAACGGAGCAAGCCGCACGACGAGGAAGCCGGCGAAGGACTGCCCTCCGAAAACGATGGCCAATCCGTTCCCCCTAAAAAGCAGAAACAGACTCGGGGGGTGAGAAGGGATACAAGCACGGCATCTACTACAGCTAATACTCAAGCCCAGTCTGGCTTAGCCGATAAAACTCTGGGATCGGCCCCCATCCCTACCTTAACCCCCCTCCAGCAGAAGATGCGTCAGAAACTCTCTTCAGCCCGGTTCCGGCATATCAATGAAATTCTTTATACTACACCTTCCGACTCCTCCCTTAGCCTATTCCACGAACAGCCCGAAATGTACCAAGAATATCACATGGGCTTCAGACGGCAAGTCGAGCTCTGGCCCGAAAATCCTGTTGATGTCTTCATCAAGCAGATACAGGAGCGAGGAAAAGTCAAATTTGAGCGGGGCCATAGTAAAAAATGGAACTCCGGTGCGGAGGGGAGCTCATTCCCTCTCCCAAGAGACAAGGAAGAGGGGTGGTGTACAGTGGCTGATCTTGGATGCGGGGATGCCAAAATAGCAGCTACAATCAACCACCAGAAGCCTCGGGGTAAAGCTCAAGTCAAAGTCCTTTCCTACGACCTCCAAGCTAGTACCCCAGACGTAACTGTCGCCGATATCGCACATCTACCCTTGGAGCCAGGTTCGGTAGACGTGGCCATATTCTGCTTGGCGCTTATGGGCACAAATTTCTTGGAATTTGTCGAGGAGGCACATCGGATCCTGAGAGGGAGAGGTGAACTTTGGGTCGCCGAGATCAAGTCTAGGTTTAACTGCTCTAGTGCAAATGAGGTGGAGGATGATGTAGAGATGGAGGAAAGGCTGAAAAAGGAGGATGGGCCCTACAAACCATTTGTGGATGCGCTTTCCAAGCGCGGTTTTGCCCTTAGGGGCACAGTGGATGCGGGGAATAGGATGTTTGTGAGGATGGAATTTGTGAAAATGCAGGAAAAGGCACAGAGGGGCGATGGAGATGGCGATAGCTGGAAGCCCAAGGTGAAGAAATTGAAGTTTGTCGAGAATGATGAGGTTCAAGAAGACCAGATTTTGAAGCCTTGTGTATATAAATTGAGGTAGGATGGTTGCTATGAGAACCCAGCTTTGGCGGTAGCATTGAATATGATCTCGATTGTTGGGAAATAGATATATATAGATAGCAGAAGCGGAGGGGGGGTCACACGGTTGTTAAACGAGCCGACGGACAAACTCATTTTGAGTTTCTTCATGAAACAAGACACTGTGATTGACTATAAGTACAAGAAATAGCAACTTCTACTCGCTTGCTATGATATCAGTAGCTACATCCTGCCGCCATGGGGCGTAACTAACCCCCTCACAGAACTTATAGCATACCCCGCCAACATTAATTACTTGGAAAAGCAGGTATACGGAGGAGCATCACAAAGAATCACTCGGGCACACAAGACTTATCAAGACAGTGGTGGAACCTGCAGTGAGACCGGCAAGATTAAAAATTTAGAAAAGTGATCTCCTCGTAGGGGCTTACACTCCCTTGAGAAAGCAAAAGTAAAAAAAACACTCTTACAGGACCCCCAGATTCAACCTACCCGGACCGGTACGATATTTGAAATACCAATGATGTAATACATAGAGAAACGTGGACGACACATTGAGTCACTCGGGTTATGATACACCGTATTAAACGCCCCGGATTACCAAGTGGGGGTGATATGTGGCGCAAAGAGCGGTGTAACGTTTTTTTCTTCTGTGGGGTCAAGGTCTTTGCCGCCCTGCCGGTATGTGGGGGATTCGGTAGGCTGTGCAGATTTGCGGGTAAGGGGGCAGGGGGGGTTGGTCAGTGATGAGAATTCGTGAGGAGGGGGGCACTGGTGGGGGGATGAATACTGTGGTATCATACGGTATGGTGAGATTCAGGGTAGGTCTGCCGAACCGCCTTTCCCTAGCCCGGTAGCCTATCGATCCTTCGAAGAGCGGGATTTTGCGCTTGCCGCCGAGGCAAGGGTTGGTGAGCTATTTTCTTTCACTAAAAAAACAGGGCAGATAGAGGGTTTTCGCTGCATAAGGTGCCTCGCACTGCGCGCACACACGTACGTAAATTCGACAGACCAGGGACGGGCTCGATAGACTTTTGAGCCCACCCTAAGTCTCTCGAGTAAGAATTAATAAGTTGGGGGCAGTGGATGCGATCCAAACACTTGCAATGCGCCCAGAAGAACGCCTGGTGATAAGATACTCCCCTTTCTTTGGGGCGCTCGGGAGGTCGGTCGGACTTAGCGAATCATCGGCTCCGAAGTCCCTCTAAATAGCAAGGATCCATAGATAGGGCTGGTAAATCTGAGCGAGGAGGTTGTCTCTTATCTGCCGAAGCCCGGAATGAAGTGAGCAATGTGAATGCTGTACCAGTGCGGGGGGCGATGCTGGTTCTTGTGTTATATACTTGTAGTTTCCGGTTTCCACTTCGGTATGACTGAAAAGGGGAGCGGGAGTTATTTCTCATGGTTTGTATTGTAGAAGCATGATAAACACATCCCCACTGGGGCGTCTGTGGGAGAAGCCAAGGTCCGCGCCAACACAACGAGATCCGTGCCTGGTGCCGGGGACCGGAGGCGTATCGTCCCGAACTCCATTGTCTCTACTCATCCCAGGTAAGTACCCGCAAACAAGGGGGGGTCCGTTTTACATGGGCTCAGACACGCACAGATCCTTTACCATATATTTTTCTAATCCCTGTATGCGGATACTTCTTGCCGGGAGGAAGTACCCGAGTAGAGTGTTCGAGGCATTTCGCCCAACTTTCCCTTAAGCCAACCGCCACCAGCCGAATGATGACGTTTGCAGTTACTGAATCTCATTCCCTTCTGCCATCGCGCAGGGTCAAATGGAAACTTTGTTTGCGTATGAGGTGGGAACGTAGCGAATAGACAGACTAGTCAGACAAAGGATAGTGGGTTATATTGATGAAGGGGAGAGGTTGGAGTGAAACAGGTGATCCATCACGGGAACGTGAATGGATGAGAGAATACGCCCTGGCTGAAAAAATCACGCTGTTGCAATCAGGGCAGAATTCTCCAAGGGTTGGAAACCCTTACAGAATGCAGGTCCAGGGACAAAGCAAACTACGGTCGAGATTTTTGAACTTCTGATCCCAATAGATCGCCATGATATTAGCCCAAAAATGGGTTTACAAGGCGCCTGAGCCGCTGAAACACTTCGTATACCGGTAGTTCCCTGACAGAGCCTATCGTTGGTCGCCCACTGTACCTCGCCCAAACATAACAAAACCACACCGGGATATAATAGTAATAATAAAAAAACCAACATGCGCAATTCGTGTTCATTGTATTTAAGTTACCAAGGATTCCCACCCAATTATGTATTCAAGTGGCTAAGAATCTGCAGTAGAGGTCGATATTATCCTACTCACTCCATTGATGGACTTCGAAATCTCCTGCTCTAGAATCACTTGGGCAGAAGAACTTGAAAATGCTGTCCAAGCGCCTAGAATTTGTACGGCAGCTCATATAAGCAGGCGTTTATTTCTAAATTTCTAAATCCCAGAAGCATACACAGGCTCCAAAATTACTACTATTTTTCTTAAATCTCCACGTGCTCATCACAAAAGCCAAACACTCTACTAAGAGAAAAATGGCTCTGACTGGACAACTTCTAGCGGTGTTGTAAACCCACGAAATGCACGGTTTTTGGAGCACAATGCACGACTAACGCCAAATATGCCACCGAACTGTGTAATATGTCCGTTGTACTTTCCGATTTTTCCTTGCTGTATATATAGAACCGGATTGTACAAAGCTAGGGAGGTTTGTTTCAATGCGTCTTCCCCATTAGAAAGGCCTAGCTTTTTAGGTCCTCTGGTAGTCGGGCGCTTCTCACACGCCACAAGTGCGCTAGGAAGTAATTACAAATTTGTATCCTGAGTCGCGATGTGCTAAAGAGGCTATTAAGGATTTTCCCTACCATTTATGCGCGGTATAGGATGGCCTGGCTGTGATGCCTTACCGCTAGTTTTAGAGTTTTAGGGTCAGTGTTGGGTGAATTCTCTAAGTATCTAGGCTGAACGACGAGTGATATTATATGATCAACTGTCTTACCGAGTTTCAGGTCTCTCCCCAATCGAGACGGGTAAGGAGGCTTTGGTGGTGGAGCCCTTCCTTTAAAGGCAAGTATTGTACTGAAGAATGACACCTCTTTAGTTATTATGAAGCGAAAACATGTGCAAGTCTTAACTTGAGGGTCCATCAGGCAGGTAGGTAGAGAATTATTATTCTTTTGTCAGCAAGCTCCAACCCCTCAGCTGAGTTGCCATGCGCCCTGTATGCGTGCTGATAGCGCGTTAATTGGAAATAGTAATATTCTGTGCAGTCATCTTCTATAGGATAGATGCTAAAAATATGCTGCCTTGGGAAATATAGATATTGAGAAGGGTTTTGGTCTTGCTCAGAGTGCGAGTGCTATCCCGGGAAGTGTTTCATTGGACCTCATTAAGAGCTTTATCTATACATTGCAAGTAACTAAGTAGCATAGTGGGTCCTTGTGCGGCATAATCCGAAACGTACTCGAGCAAGCAAGGGGAACCAAAGGTTGAGGAGCGCCCTGGTGGCCTTACTTTCAGCATGAGCGGTATCCCTGTCGTAGCTTGGACTTAATCCTCCACAGCTTTATTAGCTATGGCGAAGCTCTAATACTAGCGGGGCGCGCTAGCCCTAGTCCTCTTTCGCTTCAGGGCTGAGTCGAGCGCAGTGAAAATTATGCTGGAACAATGGGTGGATGCTTGAGTAACGACTGAACGTCAAGGAGAAAATACTCGACACTTGGGTAAGGTTGGGATGCGCGTCTTGGTGGGTATCCTGCTTCGTAACGTTTGACTTACCGCTGCTCTAAGTCCCCTTTCTCAGACTCTTTGTTCAATCATCCTTCCACCTTCAATCAAGATTGTTAAGCGCTGACTCCTGCATCAATCGAAAAACGGTCCGATGCCACAAGTGAAATCCCTCAATCTAGAGGGAGCTTTGTTTATATTTGTGGAAGGGGTGAGTTCCCTGATTGGTGGGAAATGGCTCTCCGCTATCTCGATGACCTGGATATATCGCTGTCCCATACTTGGAGTGAGATTAAATGTTCGGAAGCGGCAACCGCCAACTACGAACTCAACAGCTGAGAAAACTCTGAAGATACTACGAAAATCACGGAGTCAGAGGAGACCCAAACACACTCAATAGAAAGGTTTTGCAGGTTTTATTCCGGTGTCTGGTCTGCTGTGCCGGCTTAGCCGTCGGTCGCTGGTTCTAGACGCTTAATCTCACCCTTACTTGCGCTTAAAATAAGTTATAGTGCTGTAACTTACATGCAAGTGCTGTACCCTACGGTACGGTCTCGACCATGGATATCTTGACATTGTAAACGCGAGGGGGGACTGGCTCTTCCTTCTCTTATCACTCTCCTTGCTGCTATGCAGGTGACAATTTTTGATTTTGGAGTCATTGTTGGCTTTGTGGTTAGTGTTCACAAGCTAATATTGTTGTTTTGGTTTTGGTTTGTTGTCGCATTGCAGACCTACCGGTATGTATCGTACGGTAACTTATTTTAAGCGCGAGTATGTGAGTCCCAAATCTCATTGGACCAAAACCTGACCTGTTGTCTCGAATCATCCGTTGTTCTACAGCCTCCGGTCGAAAAGATCGGGAATTGTGGAAATTAAAAGTCAGAAACACGGTTGCTCGATTGGCTCGAGCACACCGAACCCTCCAATCAAAGCACCAGAGGCCCGATCACCGTTTCCCGATTTTTTCTACCGGGGGCTGTAGGCAGATTCTTTGGATATTTGCCGCCTGGCCGCGGGGATATTAGGGTGCAACTGCGCTGCATGATAGAAGCTGGAATAATCAGAGCTCGTGCTAGGGCGTCTAGGATTCCCCTCTTTGGATTGAAGGGGGACAATCGCAGCGAAAGACCCTGGTTTTCAGTTCTCCCCTGGGACAGGTAAAAGGAAAAAAGACAATGGACTTTTCTCAGGGAGGCAACTCTGACGTGCAAGCGCGAGGTCTAATTATTCTAGTTCCTACTGTGCGAGCACCAGCGAGATGTTTCCCTTCAAGGCAGGTATTATTTTCCGCGCTAAACCCAAATTAACTTCTCAGTAACTTTCTGGTCTGGTTGCACTGTACGACGACGGTGCTGTACTTGGTGCTTCATAAAGTATTCGGATGAATTAGCGCCAAGATCTGAGCTGTTAGGTGCAAGCTGGGACATCTTGGCGCCAACTCATCCGAATACTTTATGAATCGCCAAGTACTCTGGTGGTACGCCTGAATTCTTGGCATTTCCCCAGCCAGCACGAGACGCCCAATCCAAGGCCCACCGGCAACTTGTCCTAAGATACGGAATTATGGTACATGAATTAGTCGACTTGATGTGGGTATGCGGGCTAAGAGCCTATTCAAAATTGAGGTTATTTTCGTAACAGATTCCTGCCTGATACGGTACCGGCATATGAGATTTATTGAGTTGTCAATATCTTACCTGAACCAATATTGAAACTCTTGCGTCTGCCTTGGAATTGCGAATGATCTTTTGAATTTCTTGAATGAAAACTCGAGCTACATCATTGGAAACACCATTGAGTTGATCCTGGCGGGGTTGGGAGGTATGATGAGAAGTTCAGATAGAGAGTTTCCAAACAGGGCAATAGGGCGTATGATGCCAGAATTCAGGCCTACCGTTCAAACGGCAGCCTGAAATAGGCAGCTCTGCGCTGCGCATCTTCGTATCCGTACCTATTGGAAGATGGCAACTGAGCATACCCAGGAATATGATAATGCGCTAGACATTCAGGCTTTTTCCGAAGGCTATTGCACCAATAGTATTGCCCCATGGGGCGAATAGACACCCCAGTGTCCGTGCTTCGGGAGCGGTACAAAAGTAAAGGGGAGGCAATTGCACAATAACCTTTCCCTATGGTTCGTTTTAGGATATGCGCAGTGGCTGTATAGGTAGCTGATCGCTGCGGGTCTATCAGCGGGGTCCTCTATCAGCCTGGGAGTTTGTGTGCTTGTATATGCTACCATAGTCCCCGTCTCTTCTCGCCTTGTTCTTTCCTCCTACTTGCCTCCAGCTGGTGATTCTGCAATAGTGCTATTCTTCAAACCGGCTTGACCCGCAAACGCGTATTATTATTCCTCTTCCCTCTCGCGACTATCAGTTCATTTCGTTCGGAGCCCTTTTTACTATCAGCGCCTTGCTTTTGACCTCTGGGCACATCTCAGATCTACCACCCCCGCAAGGTAATTCCTGACCTTTTCTTCAGACCTAGGGTCCTTAGCACCTGGGACGTAATTAACAGCTTCCAGAAAAGTGAATATTATAGCCACCCTTCGATAAATCGGCTGCTTAGGGAAGGGAGCCTTAATCTTATGGGCGCTCAACAAACCGAGTATAACGATGAGTTCCACATATCGAAGGTTTATCCCTATCGCCTCTTAAGTAAGCTTCCCAAGTCTTACTGATAACCGAACTATGGTGGCTATAGTGGTGTTTGTAGATACTTTGCGAGCGGTGGGAAATGTCGCTTTGGAGGTAGTTGCAAATTCTCCCACGATAACGGCTCATCCTCCTCTTCCGCCCCGGCCAAGGCAAAGCGCGCTTGCCAATTCTTCCAAAAGGGCCGATGCACGCATGGTGATGAATGCAAATATTCTCACGACCCCAATCTTCCAAAAATTGTCGAAGACCCGTCTAGTGCAGAGTCCCTTTATCGTGGATGGAGCAAGTTGCTCGGAAGAAGAAAAAACTATGGGAGCGTGCAGGCCCCCCCCCATCTGATGGGTGATCAAATGGAGAAGTTTCTTTTAGATGCACTGCAAATCCTCGAAATTGGGACTACAGGAACCATCCAACAATTGATTAGAGACCTCGGCTCTGAAGAAGGGCTTCGCCGAATAGCTCAGATCGTTGAGACCATTTTTGCCCCCGGCTATTCGCTTCAAAGACTCTCGTTTAAGAAACACGCCATCCCATTTTTGAAGGTTATGGCCCACGAATCAATGCGGAATTCGTTGATTCTTGAGAAAGAAGTGGGGACTGTTTTCAACTTTATGTACGGCCCCAATGGCCGAAGAGGCATCCAATTTTTTCGACAAGTTGCCGATAATCTGCCGGAGTTATCGAGAACGGATGATCAAGTGGACTTCGAGAGTACATTTTCTGCCGCAACCTCGGCGCTGTTTAATACTCTGAATATGAATCAAAGTGCATCAGTTCAGGAAGAGTTCAAACCAATCGTTGAGGCCTTAAGCGCATGCGCCACGAAGAGCGGTTCCGAAGCTATATTTAATTATGCGTTTCGTGCCTCTCAAGACGAGCTTAGTCGGATCAAGGCTCTTCTCAATATGGGCGATGCAATCCCGCGATCGGGGAGCATAGTGCCATTGCGATTCACAAAGAACCCCAGGTTGCAGTATCAGACGCAGGTAGACTTCCCGGGTGATTTATCCCTCGAGGGCCCAAGACACGATAACGACCACTCTGATATCTCCAAAATCCGTATTTTACCATCGACAGAAGAGATACTATCTCACCGGAATGGATTTCTTCCCCAAAGGTCATTGGATAGCCCTCATCACCTAGAGGGTATTTCGCGGGTCTTAGATTTTCAATTCCGATTGCTCAGAGAAGATACCTCCGGTCAACTCCGGGAAGCTGTGCGAGTGGTCCACGAGGATTGGCAAGAGCTTATAGAGACCAAGAAAAAGGCAAAGAAGGATAAGGGGCGTAAATCTGAAATTCATACGTTGATCTACAAGAACGCACTAATCGAAGGGGTAGAGTTCAGTACAAGGGACGGACTTGTACTCACAATGACTTTCGATCAACCGGACCGAGTGACAAAACTCTCGGGTGCAGCACGCCTTGAGTGGTGGAATAGGTCAAAATACATGGCTATTGGCTCCCTTCTATGTCTAATGGATAGCTCGAAGAGAAGCACCTTCTTTGTGGTTTGTCAAAGGGATGTAAAGAAAGGTAGGCCGAGGCAAACCCTCAGCACGGGACGCGATGAGACTGTTTGGGACCTCGCTTCCAATCCCGAAAGGTGTATGGTTAAGTTTCGCTTTGCCGAGTCGATTTCACAAAATGATATCATCAATATTTTCAACTCAGTCACAGGATTCGGGAACGCTGATACCACCAGAGCCCTGGTTGAGTTTCCGGGGATACTTTTTGCCTCCTTTGATCCAGTTCTGAAAACCTTGCAGCAGCTATCGAAGAGCTCAAGCCTCCCATTTCAAAAATGGCTTGCCCCATCACCCGTTTATCACTACTCTCCGGACCCCAAGTCTGAGTACACCCTTGTCCCGCCTCCCCTATATATGACGAGGCCAGGAACAGAGCTAGATTTGAGTGGCATTACCGGTGGATACCCGTTGAAGTACTCAATAGATCGCCTTTTCAGGATGGAAGAATTAGAAGCCCGTACCACTCTTGACAAAGGCCAGTGTCGGGCAATGATTGCCAGTTTGAGTCAAGAGCTGTCCTTGATCCAAGGGCCGCCGGGGACAGGAAAGTCATATCTTGGGGTGCAGATTATTAAGGTTTTGTTAGCAAACCGATTAAAGACCAAAATTGGTCCTATCATATGCGTGTACGGCCACCTTTCCCGTTCACATCCTCGGTGACTATTGGTAGAACTAAAAACTGACTCTGAGAACTACCAGTTGCTATACGAACCATGCTCTTGATCAATTTCTAAAGCATCTTCTTGATGAAGGGATAACGGATATTGTTCGCATCGGATCCCGCTCCAAGGACGAAGAAATAGCACCCCTCTCATTGAAAAATGTCTGTCAGCTATCTCAAGAGCCCACCGTAATCGAAAGACATGAGATCGGGAAAACCATGCATCGCTTGCAAGATATTAGCGAGGAGATGGACGGTGTTCGCGTCCAGTTACTTAACCCGGACCGGCCGTATAGCTTGAAAAGGTATCTTGAGGATCACCAACCTAGGGCCTACGCCACATTATTTAACTTTGGGCAGGGTGAATACGGATTCACAAAGTATGGTGGAGACGGATTCATAGGGCAGGATGAAGATGGATTGATAGAGCAGGATGAAGATGGATTGGTAGAGCAGGATGAAGACGGATTCACAGAGCAGGATGAATACGGATTCACAACTGTCAGAAGAAAACCCCGGGGTGGGGATCGTGCGGTCATTGAAAACTGGATTAGGCATAACGACCCGGCCTACCCTTATTTTGCAAGAGCCAATAGGCCAATCGATCAACTTTTGGGACTAGATATTCGATATATGTCCTACGAGGAGAAATTGAAGCTTAGGCAATACTGGCTCGATGACATGATAACTGTTGCGAGCTCGGAACTTCTCCGGGGGGTTGACGAACATATGGAATGCCGTGCACATCTCAGCAAGCAGTACCAAGAGAAGGAACGCCGATGCCTTTTGGCTAGTAAAGTTATTGGGGTAACCACCACAGGGTTCGCCTCAAGATCGGAGCTTATCCGCTCTCTTACGGCGAAAGTCTTGATGTGTGAAGAGGCTGCGGAGGTCCTGGAAGCCCACATCCTAAGTGCGTTACTGCCGACGCTAGAGCAGACCATTCTCATTGGAGATCATCAACAGCTACGGCCCCAGATCACGAATCACGACTTCTCTATTGAAAATCCCCGGGGAGGAGCAAAATATGGGTTAGACACCTCGCTGTTTGAGCGCACAGCCGAACATGAAAGGTACGGAGGTAGGAAATTCCCTATCGCAGAGTTGGAGACACAAAGACGGATGCATCCATCTATTTCTGCCTTGATCAGGAACACACTTTACCCTAAATTACAAGATCACTCTGATACGTTCAAAAACCCTCCCGTCCCAGGCTTGGCGAAGCGGCTATCTTGGATGGATCATAGACATCTCGAAGCAGGAGCAGATAAAATGGAACTGATACAGACTTCCCACGCGAACGATTTCGAAGTCGATATGGTTGTTGGGCTCGTGAGACATTTGTCTCGACAGGGTGTGTACAAGAGTGGTGATATCGCAGTATTGACACCCTACTTAAGACAGATGTTTAATCTAAAGAAAAAATTGGGCTCGGTTTTTGAAGTTGTAGTTGGAGACAAAGATCAGGAACAGCTCGATTTGGAGGAATTAAAGGAAGACGGGGATTTGGAACCAGACCCACCAATCACGAGACAAAGGGAAATGAAGAAAGGGAACTTACTAAGCGAAGTAAGAGTTGCCACCGTGGATAATTTTCAAGTAAGTATAAACCGCCGATTCGTCGAGACCTTGTGACTAAATTTTATGTGAATCCATCAGGGGGAAGAGGCCAAGGTTGTGGTAATATCGCTAGTCAGAAGCAATGACGCCAACAAATGTGGATTTTTGAGAACCCCGAACAGGATCAACGTGCTCCTAAGGTAAATTCCATGCTATTAGGCTTACAATCCATTGCTAAATGTATGGGTAGTCGTGCCCAACATGGGATGTACATTTTTGGCAATGCCGCCACCTGCGCTGGGGTAAAAATGTGGTCAGATATTATCGGTATGTTCGAACAAGAGGGCAACATCGACGAGAAACTTCAGCTCCGCTGTCCTCGGCACCCGGATACCCTGATAAATGTCAAGACTCCTGAGGAATTCCATGTCTTCTCTCCCGAAGGCGGATGTATGCAGCGCTGCGAGTGGAGATTGGACTGCGGTCATCCATGCGTCAAAAAATGTCATTCGGATACACTTCATAGGAGCACAGTATGTATGGATAAGTGCGAGCAGATCTTTAAGCACTGCGATCATGCCTGCCCTAAACCATGCGGGGTTGCTTGTGGCAACTGTGTCGTATCGGTACCTGGAGCCGTCTTGCCGTGTGGGCACATATCATCGACCCTGGAATGTTTCGAACTCCAAGACCTCACACGTGTCGAATGCAAGATGGTGGTCAAGCGAACTCTTCCCACATGCGGGCATGTGGTATCTCTAAAATGTTTTATCAATATCGACCAGTACGAATGCAACGAGCCATGTGGGGCAATGCTTCCTTGCGGCCACCAATGCACGTCGAAATGCAGACAATGCACCAGGCGGATTGATCCTGGGGATGGTCCACAGACTGTTACGAACCATGGCAAGTGTAAGGTTGCTTGTGGGAGGAAATTCGCCAACTGCAAGCACAGTTGCAGTGTGCCTTGTCATGATGGTGACACCTGTAAACCGTGCAATCAGCCCTGCGAGGTTATCTGCGCACATTCGCGTTGCGGGAAGAAATGCTCAGAGGCCTGTGCTCCGTGCGCTGAAGAATGTCGGTGGTCGTGCGAGCACCGAGGAGTCCGTTGTGAGATGCCATGCGCCGCTCCTTGTGATATCAATCCATGTTCCGAACGCTGCGACTTGCAACTTACATGCTCTCACCAATGCCCCTCTGTCTGCGGGGAAGAATGCCCGTCAGAAAAATACTGCCAGGAATGCGGAAGTGACGAAGTATTAGACAGAGAGGTCGACCTGATCATGTTCGAGACTTACCGCAATATCAATCTGGACGAGGATCCAATCATCATACCCAAATGCGGGCATTTCTATACCTTGGACACATATGACAGCCATATGGACCTAAAAAGGGTGTATAAACTTAATATGTTTGGCAAAATTGTCGGCCCAAGACCGCTTGACGGGAGCGACGAACCGGCCGATGGAGACTCAGTGAAGGAAGAGTTGAAAATCAAAAACTGTCCTGATTGTAGAGCTCCACTCAGGGATATCCATCGATATAACCGTATCGTTAAATCTGCAAGCCTTGACGAAGCCACACGGCGCTTCTGTATCAGTAGCAATATTGAGCTTGTCAGACTATTCAACGAGGTTTCGGAAGCGGAGGATCTACGGGAGGCCAGCCGGGGAGATTTTAAACGAGACCTGAGAGCTAGACGTGTGGGTGACCCAATAACCTCCACGGAAATAATGGGTCGTGTGAAGCGCAACACAGGCCTTGCCAAACGACTGCAAGCCTATGTTTTGAAGGTTAAGGAGGAGGAGCAACCTTATGGCAAAGTTCGCCAACTAGTGCTCAATGCCGAGAGGCGCAAGGGCACACAAAGCAACTTTGTTATCGATAGCTCGATGGTCCAATTCGGGTTCAGACTGAAAGGTCAATTGCTATTTTTCCAGTTGCGTTGGGCGGATTTATGGGACAGGCACGAAATTAGCACCGACCCGACTTTCCCCGAAGGTCTCCGCAAAACACACAGGAAAGCAATCCTCACGCAAGTGAAGAAAATGTGGATAGAATGCGGAACACTTGTCACCGAGTGCCAGAATGCAAAGATGGAAAAGCAGGAGTGTGAAGCGCGAATTTACCAGGCACAGTTCTTCGCACTCTATCGGAAAAAACTGATCAGCGACAGAGAAACCAGGCCACTTGAAGTTGGAATGGCTAATCTCGGCCTTCACCATGCCGAACCGTTACCTCAAGAACCAATTCCTGAAGATGCCGGGACGGAGAACCTTGAGGGAATACACGAATCCCTTGATCACTGCGAATATCTCTGCAGGAAACTCCCAGGAACTGTTGGTCCCCTAAAAGATAGGGTCGACCAGGCCCGTCGGTTACTCAAGGGTGGAGTATTCTATGCTCCTGTTAGTGCAGAGGAAAGGAGGCTTGTTCACTTGGCAATGAGCGCAGAATTTAGTAGCACGGGAAGATGGTACACCTGCCCCAATGGTCATCCGGTAAGTAAAGGATCGCAGCCATCATAAATCCGGGTGTAATCTAACCGATTGCCAAATAGTTCACAATTGGAAACTGTGGAATGGCCCGTGAGGCGAGGCCTTGCCCAGAGTGCGGTGAAACAATTGGAGGAACAGGTTATCAACTTGCGGAAGGTGTTAGACGTGCGGAGGAGTATGCAGTGTTCGACCCCCAACACGGGAGAGGCGGGGGATAGCGCTATACAGAGTGATTCACTACTTATGATTTACCGTTTACCGTTTTATTTCTTTCAGAAGCATATTTTCAATGCTGGTTTAAACGTTGATCATTAAAGCCAATAGGTTTTTGTTTTTGTTTAGTTATTTCATGGCAATTATTTATATCAATGAAATGGTATAGTTTATTTCTCAACGAAGGGGGGGGCCATCCAGAATGGAGTATCAATTCATCAGATAGGGATAAATTCAATCTGGACGGTTGGGAAATCCTCTAGGCTACCAATATCATATGTGAATATGAATCTCCCCAAGTCAGTGCAAATACGAAGTGGGCGGGTATCTCAGTGTCAGAATAAAAGCAGAGCTACGCTATCCCTTAGGCTGTCTAAAAGAATTCGTTACTAGCACGCTAAGGCCAGATTTAGGCAGCCGCGAGCTGTACTCGAGTACGGTACTTAGTCAGGAAATAGGATTCTTGGGTCTTTTCAAAGCTCAAATGACTCAGCCCTTGGGGTCGGCTTAAATATTCCCTCCACTCAAATTGCTCCAAAATAGCCTTGGCGATCTGAGGCACAAGAATTCATTATCACCACGCTCAAGGGATAGCTCCAAGAGTTTTTTCAAGTGTCGTAATGGCTATGATACCGGTACTTGCTTTGTTAACCAATGCCGTAGGGACTAGGGTGACTAAGCCCTGCCGTATGTACTAGTACTCGAGTACAGTAGTCAAAGATTCCCTTCTGTTGAAAGTGGGCAAAAACACGGCAGAAGCGCGGCCCCTCTCCCTCTCCCATGACAGAAAGAGGAAAAATTGCCAGCCCTTACTGAGAGAGAGAGAGGAATGCCCAACAACATAGCACAGGATTCAATTATTCAAGTTTCCACAGTAGGCGGCCTGGCGGCTGATGATCCAGGGGCAGTCGCGTTCAGACAAAACGGCCCGAAGGTATCACCACTCAACCATACGCAGCCCTATAATTACAATAGAATAAACTCAAGGGCGGCTACCACATGTCACTGCAGCGTTGGCAACCGGTAACTAGCCAACTCAACGCAAGCGTCTGTGGAAAGCCACAAAAGACTATGTGTGCTCTAGTTCTCCAACACCAGATATTATGTGTATGCCTCAATGGTCTAGTGGTATGATTCCTGCTTTGGGTTGTTGTAGCAACATTTATGCAGGAGGTCTCCGGTTCAATCCCGGATTGAGGCCTTTTTTTTTCTCAACTCTCCCGACTTATTTGTAAGGCTTATGGTGCAAACTCAGCGATTCCGCATCCAAGCCGGGCCTCTCGTCATCGGCCGAGAAAGGCCCAGGTTTGGGGGCACTGAGCTGGGGATGCCGGGCTTTAGAGTACCGGGGCATTAAGGATCCGATGTGTGTAACGATGAGAGTGTAATATCAGCTTACTGTACCCCCACCCACTGAGCAAGTATGTCCTGAACACCCAGCCTCACAGGGGATACCACGCTCTCCCAACAATCACGCCGCCCAGCGAAACCGCAGATTCATTCTTTTCGGTTGTAATTAGGAACTCCTTGTGATTGAATAATTAAGAATTTGAACGACAGGAGGGCATTCTTTTATCCCTCCAAATCCACTTGTCTAGAGACTGGTGATAGGTAGTCCGATCAGCATCGAACTTCGAGTGACCATCTGTGAAGAATAAAGGGAGCAGCAAGGGGACCAGTCTGAGTAATTCAGGTCACTAGTCGGTTGCCAAGCGCGTGCCCCCCTTTGCACTGGTGCTGCAGGTGGCATACCACTCAGTGGCCAATCCTAACAGGGCCTCCCCACGCACGCATCGCAACAGCCGTTCGTAGGCTCGTGTCTCGTCTCCGTTTTTGATCCTAGGCCAATCTCAGCCGACTCCACCACCTGCAACCTTCCCCTCGCCCCCTTCATTTCGTTCTCAGTTCCGCTGGGCAACAAACCCCCTCCTACGAAAAACAAACCGGACCTACTGGAAATTTACCCCACGTCGATCCTATCATCGTCTTCAATAAGTAATATGGATTTCAGCAAGATTCAAGGCTTCGGCAAAAACATCTCGTCCAGCTTCACACCATTCGCTACCCGCACCCAGCAGTTTATGCGGGAGCAGCTTGGGCAAGCTGATGAAAAGGTATTCGGTGATGCTTTATTTTCCCAAGCTTTCTGAGGATAGACGGGCTATTTTTTGTTTGTTTGTCTTCGAATCTGCTTATCGGTTCTCCGCCTCTCGGTGCTCGCTCCGGTGCTGGTACCCTGAACCGAAGGTGTTTTTCATCTGGCTTTTATCATTTGCGCTTGCCCTTTGATACCCGGATGATTCCCTCATTTATTTCATGTCGTGCCCCTTCTGTGTTTTTGTTTACTAGTTTTCCGAGACGTTTTTTTGGGGGCTGTCCGATTCATGGGGAGCTAACATTATTGAAGACCCAACTCCCTCCCGATTATCTCGAGCTTGAAAAACGTGTCGATGCATTGAAGGGCGTTCATCAGAAGATGCTGGCAGTTACGTATGTCATTCCTCTCAGCTCTGCCTGGTAGATATTTTACTGACAGTTCACCAGGGCGCAATATGGTAATGAGGTGAGCTTATAAAGACCTTGTAGTTTATTGTAGATGAACTGGGCGTCCTAACGGTACATGAACTTGAACTGATAGTCTTACGATTATCCACCGAATCTGGTAGGCCTTTTACCCCTCCTCCGATAGCGGGTCGGAGTTGGTTCGGCAGAACATTTGGCAGTACTGACGTATGGCAGCGTGAGTCCATTGTCGACTTGTCTCGCACTACCATGGAGAAGGTTCAGCTCCTTGGGAACGCTAGTACTGCCGCCGAAGCTCAGAATATTTTGACCAAGCCCGGTACCAAAACTGCTCCGAAAACATTCCCGCATGCTATCGGCCGCGCTTCGCTTGCTGCCGCCCATTCTCTTGATCCTGCTGAGCCCCTCGCTGCCGCTCTTGAGAAGTACGCTCTTGCCAGCGAGCAAGTCGGCGAAGCTCGTTTACAGCAGGATGCTCAGATTGTATCCAGATTTAACTCTGCATTCACCACTACTCTCAACACCAACTTGATGTTCGCTACTAAGGCTCGCAAGAACGTTGAAAATGCACGTCTTTCTCTCGATGCCGCAAAGTCTAGAGCGAAGACAGGTGGAGGTGGTATTGGGTTTCCTGGACTCGGTAGCCCCGGGCGCAAAGATGGTGTTGTCGAGGATGAGGGCTTGACGGAAGAGCAGAGAGTGGAGGTTGAAACTGCTGAGGACGAGTTCGTAGGATGCACAGAAGAGGCTGTTGGTGTCATGAAGAATGTGCTTGACACCCCCGAACCTTTGAGGAATCTTGCGGACTTGGTTCAGGCCCAGTTGGAATTCCACAAGAAGGCTTACGAAATCTATTCTGAGCTGGCGCCTTTGATTGAGAGCTTGCAAGTTGAACAAGAGGTATGACAGTTCTTTATACTGTTTTTGTTTTCTATGGATTTCTTCTCGGGGGGTTTAATTCTTTGAGTAGCGGCTGATCAGAGCTGCTGCTTGGGATATAAAGTCCAAGAGAAGCGAGGAGTTTTGAGATTATGTCTCAAGGGTGGAGATGATCCAATCATTTTCAATAAAATGGAATAGACCTGAACTAACCACACTGTAATTGTTTTAATAGGCTAGTTATAGAAAGTCCAGGGACGAGGCATAAGTTGGATTGAAAGTGATCGGCAGTGTTGGCCGAGGATACAAAACAAAAGTGGAAAAAAACCTCGAGGTCAACGATGCAGATTTTTATTGGCTTTGGTTGTTCTATCAATTCTAGTGTTCTCTGTGGGCTAAGCTCCGGCAGTAGCTGTCTCCTGGGGACGGAGGGTCCTTTTCTTTTTATTCCTTTCGGAATACTACTTATTACCTTCGGCTTGCTTCTTCATATTTTTCTTGAGTCGTAATCCTTCAATTTTTACTCTGTAGCTTCGAAAGGTAGTATTTACCACTTTCCTTAAATAGTGTTTTACGGTACGATATTTCGCGAGATGATGAAATCCATTGACGAGAAGCGATGCAGCGCAACCTCTTATTGTCTCGTGCTGAGGGCTGTGTTGTGAAGTGTGATATGAATACAAATATGTGCCACATGCAGGTGCGGCAGGATTGGATGAGATCTCTCTTGTGGTATTAGGGGCCGCGATAGGATAATTTTGTATCATATTCCCACCCACCATACCGGGGATTTAGTCCGGGTTTGTTCTTTCGGGCAGATTCTTTTATTTTCTCGGAGGTAACAAGATGCGTTGCTTGGGTTTCTCACTCGAACTTCGGATCTATCGTAGGATTTAAACAAGTAATATTGATTTGATTTCTTGTTGGATCTGAATCCCTTTTTAGCTTGTAGGTATGCCGTTAGGGTTTCGTAGGCGAATTTCCCGAGTATTACACTCGAGCACTACACCGAAACTGCCTCGGTCTTAGTTTGAATTTCTCTAGGCGTTTCCACCGATATTACAAACCCACTAGATTTGCATTCGACAACAACAGATACGGAGGGTTCTACAGTACCTATTCAAGTTCTTAGCTCCCTCCCGCGTGTCTTCCCTCCTCTCCTCCTCTCTCAATCCTCCAGCCCTTTTGTTTTCCACCCTCAACCTTAACACCCTCTTCTTCTCCTCCACACGGTATTGTACCACGACCACGGTATATCACAGCACAACCTTCCTTCGATCATCCATCCCTGCCTGCGTCTTTCCTCCCGACAGCGCCTTCCCCGGATTTTCAACCTTTGAGCCTCACTCACGAGCCCCACTGGATCTCAATATCCACCTGCCTCACATATACTATCCACACATTCTCCTACCCCTCCATCTCTCGGGGGAGATTGGCGTTCGTACCGGTCCTTTTGTCTCTAGATACGCCTAAAAGTTTCGAACCCGCCACAAGATTTCCCGCTCGGAGTAGATGCCCATGAAGGCCGAAGAACTAAAAAATCAGGGGAACGCGTGAGTTGTCCCTTTCACCACCTCCGATTTGCTCTCATTAACGTGAAGATGATAGGTGTTATGCTGCTGGCGATTATGTTGGAGCGGAGAAATTTTATACTCAAGCGTGAGCTCTTCTTTCCCCTCCCATCCAAGGGAGGTAGGTTTTTTTTTTGTTAGATGCTAGAAATGGATTTGATGGAGGGCAGATACTGAGTTATTGGGACGTTTTAGAATTATAAAGGACTCTACGAATGCCGCCTTCTTCACTAATCGTGCGCTAGTAAGATTGCGCATGGACATGTACGACCAGGTCATAGACGATTGCTTAAAAGCTATTGATCTCGTCCCATCTTCACGTATGACCACTCTCGAATGGACACCGTGCGTGGAAACCTCTCATCTCACAAACAAGGATAATATAGTGAAAGCATATTCATACCTCGGACAGGCGCAGCTCAAACTCGGCTATCCGAACGAAGCTCTATCATCTACCCTTCGCGCATACGAACTAGCCATTGCGCAGCGCTCTCCTAGCGTTGGCACTATCGCAACGACATGTCTCGAAGTCAAGAAGAAGCGCTGGGAACTCTCGGAAGAGCGCCGTCGTACTCGCGAATGCAACTTGTTGAAACAGATGACACAGATAATTGAGCGTGATGCGGAGCGCGAGGTTGATCTTATTCTTCGCTCCCCGACCTGGGATCCTGTTGCGAGTGGGAGGGATTACTCCGGAAGTCAGGTCCAGGACAAGATTGACGATGTTAGGAGCACTGCTCGGGAGAAGATCCAGACTCTCGAGGATGTGTTTGGCAAAGCCGAGGCGGAGAGGTGTGGAAAGAGGGAGGTTCCAGATTACTTGATTGATAACATTACCTTCAGTGTTATGCTCGACCCCGTCATTGTTCGTCCCGAATTCCCCTCCCCGCAAACCTTTTTTGAACTCAAGATATTAACACGGATGCAGACCAAACATGGCCATTCCTATGACCGCGTGACATTGCTTGATCACCTTAAACGTTCTCCCACCGACCCTCTCACAAGAGAGCCGCTAACTGAAAAAGACTTGAGACCAAATCTAGCTCTTAAGGCCGCCTGCGAAACTTTCCTTAAGGAAAATGGCTGGGCAGTGGATTGGTAAATTTGTGAAATATGATGGCGAAAAAAAGAAAGGCAATTACAGTTTTCAGCTACCTTGTCGAATTCTGTTTTCTTATTTTTGCTTTATTCCTGCTCGTACCCGCCGCCGCCTTCCCCCTCTCCCCACCAGGGAAGCGCGTTGTGATATTAAGTCGTTCTTAATAAAAAATTTCCCTTTTTCCTTTTCAGCCAGGTTTTGTTTGTTTCGTGTATTGCTGGCGTGATGGCATTTCCGGCTTTGGCATATGGGGTTTCAAATAACGTTTATACTCTTTTTTTCCTTCTCTCTTCGCTTCTTCTTCTTCTTTCTTTCCCTCCCAACGCAATTGCTTTGCTCAGTCGTTTGATATCATACTGGAGGTGGTCGGTGAGTTTGGTCGGGAATTTGGGCTGAAACTATCTAAGGGTTGGTTGGTGGTGGAATTAGGGGTTGTTTAGATCATGCCAGACACCAAAAACTGGCTCGCCTGTTCGCTTTTTCTTTTCTTTTTCCGCCTAGTAATACATGCATACTCGAGTACAGGAGGGCTGTGCCGGGCATAAGTTCCTCTGTGGGTGGGTTCACTTTTTTCCCTCTTTCCAAAATGCCCTTCCTACCATCCCCAAACAATGCCGTACTCGCTCTATCGAGAAATAGAGCTTGTAGAATCAAGGAGGAGCCGGTTTTAAATGGTTTTGTGCAGAGTTTCCCTCTGGAGGGTCGGCTCTTGTTGGGACCCGCTCACTGTTGGATATGGTCAGGTGATGGTCGGTTTCAGGCGCCCGGCACCATAAGGTTTGTTTGGGATTGTTTGGGAAGGGAGAGGTTGTGTTCAGGGTCAAGTCGTGAGCAGCGTGCTGTGCCTGTGCGGTAGACCATGGTACTCGGATACAGTGCAAGCATAGTACAAATCTCCATGGAGAGTACGATGTTAGGAATAAGTGGGAAAGCAGCCGCCTGATGATCTCCTAATATCGTAGTAGATCCTCCCGAAAGAACTCTTGGCTAGGCAACAGCTACCTTCCCCATTTATTCTTGATCCTTCCTACTAAAATCTCGGTCTTTTTGTGATAAAAGTGTGAAATCCGGGAACAGACGAGGGCGGGCTCCGGTACTAGTACTGTGCCAAGGTAGGAATGGGACGGTAGCCTAATCTTTTCTAACGATAGCAGGGAAGTGAAGCCGGTTCCTTGCGCTACGATAGGATCGGCCGCAGGGCAAGAACTCGTTATCGGTTGTCTGGGCTTGCTGTATTGGTGCTTGTGGCTTTCTCGGATATGCTTCGATAGAGTGGCAGGTTATAAAGATAGATTCGGTTATTTATTTATTTATTTATTTAGTAGTTTTTTTTCTCGTTGAAGCTTATTTATGATTGGAGAGAAAGACTCTGGGCATGAAGTAAGTGCGGTTCTGGGCCAACCAGAGTGCCGGGATTTGATTCTGGATGCGAAATGGCAAAGTCCCCATTATCTGTGCGCGTTGAGGTTGGATGGGGTGTGTGAAGAGGAAGGTGTCAGCTGTCAACACGTGCAGGAAGAGGATGTTGCAGGATCATGAGAAGAGGGGGGATTTGCGTGATGGCGACGTGAGTTTGTCGGTGTTTTACGGGTTAAGGGTGAGATTGCTTGTGATCTTGAGATAGGTTCTGAAGGGCAGGGGGGAAAGGAGGAAACTTAGGGGAGGAAAGGGTAGAAAGGTATGATAGTTGGCGGTATTGGAACTTATACAAGTAGACTATTTGGTGTGGGCATCATGTCAGTGGGAGGTAATGTGGGGGGGATACATTAGGGCGAGGTTGAGGAGAGGTGTAGAGTTTTTGATGGACCACAACACTCGAGTAGCCTCTTGAGTTTAACATTACTGCCAGAGAGGCTCCGGGCGTTACGCCTTGACCACTCCTTAACCTACCGGTATGATGGTGGAATCCTCTCCAGGGAAGGCTAATTATACCCCCCAACCAGTGTATCATAGCCAGGAAAAAAAAGAGTCCCTTGGCCGTGATGAGAGTATCATTGTTTCCTCCCCCTTCATTCCCTACATTCCTTCCTTTCGACTCCGAATTCATTCACTTAGCTCCCGTATATATATAATATTATATGCATATCTATGTTTCTTTTTCCACCGCCATACCCACCCACCAGTGACGATCATCCCGGTGTTAGGTCCTCTCAAACAAAATAAATATGACGACCAAATACCCAAGTATCATATGATAGCAACAACCAAAAAAAAACAAAAAAAGCCCTCCTTTCCCTTACCCCTTCCCCTTCTCCCTTCCCTCCTTTTCTCTCCTCTCCTCTCCTTCTTTTCACTTCACTCGAGCTCAATCACGGTAATTGCCGTGATTGTCTTTGTACCCCGCAGCACGCTTGCCAGGCCTATTTGTACCCAGTCCAACCACCAGCAGTCACTTGTGCTCGAAAACCCTGTTTCGCTTACAACTAATAACGGTAGTGTCAGCCGCAAAGGGCGACGAGGTACTCGAGTAGGTAACAGCAGCAGGCGCAGCGGCAACCCTGGAGGGAGAAAGGGAGAGAGGGAGCTCACTCAACATAAACCGGCGGAACCTACACTTGGCCTAACATCACCTTCCCCCCCCCCCCACACACGTACTGACAGATCCGTTTCCCGATAAGTCCTGACGCTCTTTTTTCGTTTCTTTTGGGGGAAAGAAATTTGCTGTTGCTTTGCTTCACTTTACTTCTCTAGTGGGTTCCCTTCTTTCATTCTCCCCGGGAGATTGAGAAGGCTGTTTAGTGGAAGGTTTGGAGTTTGCTTGCTCGCAAAACTAGGCTGCAATCGGTCCATCATGAATTTGCAGATCCGGTCGAAGAGAAATGGAATGCGGTTCGATATCGTTGGCAATCTGCCAGAGGATCTTGTTGCTGAGGTTTTATCATATCTTCCTGATATGTCGGATATGCGTCGACTGATCCATTGGCAAACAGTATGTCTTTTACTTACATATATTCTCCCTCCTTTTTATTTTATTTTACACTCTTTCAATTTTGTTTTATCAAGTGCGATATTAACAACAAACAAAGGTTTCCAAAACATGGAAGAGAATGCTACACTCCCCAATGACAAAAGTCTATCACCAACTCCTCCTTTACAACACCCATCTACGGGCACTTCTCCCACCACCGCACTACTACGGGGCTAGTCATTCATTCTACTCCTATGCCGTCTTCCGTAGAGCCCTGCGAACCGACCTGGCCATCCGTAAGGGCAATTTCAGCTCCGCAACACCGCAGATGTACGAGGCTTGTAAGGGATACGCCAAGGGGGAGAGGTATGGAGCTGTAGACGGGGGCCCGTTCTTCTCGGATGGGTTTCTGGTCTGGTTGGAGAGGAGTTCGAATCTTATGACGGGTGGGAAGACGATCTGCGTGCGGTATCTGGATTTTTCGAATGTCGATAGGGCATCGGCGAGGCAGCAGCCTATTAACAAGTCTATTTTTGTCACGCAATTTGAGAGGCCTGGGGAGTCAGAGCCGCATCTCGAGACCGTTTTTAGAAATACTTCGAATCATTGGGTTGCGATGGGATATGGATCTGGGATTGTTGCCTTTTGGTCTTTTATGGAGTAGGTTCTCTGGCTTTTTTTTGCCCTTCGGATTTTGTGGGTGATAAGTTGTTGACTTGAAGGGACAGCAAGTATATTACTGTGATGGGCATTCATGAGTCGAACAAGTCTCGTTGGAAATTGCCACTATCAGCCCTGCTGCCTCCGCCGGATGGTGGGAATTTATACATTCGGGAGATGTTCTGTAGTAGGGATTATCTGGTTATCAGTATCTCGCGATCAGCTACTTTGCAGGTATTTTCCATGTCTAGTCGGAAACGAATCCACTTGATCAACCTTCGGGAAGGGTCCCACAATAAGGAAACGACGGACTTTTACTATGATACCGTTGCTGGTGGGAATGCTGAATACGCTGCTGGGATTGGCGATAACAGGTACTTTATGTATGCTAATACGGGGCCGACCGCCTCCTATCATAATACTATCTCAGGTTATCGTGAGCCGCCTTCAGAGTTATGCTTCTACTGCTGGGACTTGAAGCCACAATCCCCCGACACGGAAAGCCGCTATTCCTGGAACGACCAGCTAGAATCCCTTGAAGCGGAGGAGCTTTTATCAAACATCCAGGAGCCCCACTTCAACATTCCAGTCGACCCATTAGCATCTAACCAGAGCATTTCATCCACCGATGCTCCAAAACCACCAAAATATAACCCACCGCTAACCTTCCTCCGTCCAATGAGCCGGATCCCCATCGATCTCTCCTGGAAAGCCCCCTTCCGCCTCACCCCTCCAAAGATAAAACTCAACACCTCGGCCCGCGAGCTCCTCTTTTACTGTCCGCAGCACTGCCATCCACCACACCTCTACCTGCGCTTCTCGTACCCATACCCCCCAGAAACCCTCCATACCGAGGAGGAGCCCTGGTGCGACCACTGCGTGCGCAACCCACACCGTCATACCGCACGGGGATATACACCTGCCCTCCGCGAGGATGATCGTCTGTTCGCAAATCTAGAACTCAAGTATAACACAGAGCTGATCTTCAGCGACCAATCCCGACGATACCGCTTCGTCCTCTCCCCCATTTCCATCCTCCGGGGCGGAAAATCTCTTCGCGGGGCTATAACCGGAAGGAAAGAGCACCGTTGCAGACTACAAATGCTAAGACCTAACCCACCACCTCCCGCTTTGGAGGATAGGAGGAAGGCGAGCGTTTGTGGCGGGATACCGGGCGAGATGAAGGCGCACTGGGATGTTTCCATGGGGAAGAAAGTGCCATGGAGGAGTGCGCAGGGGTATGGGAATAGAATTTGGGTGGATGGTGGATGGGAGGGTGTAGTGGTGCTTTTCAACGGGAGATTTGCGGTGTGGAGGTGGGGGGATTACGAGGCTGAGGAGGAGGAGGTGTTCAAGGAAGTGACAGCCACGAGGAGGGTGTTGAAGAGACAGCTGAGGAGGCAGAGTTGGCTGCCGGGGAAGACGTAGGTGTCGCTATCTAGTTGCGTGGTCCTGGGCACGGTGGAGCTTTGTTTTATTTCCTCTTGTCTCGTGTTATAGTCCTGGAGTTCAGTATGTTACGGTATCCACCGGAGTTTGCCTCAAAATCTTTACTGTCTGCCTAGGATATGACTAGGCAGACCAATCCTTAGTGCTGCAGGCCTTTTTGTAGCTGGTTCTCAATGCTCGAGATGTCCGGATGTCCCCACCCCTTTTGCGATCATGTTGTGTCACTCGCTCATGAAAACTCACCCGCCTGTTACTGATCCACTGGAGCCGGGGCAAAGCATGCCTAGATATGCTGGTCACTCATGATGCTGCTTCTGGGACGCAAGTGCAGCAAGAAAACATCCGCCATCACACCCTGCAACTGTCCACTTGGGGATTACGGACAATGTGATATACTGTGGAACCCCTCCCTCAGAAACCCGACCTAGTGGTTCCAGATAACACGGACGCCGTTTGTTCTACTTCAAGTTTGGGAGCTCGGTTCGGCCATTGGAGAGGTGTATGGATGTTTGGGTTTTGGCACTTGGTGGGTTGGGATGTGTGTATGTAATTTTTAGAGTGCTCGTGGGATTCTCAGCGTATGATAATATATTGTATCATGGGTGCTTTATTAGGGCTAGCAGCGTCACAACTAGTGGGTTGGAGGTCCCTGTGCCTCCCCCCGTTTTCACTCTAATAAAAGTGTCTCGCTTTATGAGCTCAATGGGGATGTGGGGGGAGTCGCGGGAGCTTTCCGTGGGTGTTGATTGTGTGATCTTTTTGTGCTCTTAGGGTGTATTGTATTCGTCAAGGGTTGTTGTCATAGATGTGCTATAGCTGGCAGTATTAATTTGTTTTTGTTTTGCATTGGGCATGGTTGATAACTTAGAGGCCCGTAAAGCGGGGCACTTTGGGCGGGAAATGGGATGGTGGATCCGGGGGGGGATTGACGGAGGGATACAAATAACTATCGTTTTTACCGATCACAGAGCTTCCCAAGTTCTGCCAGTGTCACCACTCAATGGACCTGTATTCTCATCCATTATTTTTTTCTTTCTCGTCGTAGCCATTCCGATCTGATGAGCTATAGACGGGTACTATAGATACGATAGCTTGATCTTGACATAGTATGATATCAAGCCCTACACCATAATATACCACGTTTCTTCCATAGTATTCTACCCCGTATTATTTTTTTCCCATGTGAATCGTCTTGGCACTCTCGAGGAAGATCTATATAAGGCGACCATCCCCCCCCCTCCTCCTTCTCACCTTTCTTCCCTCGTTGGTCTCTCTTGCTCTCATCTTCTCTTCTACAGTTTCTTCTTTCTTTCTTTCTTTCTTTCTTTCTTTCTTTCATACCTACGCGGGTCTTTTTTTAGTCTTAAGGTAATTTCACCTTATGCCCGGTTGTGGCATTTTGGTGATTGTACTATGACGGTTCTGCCGCTTGGTGTGTCTGTGGTACGATAAGTTTGCAAATGATTATTTGTTCCCTCCTTTTTTTTCCCCGCTTGAACTGTTATATACGAGGGACATCTACTAATCTTGTTATCATTACTATATAGGAAGACATGATTAGCGGTTATGTGCTCCCCGGAATAATATACGGGGGGGCAAATACTTAGGCACTGTTCGGTTGTGATGGGACAATTCCGTTGTCCCATACAAATGACAGTTTCGAAAAGGAGCGAAAGCCTTTTTCACAGCAGGAACTGTCGCCCAAATTGAACAGTCCCATCACAACCGAACAGGGCCTTATAGCTAGTATGTTATATGGGGCATAGTACCTGAGAGCTAACTGGCGTCAGTGGAGAGGAAGACAGAAAGATCCAAGAGGACAGACAGGATAAAGATCCAAAAGGACAAACTTAAAAAATGGGGCATCTGGGGGAAATATGTATGCTCAAGTACCAATCCACTGACCAACAATCAAGGAATCTGGGAAATAAGAGCTGCGGAACAGACGGTTACTCCACTCTGGCACTTTAAGCCATCTCTTACTCCTCCTCGGGAGTTTGAGGGTCGATGGCTTGGTGTTGGACGTGAACGGTGGGCTTCCTATCTAAGGGGCCTACCCCAATCTCAAATGATGACAACTCCTATCCTGACACAATTATAATCATGGAGGTACTATGGCTTCCATGTGAAGCCATAGCTTAATTCTTAGTTTGATGAGATTGGCGTTTGGCTTCTGGGTTCAATTTGGAGAAAGACCTACAAGGACTCAGTTTGAAGAGTAGTGTCTGGAGGAAGTGCTGCTTTTAGGTACTAATTTATAGGGTGAAATTTGTAAAATGAAGTGGATACGGGTGGTGGGAATCTGAGGATAGAATTGAATGTCGTCTATACTAGGCATTTGTAAGTTACCTCCTTCTGGCGTGTTTGAAGATAGATAAATGACTGCTACTGTAGACATGCATTATGTGCTTGTGATCTGAGAGACAATCTACTATAGGCTCAGGTGATGGAAGTTTTATGCTCTTGTATGATTCTATTAAAGTCTCTATGTGAAAAGGTAAAATACCCAGATGGTTTCGGGAAATTTTGTGAAGCTTGCTCTTGTCTTTTTAGTTAAATTTTTAAAAATAAAGGAGTTTGATTATTTTCACCCGCTGCCTTCATAGTGTATCACTCGTTGCTAGTATCTTATCTCTAGGAGCAGGCGCTGGTAATCCGACACCTGTGTCTTGGCCGCTGTGACCATACCGCACTGTTCGGCTGATCAAAAAGTGCGGTCTGGTCATCTTATACCGTAGGCTACGGTGAGCCGAAACATACAATGCACGGGACAGCCGGGTGCTAAAGCACAGACATCAAGTGATCAGGGGTATGGCCTCCCATGGTTTCGTGTTACCGTGTGTTTCGGCCCACCGTAGCCTAAGTTAACTCACCCGGTCAGTTCTCTCTCTCTTCCGTTCCTCCCAACCCTTACGGCCCAGCGGGGCCAGCAGAACAGAACGGAAGGGATAAATCGGGGGAGACAAGAAAGCGATGGAGGAATCAGCAGGTGTCTCTGACTTGGTTGAAAATACAAAAGAAAGGTTCCTGCGGGATCCCCATATTGCTGGGAGCTGGGCGTTATAGGGCTAAATGTCCCGGACCATTCGCAAGAGTAGCAAATCATCCCCAACTCCCTCGAGATCTCGGAAGCATACGCTAGTACCTTGTGCTCGGGTATAGTCATAAAGATCGGAAAAAAGGATCGGCAGGGTCAAGTGGGATAGTTAGGAGACCGGTTGCTTCAGTGGAAAAATTCTTGTCCTGGGGGCAGACCAGAAGTCCGGATTGAAGGAGTGTTGGTGTCTGGCACCTGGTACCTGACCATATAGATGATGAAATTGCAAGTATGCAGTTCGATCTATTCATTTATTTGGGTTTCTTAAAAGAACTACTAGTGTTCCAAATGCCCTGCTTCCTTATCCTTTGGTTTCAAAATTTCCCTCTACAGTCCCAACAGAATTTGCAGCACACAGATACATGCAGCATGGACAATTACTTTGCTCAACTGCTCCAGTTTAATGGCATCATGTAGCAATCCTCCCTCTCCATCCACCCTCCATAGTCAACATGTCTAATCCTTGTCTCGCCACTCTAAGTTTTCCGACGTTTTTGACCGTACCCGAGTACTAATGTTATAGGAGCGCTACTCGCTTCCCCACTTTCAAGTCCTCCCCTGATGGGATTATTCTGATGCTCCTGCTTTACATGCACCGGGAACTCCGGTAAAGGATCTTCCCTGGACTGAAAATATGTATATCGAGCAATCCTTTAGAATACCAGGCACTTGGCGGTCCAATCCTTTCAGATTACCATCGACCGAGAAGTTTACTATGGGAAAAGCGAAACCTTGACAGGGACAGCCCAACCCACATCACAATGAACAAAATATTTTTACACTTTGGCATATCCTTTTATCCCTTAAAACAATGCAAAGAAATTGAAAAAAAGTTACAGAAAAAATAATAAATTACTTTATAACCCTGCTACTATAACTGGAACCATGTTTAGAGAATATTACTCTACTCATTTTCTAGTTGCATATGTCTAGGTTGCATAATGCTTTGATAGCTGGATATTCGAACTGATCACTCCATACATCAGCAAAAAGGTGGCCTGCGTTGGATACAGTAGTGTTGCGTCCTGACTCTCCAGGCCTGATATTAGGTGGTACCAGATCTCTAAGAGCAAGCGAGATGAGTAAGATCAGGGTACTTTATTGTAGACGGAGACATGTCAAGGAAGGCTCAATATAAACATGTGTAAAATAGTGATAAAGATTTTTCTTATAATATTAATAAGGTCTCTTCTCCATAGCGTCATGATTTCAGTAAAGCTCGAGAGGCACTTCGATATTTATATTCCACGTCAATAGAGTGCCCGGCTTACAAGCATCTACCATACTAACTAAGTACCTGCTAACCATTCCGAATATTTTCTCATAGTGCGAACACCTTTTGACCCTGAATAGAATCGCCCCATCATTGACTCCAGGACTGGAGCACTCTTGATTTCTCTGGTGTGGCATCACGTCCCAGTCAGAGATCACAATCCTTCTTCCATCAGGAGGAACTGAAACTTGTCTGCATGCTTAGACAGTGCCCTCATCATCGGACGAACGAAGGGGCCAACTTCGTAATCGGACCTATCGCAATAGCAGATATCACTCTTGCTTCCTGTGTATAGGGTTCGGTCAGACTAGGAGTTAGGGGGGATCGTACCAGTGGCACAATTCTCTCATAGTACTTCCTTACCGAATAGTCCTATATGGTAATATACCATTGGTGTGGGTGTGGTCATACTCTCATTTCGTTCCACAGTAGACACGACGAAAATGTCCCGTTACCTTGGTGACATAGCTTCCTGTACCATACCGCTATGTCTGTAACCTTATGTGACATCGACCGATTTCGCCCAGGATACTTGCATAAGCTCGCCAAAGGTCCCCTCTCATATATCCTGCGAACAGCATCCGGTCAGACAGACAGCCGCGATGTATCCGGTGTTATGAGATAGGTTCCAATGATAGTGCTTTTTGCTGTTGGGACGCAACTACAACGCTGTCGGGTGTTGTCGTGCTGTCCCAACGCCGGGGCCAGAGGGGGGTGTTAGCTTCACATGGTGAAGGTAGGGTAACCCCAGGGTACACAAAATAGGTTGAAAAGCTACGCTTTTCCCATATGCCTAACACCTGGACTCTGCGTCCTGTGCGTCCTGTGTGTCCTGTACCCATGCGCTACATCTGGTTGCGTCTGGTGTGTCCGAAGACCCTTGCCTACACTGGGTTCTGTCCAGACACAGGCAACTAAGCAACCCTGCCTCCCATGCATCCTGACTTAAACCTCAACACCATCGCACATCAGGATTCACCACTAGCCCTGATTGTCCTCTCAGCCTTCTTTGTCTTCTAGCCCAGATGTGAGCAAGGAGTCTTTCTTGGCAAAGAAAATATAGTTTGTACTGGTGCCTGGTGAGAAAGCCATCATACCTTTAATCTTAAATTTGCACTAAAGAACCCAAGTCACACTGGCACTCAGAGTTCTATTTTCAGAATATCATCTTTAAATGAGTGAAAATGCCAGCTCACTCCAGTCTGAAAGTGAGTAATAGCCATAACACTCTCAAGTCTAGCATAGTGCCTGGTGGTTTCTTGACACTTGGCCTCAAACTGGACACGATACGACACACGCTTTTAATCACAACACTCAACATCCACACTCTCGGGCCACAGCTGCAACACTCCTCTACAGCCAGACAATCAGTTCCTGAATCCGACACCTTGAGGTTCCTGGGCTTGATGCCAGCTATCCAGCAGTATAAGATTAATCACCAGAGGGACATTATTCATGAAGTTACAGGGCTAAATGGGATGGGGTGCTGGCGATTTCAGAACCCGATGGCAGATTCCTCTACAACCGCTGCTCTGATCCTGAATGTGATTGCAGGAGATTGTTGGGCCCGATGCCAGCTACGCCGCGGTATAAAGGACTTCTCTCTGTCATCAAAACTCAGGAAATCGCTGACCCATGTGAGAGCTGTCTTTATAGATATACTGGCGATCCCAGAGCTCAATGGCAAATCTCTCTACAACCACTGCTCTGATCCTGAATCTGATTGCAGGAGGTTGTAGGGCTCAATGCCAGCTACGCAATGGTATGAGGTACGTCCCTGTCGCATTGAAACTCATGAAATCGCTGTCTTCCGTGCAGGGTGTATCAGGTATCAAGCTGGCGATATTTTACTCGATGGCAGATATCTCCACAACCAATCAACAGATTGTTATTCTGTTTGTGGGAGGTTGTTGGGCTTAACGCTGGCGTTCCAACGGTATAAGGTACATCTCAGTCGCATCGAAGCTCAGGAATTCGCTGCCTTCTGTGGAGGGTGTTGTCACAAATCGTGACTAAGCAAGGCAGATTTCACATGACTCATAGTTATGAGTCATAAGGTATGTTGGTTTTCACACTATGATGTCGCTTGACTCATAGCTTTTACATGACTACGCACTTGC
>Ga0307513_10001467_pt1 | contig 33919 bp, 35 predicted proteins | sample 15_EM_MG_FD_202174 | JGI IMG/M metagenome (GOLD analysis project Ga0307513, IMG submission 202174) | Populus trichocarpa ectomycorrhiza microbial communities from riparian zone in the Pacific Northwest, United States - 15_EM | ecosystem: Host-associated > Plants > Roots > Unclassified | place... | reverse complement strand
CTTGCCGCGCCAAGATTCTCGCTTCCTGCCTTCGCTTTCGAATTTCGTGGGCTCTCGCATCAGGGTCTCCACCCGATTTACCGCTCTGGCGGTCCGGGCATAAATCAGAACAAATAAGCATACTTATCAGTCTTTCAGCTGCTCCTGTATCAACATCGCGTGCGGGTTCAGCCCCACGCATCGAACGGCAAGACTCTGTGAAGAGAACGTTGATGATATACATGAGTACTACCTAAAGGAGAAAGCATCACCGTTATGCAAACGGGCTTACCTCTTCGAAGTTCGAGGCATCTATCCGTGAAGATCGGCCGAGTGCACTACTGTATTTCAGCAACTCTGGACGGGCAAACAGGACGCTTGCATCAAACCAGCTGTCTGTTTTTTGTTTTTTAATCCACGTGTTCGGGTTCGAGCGTGGCTGCGCATTTTGGGCGCTTAATTCTGGCATTCTCATCTTACAAGTTTAAAATTATCTCCTTTTACCTTTTTTTTCCTTCAAATATTATTGTATATATATATGTCGCTATAAATGGCATAAAAGTATGGAGTTGGATGAATTATTTGGAGTATTACAGCACGTCTCATGCTATATTCGTTTCGCACAATCTCATAACTTCATGGATCCTAGCGTTCTCAGCAACGGGTGAACAGTTAGATATAAAGTATCCTTTATAAGACATAATTTTTTAGTTCTTAGTTCTTATACCAGTAGCCATAGTATTATAATCTGAGCGGTTGAACGACCTATGTGCGAATGATTAATAAATCTATTATCTGCAGGACACTTGCGAGACCTGCGATCCCTTCTGCGTAACTGTATGTCACTTGGCGAACAGGTGACTCGCAAAGGAACTGCAGGTGACAAACATATCTCTGTGTTCCCGGTGAGGCTGGGCGCACCTTCTGTTACCCAACGCCCAATCTCAGGCCCCTCACCAGGACCCATCCTCAACTTCTCATCCACTCTAACCAGCGCACGCGATCCAGCGTTGATCTTGCAATTTTGAACGACGTTAGCGTTTAGAACAGACCCCCCAATACTCCGCCTTCTTCGTCGCTGCCACTGACAAGCCTCCGATGTTCAACACGAGCTCGTGAGCTTTCCCCGATGTAATACCATGAAGCAGGGCAATTTAATGTTGATCCCTCTTGGGAGTACACTCCGCAACTCCCAATGGTGGACACACTACCGTTATGTCCGCTGGGAGGTACTTATATTGTCAATAGATATGGATTCGATCTGGAGTTACCGGTGCTACTCGGGGCCAGTGGCGCGGCTCCTTCCATGTTTAGAATTCTCGAGTTTACCAGAATCCCTCCTCGACTCCGCTCGCGCAAGGACCTCGGCCATTCTACTTCGTAAATACGGATGAAGGTACCTCCGTGTTATATGCACCCTGAACCCAATACCGATGCACAACCTCCAATTGTTGGATACATCCTCTTGTGGGTGTTTGCGCCATCGCAAGTGGAAATGTAATATGTAAACCTACCCAGTGGTTCACGAGGTATGTGGAAGCAGGAGACTTGACGTCGACTGCTCCATGGGGCGAAAGTCGATGGAGTGGGCGGATGAACCCCTTCCACCGATCCTCCTCTACTGGGTTGGGTTTGGGTGCCAGGCGGAATATTAGATGCAAAGTGATAATAATAGGAGTGGGTGGGTGGGGAAACGGAAAGAAGGTCCGAGACGAGATGTATTGAGGCGAGGCGAGGGAATGATTTATGAGTGATGTTGGTGATAGTACAAATAAGTAAGTAAGCAGGTCAACATGTTGCGATGGCGCTGTCCCCAAAAAGGTACGCCCACGTGGCGAGTCACTTCGGTGTTTCCATTCAAGGTGATGACGTAGCGTGGTTCGACGGTCGACGACTTTATGTAAGGGGAAGAAAACATAAATATAAATATTATAACAGAGGTTATCACATGGAGATTGAGCGGAGAGTTGCTGTGTGAAGTAAGGACCGTTTGCAGGGTGTAGATAAACAGTATATGTAACGTTTGGGGTAAAGAGAAGTAACAAGGATATTTGCCAGATAAATTGGTAAAGAAAAAGGATTCAGGACAAGTTCTCGAAAGCTAGATTAGTTCCGGAGTCGGAGAGATTGGAGTTGAGGCCAGAGGTTCCGCCGGACCGCAACGCGAATTGGCCAAGCATTAGCCATAATTCCAGCGCCGTCATCTTGGTTCATGCGACGAAGTGAAGCCCTAGCCCTGCATCACATCTCTGTAGGACTAAAAAGTACGAAAGTCAGGACAAACGTAAACAGGTAGATACCCCCTTACTCTTTTGACGGGGTTGATGCGCTCTAAAACGGGATGCCCCCCACGGCCGTCCCAATCCATGTACATCAGCGTTGTCTCGACCCCCTTTTAAGTTTAAGTAAGTATACATCTGAATGGGCGGAACAAGTTATCAAAACGATAAAGGATTTACCAAGGGATCATTTATCGATAGCTAAATATTCACCGTTAGAAATTTCCGAGAGCGAGGCGAAAGAGAAGTACGCACCTGGGGATTCCATTTAGCGAGCGTTGTTATCGTTGGGGTGATGTTAATCCACCTCTCCGCCTTTGCGGCTTCACGCACGCTGTCTGCAACACACCTGGAAAAGGGAAGGGGAGGGAAAAAAGTGGGGGAATCAAGATTTTCTCGCAAGAAAGCCTGAGCCTAAAATACTTACTGTGCGGCATACATTACATCCTTGAGGCTTGCTTGCGGTTTCGCTTTAAGAAGTTCCACGATGGCCTGGAACATGTGGTAGGGTTTCTCAACGGGATATACAAACTATAAATAAAGATAAACGCACCAAGGTGAGCATAGTGGAGTTATTATGCTCAAAAGCCACTTCCGAGTCTTTGCATGCCGAAAGGCATATCTGATTGACCGAGTCAATTTTACGTTTTTCAACAACAAAGTGGGCTATGAATCGTACCACAGTCGACTTTTTCAACGAATTTGGGACACGTGGGCGTGTATTCTGCTTGTACTTATTCCACCTACTTGTCCATGTTTCGCGGACCATGTCCCGGCGATGATGGCTGAGATCTGGAGACGGCATGGTCAGGACAAACACTAGGATTGTCTCGAGCCCAAACTCACCAAACAACGGGGCACTGTGGCAACCGTCTATGACCGCCTATAGATTTCACGGCGACAGCTTGAGATTGATGTTTTGACCCCACAGACTTGAACATCACTCACAAAAAGGTGACAGCCTCTAGTTTGAGCCAGGGTTACGATTATCTTCTCGTGGAGGTACTGTGAGATAAATAAGGATGTTATGAGATCACCCTTAATAACGTCCCGGGAACGCGCACATTATCATAAATCACCGAGTCTGAAAGGTATTCTCTGTTGTCGTCTTTCGCATCCACGGGAATAATGACTTATGAGGGTGCTATCGTCTCTGGTTGTCATAACTAGAGTAAATTTTGGGGCTCACATTCTCTGAGCCCATCTTCCTCGAAAGGGTCGGGTTGTTGACCACACTGTCCCCCGTCTTTTGCAGTAAGGTTAGCTTTAAAATGACTATATCAACACACAATGGCTTACAAATGAGTACATAGTCCGTATTGTCCTGTCCAGGAATGATGAATTCTCCAACTTTCCGCATCTACCCATATGTCAAAGACAAGACAATATAAACCACATCAGAAAGCTCACAATATTGTCCCGTGTTGGCGCCTCACTGGCAGCTGCCTCGACTTCGTTGGTAAGGATGGTTATGTCCTCATCTTGAAACCCAAACATTTCTGACAATGTGGAGCATGATGGCAATCAGAATCGTAGCCTCCCTGACCACCAACTAAGACTCCACCTTTCAAAATCCGGCCCACCTCCTTCATGTCGCGCTGGGGAAATTTTGACTGAGGGGCCTGATCGTAATTCATGCCAATGAGGAGAGCCCGCTTCCGCCTAACAAGCGCAAGTTCTTGAGGGTTTTGTCGTGCCTGTGAGTCCACCAGCACACCACTCTCGTCCAGGTCGGACATGGTTTGAACTGTGCAACGCTGACATACAAACTTCTGATCCCCATTCTCGAAAATATTGACGCACGGGCGATGATACCACTCCGAGCAAGTCAAACATTTTATAGTAGGAAATTCGGTTTCTGCTAAATGAGTTAGTACAAATGGAGAAGAGTTGTGCTCATGAAGAGGCTTACCGTCACCACCACAGATACATGCAAATATTTCTGCATCTTGTACTATTTCCTTGCAGACAGGGCATATCTCATGAGGAGTGGGTGTGAGATGGGAGACTATAGCACTACGCGCAATATCAGTAGTTAACGTGATTTCGATACGATTATACCCTGGACACCGATGAGCGGTTTTCGTAGTATAGCGACCGCGGCGGTGACTGAGTGTTGATTGTGTCGAGAACGTATGTATAAAATCTTGGAATTGATGTGCTATATCTTCGAGAGAGACCACTTCATGCTCTTGGGACTTCCAAACCAGTTCCCGTCGATGGGGGGCGCTTGGGGTTGATTTCCGAGGCGGGATCCGTGACGAGGATACATTTGAAGTGGTCTTCGACACAGCAGGCGCTCGAAGATTTGATGGTGCCGAACGAAATATTTTTCGAAGGCTGTTCAATCTGGAACTATTGCTTTTCGGGCTAAACTTTGTTTCCACGGGCAGCGTTCCAGCATCAAATTCAAGTTCACCTAAACGATTTTGGTCTAAATCCTGATCGGCGTCGAACTCATCAACGTAAGTACGCTGAATTTTCTGAGCTTCAAATTTTGTGTAAGTTGTTTCTATATCTGGGAGGGAAACGGGAAATAATTACATTCGTAATGAGCTTTGCGAGCTGCATTAAAAGTCTAATGGATACACTGAGTCGACCAATAAATCATGCCGTATGCAAAATATCTACCTTTTGACAAAGTCCGTGGAAGATGTCCAACTCGATCCCACCAGTGACACCAACTGCACTAGAATGTTGGGCTTGTTCGTGAGTTTCGTCTGGCAAAACCTCCAAATCGAAGCTGACGAGTATATTGCCATTGCGGCTACGAGCTACGGCGAAGTGCTACGAAATTTTTGGTGGTTAATCCTGTTCATAGCTAATCACTCACATCTAGTCCCACGGATGCAAAAGGGAATTGATGGATGCGAAGATAGTTCAAACCTGACTATAAGGCCGTAACATCGACTTAGTTTCAGTTAAGTGATGTACAAGAATAAAAAATGTTCGCACCGAAAGGCCTGCAACCTTGAAGACAATGAGAGTTGTAGTAAGTAGCGATAGAGTACATCTCATACCGTTTGGAGTCCCAAGAACACACTCTGTTTGAGTCCCTTGGACAGTGCGGAGGCGATCATGGATTCAACGGCCCATTCGGCATCTGTCAAAACGTGTTGTCGAAACTTCATTTATCAGGCCAAAGCGTTGAGGCAAACCATCGTTGAAGACAAGGAAGGCGAGCTCGGCATCGAGAGGAGAGACTCCAATCAGATGAAGGACATTCGGGTGCCTGGATGATAATCTATAAGACTTCTTAGGATATATTAAGAAACGAAGGCTCATACATCGTCCGCTGACTGAACTTTGCAGCTGCTATGCAACGCTGGAATCGATGTATAAGGAGTTGCCTGACCGGATCACCAAGACTCAAATGTACCTCTTTAGCACGAGTCCCTTCGTACTGTTTGATCTTGACCGATATTGCCTTGGAAGTGCTGTGGGCAGAGTAGATTCGATACCCTCGACCTTCATAGATTTCTTTGTGTGGGACGACATCCCAAACAGTAAACTGAGAGATGGCAGGTCAGTTGTTGGAAGCTATCGCATGCCGAAACATACCACGTCTGCTCCTTTAATAATACCCTTTGGAGTTCGATTATAATCTAGTACATATATTACTACAACTGGCTGAAGTCAGCTTAAGGGAATCCTCACTTTGACGGGTGATGATCACATCGTGGCCAGCAGCATAAAAGGTCCCGTTGTGCACAACGGGATCCATGGCGTGAGGAAAAATTGAACCACTATGGAGCGTTAATGGACCGGAGTATATCCCAAATAATTCAAATACCCATGTAAAATATTATTCGGGGCGACATTTTCAGCCCGGGCGCCTGTCTGCTGGGATATCTCAATGTGATGTCAGAAACGGCGGTGAAATATAAATTTTTGAAGCGTACGACATCACGATAGCTCTCCTGGATAGTAGGATCGAGAGATTCAACACCTAAAATAGGAGCCTTCTTAACACTTTGCTAAAGAATACGCTCTAAGACCAGGCGCAAGAAAAGGATGGATGCAATGGTGATTACCTCGAACGGTTTGAGAAGCCCTATCAACCGCCTGTCGAGGGAATGCCTGCGAAGATGGAGGCATTTTGCAAATAGCATGCGAAATAACACGTTTTTCTGAGTTTCTGATTGCACGAACAAGTTGATATCACGGAGGGTCCTGAGCCTTACCGTCAGGACTATGGGACACGGAGAGTAGGGAGACCATACTGTTCAAGCTGCAACATATTATAGCGCAGCTCAGGAGTTTCTTCTGCGCCATCCAGCAAGCGTGAAATGTGGCTGGTGACCTCCACAGCTTGTTCTGCGAGAGTTTGTGTCATTTGCTTGCAATGGCGACCCGGTGTGAGAGACTGAATGATTTCTTGAAGTATCAGTCCGCCCTCGCAAAATTGGGGACATAAAGTCTCAGTGATATTTTTCATCTGAACAGAAAGTCGTGATAAAAGTTGCTTTCTATTTGAGAATATACCCCTACCTTCTCTTTTAAATCCTCAGACACTCCCACTGACTGCCCTCTGAGTGAGCTGGAAAAGAGGAGATGTTGCATCTGGCACAAGGTAATCACTGGGGGATGGGTGGTGGCAGAGGTGAGGGCCACCCGGGCAGTGCTTATCGATGTCAAACCCTTTTCGGTGACGGAACAACGTTATGGCCAGCTGACCAAACAGACCGGCAATCATACTATACCTACTACTAGAAGTGCAGATCGGACTGTCGGACAGTGTTCCTGGCTCCAATGCAATGTTTACGCATGTTTACCCTGCGAGGGCTAGATGTGACATGATTCGAACACGTGTGAATGTGAGGCCAAAAACGGATACTCGATGTAACTTTCTCGATGTCAAGGCACTAACGAAACTGTGACGACGGGATCACTGGATATGGGAGATAACGAGTGATTGAATCGGCACACGGAAAGTTGGGGGTAGTGAACAGTAAAGAACAGTATAAAGCTCTTGAAGGTCAAGGTAAATACAGGCCACTATTTATACTAGCTAGAGTACTCGAGTCAGGAAACGAGTCATACTACAAAATCACTAGATTAGACAAAGACAAATCAAAGAGAATCATAGAGGAATCATAACGATGGAAAGAGAATGAACTGGTAACTGCGGGAAGATAAGGTAGGAAGCGAAGATAAGATAAGATAAAATCTTGGTCGTTACAGAAACGGCGCCCGCTTCTCAAATCTCTTGTCGAAAAAACAAGATAGCGACATCGAGTTGAACTGAATCTTAGACAGATTCCCTCGCCCACCCGCCGTAATCCGTAATCTCGATTCCACACAACCTATTTGAGTGACACAGCATTGCCGTCAGCTATCCATCCAATCATTACGTGCGTAATGCGATATTATTACTACGGCCAGGCGCATTGCATTCTGGACAGTAGGTAGCACATCTTTTTCTCGTTGTGTCGTTTTGAACCGTAATAACAGGCAAAGGAACCGCTCTCGATCGAAGACGCAGCCACAAAAGGATGGGCAGCATCAATAGGCGATTTGGAAGCCTTTTCCGACAGTCTTATAGTGGTCGACCGCAAACACGTTCACCTAGTCATCTCCATTCGGGAGGAGGGATCAGTGCTTGGGCAGAGCAAGGTCGATCCGGTCATGGAACTAAAAGAATTCAAGCGTATGTCTAACCCATCGTGCGTGAGCGTCGCTAATATCCGTCGTTAGGCTATGACAAGACGCTGCTAGCCCTAGGAATGACACCATCAGAGGCGCCAAATCGACTGGGTATCATCAAATCCAAGGCGACGACGCCCAAGATATATATGATGGCCGGAGGGCCCCGACCCCTCTCATTTCTACAATCGGTCCCCCCATACAAGATATTCCACATTATCTTCGAAGACTTTATTCATTTGGTCAACGACTCGGACATCCAGGCGGCCGCCGACGATCTCAAAAATGTCCATGAACTCATGTACTTTGCATTGGAAATTAGTCAGATGGGGGATCGCCACGACGGACACAACGAAGGACTACGAAAGCGCCTAAGGCACATCCTACGGGTAGAAGTCACGAAGAGCCAAACCTTGATAGGACTGAGCCTGATAACGTCGTCACACTACAGATAGGCGATAGTGAAACGAGAGCTCGGCGGATGCGGGTGCGATCCTACAACTAAAGCGGGTCTCAGCACGAAGTGAGCGTTCTTGGATTGACCCTTGGGTAAGTTTCAATCGTATCCGTCTTGATCTCATTTCTGACACTTGTGTAGAGAACGGCCATTCGCGAAAGGTGTTGCTGTCCAACATTCTTGGCCGCTGAAGGCAGCCCGTGGTTGAGTGTTCTGGGTGGCGTATTCACGGACGGGTTTATTGTCCAATACCTGACTGACATGAAGTGGATGGCGCTCTCCTCAACGGAGGAAGATAGCCTAGGGTCCTCGTCGCTCTACGTGAATGTCTCGTCAAGCTCAAGACTTTTTATATGACCCTCCAAGATGTTCCTCCTTTCGAACCACATCCTCGCTACTTCCCACACCCGACTTCATTTATGGCTGAGGACGGTAGTATCACTCATTTTCGATACCTAGCATTCTCGGAAGAGCGTGCTGTATGCGTCACATATCTTGCAGAGATTCCTAATAAGACTGACGCGAAGGGGGGTCTTATGAAGGTGGTCATCAAGTTCGTTGCAAGCTACAGCGAAAAGGCACATGAGTTGCTTGCGCCCAATGGGTGCGTTCCTACCTCCGATATTGCGGCCCATTACCTTGCCATTGCCGGTGATGCACTGGCACTGTGCTGGGCGTGCCCAAAACAAAACAAAACAACGGCGCTCGCAAGTGCGTGAAGTGGCGCGAAGGTTGCGAGACGGGTTCTAAGCAGGAGAGGGAATATTGGGGGGTTGCGCCGGGATGCGCAGGTCGAATGGGGACGAATGCCAGAGGTTTTCGAGTGCGAGCGGATGCCGATTTTATGTGTCGAGAGGGGGTAATACATGTCGACCACCACCTCGCACCATCAATCCGCCACACAAGGGTAAAAACTATAGGTTCATAATATAGTTTGCTATTGTGAACTGATAACCAAGTCCAGTGGAAGGAGATGCCTGGATAGTTAAGTTTCTTCGGTTGTAACAAATTTACTAACAATGGCCATTGACACGCGCTCCATTAAGTTGAAGAGCGAGAATTCGACATTCGAAACTTGACGCTAAGTATGTACTGCTTTGCAAAGAAGAAGCACACGGTGTGCGGTGTAATCGGTGTGGAGGAGACTTTCTTCTCTAGGGGAGGTAAACGAAAGGTCGACTAGCTAGAAAACGAAGAATAAGCGTAGCGTATCCAAGTAAGAGTCAAAAGGATACTTAGCGAGTAAATGGAATCTAGGTTGCACATGGCCATAAAACCTGAAAACCACGGATGACCAGTTGCGAGTGTTCAAGCATATTAAGCACGCCGATTGCATGACACAGCGTGTGCCTCTTTGCAAAGCAGGATATAATATTAATCAACATCGCGCCATGGTTTTCATTCTCATGACGCCAGTGCGTATGCAATGGAATGGAATAGTGTAGATGGGATCAAGTGATGATCTGTCCGATGTGACACTACTGAGCCATTCGGTTAAAGAATCGGTTTCATGCACGAAAAGAAAGAACACAGGCTGGGACTATAAATGCACGGAGAAAACTGGACACAAGAAATATTTTTGACGAACGGCTTTCTGAAGATGAGTAGTGTTCCCCATAAGATGTGCCAGAAATGAGAAAGATTGAAGACAAGCGAAGACAAGCGAAGAAAGAAGGGAGCGCACAGAACATAGCTTAGATACCTTGGAAACGCACCGTTCAGATAAGGTACATGATTGTTCTTATTTTCTATCTACAGAGATAGCGTAAGTGTCTTGAAGTTGGGATAAAGAGGATGCGCGATGTACCTTCATCAGTGATCATCCCCCAACATGAAATGGGTGAAGGTTCAAGACTAGCAGTTACGCAGAAACGTGCTAACCGCACAACATCCACTGTTGAAAAGGGGGGGAAACGAAGGAGCATGCGGAATATCGATACGTGGTAAATCAGCCACATCCGATGGATGGATATCTCCCAATAAAAGCCGCAGTTTGTAATCGTCAACCAGAGATGCCGCGGAGCACCAGAGGACGCGGGGGTTGATGATAGAGGGGAAGAAAATGGAATGGATGAACAAAGTTTCGCGCATTCGAAGGGGAGGGTGTTACTAGCAACATACCTAATTATCGACGACCGGACTCGGGCCCATTGAACGAAGGGCGAGGATGCTTGATCTTCTTACAAGAATCAAGACGGAGTTATGAGCAATCACGAACGATACCAGGGATGAATAGAAAGACCTGTACGTGAAGCAATAGGCCAAATCAAGAAAAAGGATAAAGAACGCTAGCCTGCTCGCTCCGCATTTGGAAGAATATGCGAAGAGGTGGTCTGTGTTTCGGCTTTTAGCGTACGGGAAAGGGAATAAATGTTGAAGGAATCGAGAGGCTCACCCTGCTAGGATACTCAGACGGTAACTCCCACAAGAGGTCCGTATCCCCACCAACCTCGCGACCCCAGAGAACACTACCTGCTAGAGCGCGATCACGACAAGAAATTACTCTGTGATTCTTCGTGTGGGAGATTATTCCAGTGATAATTCTGAGAAAAAAGATATGGAAGATGAAGAGCAGCGTGAAGAAGAGTTGATAAACATACCATTACGCTCAACTCTCCACCGAGGTGATGGAACGTGAAGTGGTGTACCAACGGCGTTAGTTCAAGTTAAATGCTACATCCAACAATTGATCAAATATCGATGGTGAGAACGGCGGGTGTCAGAAAATATACGGACAAAGACAAAACGAGTGAATAAATAGGTGTAGATCGTTGTGGTCTCAACCGGTGGCGAACGTCGATCCGAGGGCGCATGTACTCGTGGAAAAACCCTTGCCCAGCCTCCTCGAGCTTCCCGAACCCCAGCAGGCGAGCAAACGGGGGACAACAGATCAAATAGCGATTTATTATCAATGAGGACATCCAATTTTGAGCGGAATAAGAAAAGAAAACTCAAGGTGCGAACACGTCCTATACGAGCACTCAAAGACTTCATACCACCCTCGAGCATTGCTACTGAAAGTGGGGCCTGGGTTCACAGTGATGTGGAGATGATGTCAATCCTGGCATCAATATGAACCGCTAGGAGAAACAAGTTCGAGGGAATGAGATTCGGAGGCACTCGTATAATGAGATCCACCGATCGTCGAATACAGCCATATACAAGAATGCCAAGGTGCATATATGCGAGAAAAGAAGACAGCTGTACAGAGTTGGAGGAACGAAAGAATGACGAAGGACGATTCGACGGGGAGGAAGCGAGTCAAGGTGGGATTGTTCGAGGAATCCTTGTGCATGATAGATAATCGATCATAACTCGGAGTGGCATTGGCAAATCTGGAAGCGCACAGACATAGATTTTTGGACGATGGGGGGAAAGAGATGATAAGTACCCGCGATCCAGTCAGATAACCTTCAAGGTTTCGATATCTCATATGAGACGTTCGGAAATAGAGAACGGGATACTGCGAATAAGCAAATAATGAGAGGCCCCCACCGATAGAGAAAATGGTTTCAATCACCCATCGCCATCGACAACTTGACCACGCCTGGCTAGGACATATTCCTAACCATCGAGAGTGCCAGTGAAAGTTTGAATATCGAAAACATGTATGGCTGCTCGGTTTGTAGTCTTCGATGGGTACATTTTTCGTATCAGGCGTGGTGAGTGGCTGTGGGGAGAGGGAGCAAGAACAAGGGACGCACAACTTGAAAATTTAGTGCCAAATCATTTTCCCACCCTTTTGCCCGTAAACCGGCATTTTCTCCGAACCACTCTGGGCCTCAATATTCCTCAATGCGCATGGGTCTTGAAACACCTTCTTACAATGATATGACGAATCCAAGGGATATCACAATTCAAGATCTAATTGAAGCCGAAGAAGTTGGCTGGCTTCGTGTGTGGTTGCGATGGGTTCATACGAGAATATATATTTTACACAAGTTCACTGGCACCTTCCATTTTGGATTTGGTCCCTGGATTACAAAAAAACTGTGCAATGCACGCTTATGAGGCGGTTTCCTCGCATCACTATACTGTTTGTAATACCCTCGACCAGACTTACCCTCGTGAACTGTGATTTTAATCTGGTATACAGGATCGAGCTTGCCCGCCCTCGGCTCAGCTTCCTAACCCGCCATTTGGCGCGATATACCAGGGTCTTACCGTGTAACGAGAATTTGGGTGGGTCTCTCCACATGAGTCTTTTTACGCACAAAACGAGTAATGGAAGACCTTTCTCCATGTCACACAGGTAAGTATGTAATTCTGCAGGGCAGGCATGTGATCGATTGACCCCTAATATTATGTACGTATTCCTTCACCGCCGCAATGCACATCGCATGCCATCGATTTTACAATCACGGGTAAGCGTTTCTCTAAATATATACAATCGAGTGTGTTCGATGACTTCCAACCACGAAGTCCGAGTAACCCGCGTCGATTATGAACTTAAAATCTTTAGAAGGGGTCCCCGCGCCCATCTATCCCCCTCTATCCCCCTCTGACGTACGTTTCCCGCACGTTTCCTTATTCCTCGATTCGCTGTTTTTGGTCGTCTCTGGTTATAAAAATACGCGTTGAAAATTGGAGAAGTTGCTCATCCCCCCCTTACTGCAGTTCGTCGCCTCGAATACTTAACCTCTTATCCGAAGATGCGCTTCACTTACACTATCGCCGCTGTGGTTTCATCCTTCGCCATCACCGCAATGGCATCTATAACTCTACCATTGAAACGTGTGGACCCTACTACGTCCTCCGCGCTGCTTGTGGATGGCATACTAATGGTCCCCACATGTCAATGCCCTTGCTGCCATTGTTAGTGCCTCTCCCCCTCAGGTTGACGTACTGACTCCAATAATTATAGCCGCTGGCGGAGGCTTATACTGCTGTTAAACGCAGCGAATGCGAGAAGCGCAAATTTTCCAGGTCTTCTCTGGTAAGAAGTCTCATCCACCGACAACGAAATTTACCCATTGACAACGCCATCAGACGTTGCTCTCAGCGGATCATTTCTCAATCACCAAACTCCTCAACACAGTTCCGCACTCAAGTGTGCACTCATTCCTCTAGGCTCAATCAAATCCCCTCTCGTTCGTGAGAGGGGATTATCACAAAGTAGTGAATTTATTCTGTCGAATCAAGCCACTTTTGAGTCCTACTTCATAGAGAGGTCATCATTCACAACATAATTTCTATCCAAAAACCAAGTTTTCTCAATTTTAAAGCTTGCCAGAATGAAATAAAATGGGACGGAAAACATGGTCTTGTTTGGTGCTGATTTTGTAGCATTTGATCGCCGGAGTCACAGGTGGGACCAAGCACAGCGGTTCAACAAGCCCGCTCGCCACTGCACATATCTTTTCTGCAGGTCTCAGGAGAAGCCAGACAGGCTTTGAGTTTTTGATACCACACGAAAACCTGGTAAAATAATGGTCAGGAAACGACAAGGGCGTATCACAATGACTTCCACCCCTTATCTGCATCAGGACTGACTGCAGACTTAGTGGGAACCGCTGCCCTCCCATGTGACGGACTTTGTTACAAGACCGTCCGCAAGTGGACGATCTTGGTATGATACTACTCATTCCTCCGCATTCAAGAATGCTAGAATACAGGCCACCATTTTGGAAAGTATTTTGTTTAAATTCCACCCGGAGTATATCATCCATTCATTCGGGCTCAGACGTCTTCGATGCCCGAGTCCAATCTACCACCTCCCTTCTTTTATCAAGGAGTCATTCCTTTCCATGTTGCTTTTCCTTGACCTATAAACTTCCACCTATAATTTATACTAGTATAATGTAGGAAGTTCCCTGATCAAAAATATTGCTCATTCTCCCTAAAACTCAAATGCAAGGTTTAGAGTCCATCGGCCTGATTCCGTAGACAGTAGAACTGGCCTAATAAGAAAATAACAAGGGACTGTATTCAGTCCAAGGAAAGTGTACCAATCTGTCTTCGTACTGACTTTGTTTGCCGACGATAAATTCAATTTTAACTCCTCATTTAAATTTAAGAAAAAATAATAATACAGAGAACGTTGTTAGCTGATAACTTCCTGCATAGTATCTACAAAATTAAGCGAAAGAACATCGGCTTCAACCACCAACGCCTAATCAGGACAACGTTTCTGGGGAAGCCTTCATCAATTTGAAGTCCCAGATCAAATCGTGATCCGTAGCACATCACATATATCAAAGAATGTCTACGAGAGACTAGATCAAATGGTTGTCCTTACCACAGCAAATGGTATAGCCGGTCATCATAAGTTTACAGTTCGATAGCGAGAAATAAAATACAAAGAGCTGCGTTAGGTGACAATTTGGGCCAAAGTTATTACAAGCGAAAGAGTGTCGTGTGCAACACCAAAACTTCCTCAGGACAGTGTTCTGAGGAGGACTTCAGTAACTTATAAAAAGTAATATATCAAATACTCGTCTGTGGCGGCCCCGGCAATCCAAGTAGTGCGGACACAGGGGTAGCATACATTTTGTTGAACTGCTTCAGCTAACTATCATTTTGGACTGTGGCTTGAATCTATAACTACAGAGTTTTAGGGCTCCCGCTCCCCAGTCACGATATTTCGAACTTCGTCATATATAGGGTGCATTTCCTGGTGATGAAGCTAAATAGATCAAATATTTTTGAACAATACAAGGGACGCACAGCACCAGATTTTGCATACTCATCAGCCTCATTCAAGCCTCGTGGAATCCACCAAAACTGGACCAATATTCCTTCTTCCTCTAGGTCCCTGAGCTTCGCCTGCAGCTTCCACCATAAATCCTGGTTCACAACTGAAACCCCATTACTCGCCCTCCATTCATTCCTCCCCCACACCAAGATCCACTCCGAAATCCCGCGCACGACATACTGGGAATCACATGCTATAACGATCTTCGTGAACCCTTCTTCAATCCACGGCCACAAACCGAGTGCAGCGAGAGCTGCGCGTAACTCAGCGCGGTTGTTGGTTTGTGGGTTACCATCTTGTTCGAGGCGTCCAGAGATGGGGCGGGTCCATTCGACAGGAGCATAAACGACTCCGTAACCTGCGCGAGCAGCGGGCGATCCGTTGCCGAGTGAGCTACCGTCGACGAATATGAGCATTTGCTTGGGGTCTGTGGTGCGGGCAAAGCGATAGCCGGGAGCCTTTGTGCAATTGTTTATTTGAACGGAGAAGAGGTCGCTGGGCACTGTCTCCCAATGTGTTGCGAAGGTGCGTTGGGCATCGGCAACAGCGGGATGAATTGGTTGGAAGCCGCCAACGGATGGTGTCCCTGTCCAATAATAATAGTCGTCTAAATCAATAGGTGCTCTGGAAAGAGACATGGCGAGTGAGGACGAAGATGGGGAAGTCAGCTTTCAAGCGGAATCGCTCGGCTTAATTAACCTCCACCAGGCGGATCACTTTACACGGAAATTTCCATTTCGGCTAAATTACCGTTGCCAAGTGTTCCTGAGCTTGTCGGGGCTTTGGTATATATACGTCCTCCATGTCCATATCAAACACAATGTCGTCCACGCCAACGCACCATCCTCTGGGTACCTCACTTGTGACACGAGCGCATGCAAGATCTCCGTTATATCCCCACAAACTGGGAAAGGGATCTGAAGGAGTTTACGATCGTGACTTTGGGCTTCTTGGTGGGTGGAAGCGATAATATCTTCCCTGCCGTCAAGGAGATCACTTGGCTGAATATCCAGCACGAAGGTTAGTTGGTCCTCTGAAGATTTTCCGACAGTCCTCATTGCCTATGTCAAGAAGCAGCATCAAGAGCAGGATCGGGGGTATGTTCGTCGAGACGGACATAACCAAGCCTAATACCTCGACTTGAATAGCGGGGCCCAGGAAATAGTAGACTCCACCTGGAGGCTGGTTGCCCTGCTTGTCTCATTGGTACTTTAGATGGAAAGTGATTCTCTTGAGATACTTACAAGTCAAGGCCAACTCAAACGTGTTTACCCAGCCGCCACATTCCTTTTTAACTGCACTTTCAGCATATCGAAGTCTAGATTAGATTAGAGATTTGGAAAAATTAACGTAGGAGGATTCCAAAACAAATACAAAAACACGCTCAGTCCGCGGGCAATAATTGCACATTCAAAAATAATTTTCAACTTGATTAGGAATCTTATATGACGATAAATAAATTCTGGCATGCTGTTCTCCTCGTCCTCTGAAAAATGCGGAGAGGTGAAATCGGCCATGTACTTGTATTCTTCGTCACTCTATCTGTGTAGCCAAAAAATCTCCAGTCAGTCGACTTTAGACGGTAAGGTCAGCCAATGTAGAACTCACTGCCAAATTTCCTATCATGATTTTTAAAAATCACTATTTACAAAAATCATTGCTCCCATCACCTCCATTCTGACAACCGTTTGTACAGAACGTAACGAAGTTGATGTTGCCATTGGTGTTGTTATCGTTGACGCAGAAGAAAAGCGAATTATTGACGTGGTTAGAGTCTTGGCTCTGTTGTGCTGCACCCAAGGCTCCATTGATTTGGTCAAAGTAATTGCCTGATAGATAATCAATGGGACGAGTCTTGGACTCGTTTGATGCTTCGTCGACATACCTCTTGTAAGAAGGACAGACCCGCAATAATATAGACCTTTGCGGCAATTGTCAGCAATGACTGTGGTTCCCATGAGAGCACATGTCAAAAAACTGATGGTGGTGAAGCGCATTTTTTTCTCGGTGGTGTGCTGATAAAAAAAAGGGGAAGGGGTTGAGATCGAATCCTTACGTCTGGTCAGCTTTTAAGCAAGTGAAGCACTGACTGCCAAGCAGGCTTGTATTAGTGGTGGCGTCGCGTTTTAGAGTAGTCACCGACTCACCGTCGACCCCGGAAATCAGGAAGCAGTGAACGCTGATGAAACGAGAATGTCGCGAAGCAATGGGCGGGAATTATTAAAGAACCACAGAGAGCCAGATGGTTCAACTCAGCTGTCAGCCTCAGCGCTCATTTTTGTTCTCCATTTGGTTCCCATGGTCCTTCTTTTGGCGTAGTTCGTGGCTCTCCGCGGTCTTGACATAATGATGGCCACCTAATATTCAGTATGGAAAGGCCGGACTGAACAGTGGGAGACTTTTCTCAAACTACAACGACAGATGCTGTTTTAGAGGTTCTGGAGAGTGATAGCGAGGGCGAGGAGGTAGAGGAGGGCCTACTCTGAGCTGATTACAGTCGTTTTTCAGTCTATTTCTATTTTATGCGTATCCCCTCTCTGAGCTAATTTAGACTCTAAGCCACAGAATTGCCGGTGGTCAAACTCAGTTGAATTTCCAAACTACTTACCTGTTCCCCGAAAGTTGAACATATGGGGGAATATTTTCAATCTCGCTCACTTCTGTGACAAATTGTCTACTTACCAACGAGACCCTCTGAATCCATACTGCTGTCGCGATACATGAATTTAACTCGGCTTGATTTGGAGGAGGGAAGCACCTTGATCGATCCGATCTGGTTTTCCGGGTTTTTCAGCGGGTTTCAAGGCTCATCGCCCCCCATAAAAGAACCCGAAATTCTTGAGCGAAAATGAACGCTCCTCCAGACTACCTCCAGAACGAACAGCGCCAAGGGCTGCCACCGGAAGATTCCGTGAAGCAACGGGTTCGACGGTCGCCTCTCTTCAGGGGTCGGTCACGACCCCACTCAAATTAGCGGTCGTTTGGCTATGATCGCGCAGCGATAATGCACCGGGCAAGCCTAATGCATCTTAGTATGAAAATAGGCCCCCTACTTCGATCTTAATAGCATTAAGGACTAAATCCGGAGTAATGTGACATAGGGCGCAGTCGAGTGCGAGTACCACCAACTCACAGTTGAACCCGTTGTTGGAGGCCTTGGTTGGGGAAGATCATGACAGGTCATGTAATGGTTTTAGGGCGGTTCGGGAACTAAAGGAAGTACCCAAGCGGACAAAGCTCCGCCTGAGGGTGATGCTTAGGATGAGTTAACTAGCCAACGCGGTGACTCATTGAAAAAAAAATTTAACCCCAAATGAACAACAGGAAAACATACTGCTCATCCCGTGATGATCATTGACAATAAGAATTGGAATCGAAGTCCTGCGCGTCAAACTCATGAACTCATGCTTCTCAACTGTGAAGATAATGGCAGAATTTTTAAAAAAAAAGGGAGGACAGAAGGACGTAGTCAGAAGATATGCACCTTCCGGTATAAACGTCGTACATCCTATCTTCCGTTTTTATTTTCGTCATGATCGGGCCCCGATGTGTCCATTTGAAGTTCCGTACCGAATTTCAGTGTACTCTTTATATTTAGTGTTGCTGTGAACCGAGTTGAAGCGAACTCAAGCTCTCGGGTACTTAATTTGCTTGAGCGGACTTGAGCCCAGTTGCCCGGATTTGGGTTAGCCATCATCACGCCTCTCTGTGGCTCGCATCAAGCTTGCGCAACCTAACATACTCAACAATGGCTGAACAGTTCGAGTTGAATTGTGTTTCGTTGGATAGGTTTATTTATTCCCTCCACTATGGTACCGAAATCTGAGTGAATAGATGAAATTAAAGAATACCTGAAATCAGACGTCACTATAGCGGCTCGGCAACGTTGCGTCAGACAGTTGATCCGTACCCAGCCTGCTCAAGCTGAACTTGAGCTGATCAAACTTAAGTGAGCTTGAGCGGCTGAATTTGGTTAGACTGCAACTCAAGCGGGCTCAACCCATGAGCGGGTTCAGTTCACAGCAACACTATTTATATTATTTTGATCCCGCAGCCATGAATATAGATAGGTCGGTGCATTTCCCGATGTCGGCCTCTACGCCGCATGGAAGTGGGCCGCCCTGGGATGCAAGAGGGCCATTGCATCTATAAAATTGGGTTCCTTAAGAAATATTCTCCACGGAGATAGCATGCGAAACAGTCGAGCCCTCAGGGAGGACGCATGCACAACGGTTATTACTTACTGCGGGGAGGAAGCGTTCGTAGCACCGAACGCAATGGTTTCGTCAGGGAAATCCCGGTCGTCGAATAATATGCTGTTGCCAGTAGTTTGATGACTACTCTTGCGGAGATGCGTCGTCGCACCCAAAGTCGTACGATAATCCGGAGGGCCTCGAACTTTATCTTGATCGTTGGCTATCCGCTGTACGCCAGGCTTCTACCCAACCAATTTAGCAACCCTGGGGTTTCACGGTGAAAGGGGGGGATCTGCACAATTTTATCCTAGATTGAGCGATGTTTTTCTAGTAACTGGGTGAGCACTTTTGTTGGACTTGGAGTTGGAGGAGTTGAGGGAGAGTTACTAAAAGTGGATGTTTGGCGGGGGTGGTGAGCGCGGGAAAACTGCAAAAACAAGGTTGTGAACCTGCGTCTCCCCAAACGAAACACAAACCAAGCACAAAACCACTTACTTCAACTCTTTCCAAATACCACTCAACTACCGAATTCAAAGAACTCCCCTACGGTTCCTCAAGTTCAGCTTGAACCTGACACGTATACCAACCACCACGCGCCAAAGCATTTTCAGTCACGATCGAGAACGATTTATATTGGATACAAATAGTGGATCATGCGGTTGAATACCACTGACAGCAAATCAGTCAACCAGCACCACGACGACAAAGCGCATGGCAGCTGTGGCCGTCAATCCTCTTCATGAAACTCATACCCTAGGTGCATTTTCTTCCTTGTTTAACGTGTTTTCGCTGACTAAGGACGCGTTTAGAACCCTCAGAGAACTGGGATGGCGATTTCGAGTCTGGACAGGGGAACGGGAGGCCGAGTACGAGCAGTAATGCGAAGAGTCATGCCAACACGACCTTCTAACGATACCCAACGCTGCCCGTCATCCACCAGAAATCGTCGCACATTCTCCATGGCAAGCAGCACGATGGAAGAATGGGGTTTAACCAGCACTACCTACGGCGGAACGCACGGAAAATTGGGATAACGATTTCGAAGTAGAGACCCGCAATAACTCGCCTCGGAAGCCAAAGTTGTCTGCGCCGCGACGGCGGGATGTGCAAGAGGAGAGCTGGGACGATCAGTTGGAGATGGAAGCGAAACGCGACGAGTTGGATCTAGAATTCGGGCGCCGAGACGAGGAGGATAGGACTGTCACTGCTCGGTCGCGGCATGCTGCGCTTTCTCGGTTTGCACCTGCGAATCCTTTGCCACCATGCCGTTCTTCCCCTTTAATAACCAACCCCCATCACCTGAACCTTTTCCTCGTTCTCCAACGGCCAACTTCCTTCCGTCCCAAATACCATCGATATCTATTTGTCGTCGACGCTCCCCCCTTGTTTACGGTCCCCATCCGCGTCCGATGTCCTGCTTGGCTTTATTACCCCCTTCGCGGCCTATACACAAAGAACGAGAAAGGAGGCAGTTGAGGCAGAAGACCCATCCCCACCCAGAGGGGAGAAGCGAGTTGATCGATATGACTGGGTGGTATCGGTTCTCGGACAGTGAAGGTCAACACAAGATCAACGACGCCGTCGGGTGTGTCTTCTGTGGATGAACGTCACCAACGTCACCGTGTCCTTGAACCGAGACCGCCGTTACCTACGGTTTGGGGAATGCTTTCTGCGCGACGCTGCTGAGTCGCATCGGAAGTGTCATGAAGTGGGGTGTGAGGAGGTGGAGAGGAACAAGTTCAACGCCTTCAGAAGTTATTGGTGGGCTGTTTTTTTACTATTCATCTATTTCCAGTCATTTTCTAATTCACCGTTCCTTCCGGCAGCCGAACCCCAATCACAAGACGCCCCGACCGTACTCCTTGTCCAACATTTTCCATGTCGTCTTTTACGCGTGACTTCCCTCAACTCCGAACGGTACTTCCTCCGCAGCAGACACCATACCCCTTTTTTTTCGAGCTTCCAGCGGCACTAGCGACCACTCAACCATCCGATTTTGCATCTTACATCGTTTCTGCTTCTTTGGGTCGTAGCGAGGCGATTTCCGTGTTTCCTTCGTCGACGGTGTCTGGAGGTTCTGGATCCGTTTCTGGATCGTATTCGCCGAGCACGGGTGTGGGCTTGGGTGGAGGTGTGCAGCGGACACCGTCTTGGAAGGTTAGGCAGCGGTCCAAGTCGCGGACGAGGAGGTCAAAGGATGTGAGGTGGGAACAGCAGGGAGGCATGGCTGGCCCAGGATTTATTACCACTCATTGAACTTCAACCGCCTTCGCCGCCGCGGACGATCCTAATGGGAAGAATCATACGCGTTCTTTGGCTTCTGCTTTATCGGCGTTCGACATGCACACCCTGGAACACTCTCGCCTGGGTTTTCGGTGGTACCGTCTTCGCCTTTATCGGTTTCTGTTTTGGAGCCGCCGAGAACGCCGCAGCCTACGTCTTCGTTCTTTTTTACACCAGCTGGATCGTCTTTTTCCGCCTGCGTCACCAAACAAGCTCGCGGTGGGGGGCGCGGGTCATTCGCTGGGAAAGAAGAGCGTGTTGTTGGGAAGGGCGACGGCAGTTGGGGTGGATGGAAGCCCTGGGCTTGGTGGGGGGAAAGGTGTGGGTGTGGGTGCGAGTGGCGGAGGTGGGAGTGGGAGTGTGCCGAGGCGGAATTCGTTGGGTGATTTGAAGATCCTTGCGAGGATTAGTGAGCCGCAGGTTGGGCTACGAAGGGGTTTAAGGGTGGTTAAGGAGTTTGCGCTGAACATTGAACGTTACTTCTTCTCTCTTTCTTTAACAGCTCCGATGAAAGCGTTGATCTACATGATCCTGTAGTCCCGCTCTCATTTTCGCTTTCCGATGATGCCGTTGGAGTGACGCTCATGTTAGATTTCCTTGTTGACTTCAATATAAGTTCGAGCATGACTACTGGGACAGGGCCATCGTCAGTGTCCTCCACAAGCCCCAGCCCGTCCCAGTCGCATTAGGTACCATTACGTCGGCCATCCTTTCATTGGGAATGTAAAGAGGGCGTCAGTACAGAGCTTGTATTAAACGCATGAATTTCAAATATGTAATCATCTTAACATAGAAGATACCACAAGCGTCCAGCGTATGCATGTAATATAATGATACAAATGGGTTTGGATTTGGGTGTCCTACATCCCTTGGTGGCCTTCACAGCATCGAGATCTTCAGTGACCTGGCGAGTTATATGTGACGCATCGGAGTTTCCCGAGTCCACGCCCCTTTCGTTGTAACCGCCATGGTCACCTCCCTCCTCGATGCATTATCTGTCGAGCTGAAACTCCAAGTAATGATAAACTTGGATTCAAAGTCTCTCTTGAGATTTGCGTCGGTATGTGGCAAATATGATCATCCTTCCTCTAAATTCACGTCTTCAGGCATCCAGGTCACTGTACCTCACATTTATCTCATCCTCGTTGCAGCGGTACATAACCCAACTCGCGCTCTACGGTATGGAATATACAGGTAGTAAAGTTTCATACCTAAATTTATTGTTCTTTCTCCGCGACCGCCAACATGCATGGGAACGTCTCAAGTGGAAACAGACCACCACCATTGTGGTTCCCCACTATTGTAAAGCCTATGATCTCGTCGCGGGTGTCTTTGCTAGTTCCGATGGGCAGAACCCCAACATATTCGGCCTACCCTCAAATGGGAACAAGGGATATACGCTGACTGGAACCCCCAATTTCCCCATTCGCGATTTTGCCATCGATCCTACAGAAGACGTTGTCGCGTTTCTCGAAGAAAGTACTCAAAATGGGACCTCCTTGGCCTCCATTACGCTTCACGAATTCTCATCTGGAATTGAAAAAAAAAACCCTTATTTTCGACTCATCTTGCCAAAGCCTTCCGCATGACATTGGCGATTTTGTCTTTCTCAGTCATGACACATTTCTTGTCACGTCCACGTCCCTCCACATCTATGTACTCAGTCCTCCTTCCGTCATCATCGTTGCTACTCTCAATCTCCCCGTCACTCCGCACGGGGGCAAATCGGGATCCACTCTGGTCCTCTCCATGGCCGTCCGCCCTCTGGTGTGTTGTTCACTCCAGCGTCGAGCGAGCGCATCCAAGTGCTCTCCGTGGAGTACAGCTTGCACCCAAGTACACTATGTTCGTGCACACAAGCACGCTCTTGCACTATGTGAATCGTTATTTAAAAGGCGAGACAATTCCAGAGTTGGTCGTGTATTGGGACATGTGGAGTCAGCATGGTACGGGATTCATAAAACGTGATGTGCCGACGGTTTGGCTGAGGTCCGTACACCCTTCATTTTTCGGGTTCTTACACTGCGCAGATACGTCCACGGCCAACGCATCATCCAGAAACGCGACTCTCCGTCCTTGTCCTGCACCAGCCTCGACTTACTCCAGTTGCCCAAGCACATAGGCATCCCTGTGGATTGCCTGACGCGGCCTGTTGCGGTTGAGAGAGAAGCACATGCGGGCAAACTGTCCAAGACATTGTCAGATTTGGGTGCTTTTTCTTAATTAGAGAGGGTGGCATAATGCACGAGATTGAAGACGATCCGGTTCACAAATTCATGAATGCATATGCGCAGTTGAACTCAGTTACAATATCTCCAACGCCCCCATGATCGGGGCGATACCACTTGCGCGCTTGGGTCACCGTGCTTCACTATTCAAGGCATTCTGAGCTCTGTTTGACTAGCTTCGTCCCTCCGCCGTGGCGCTTCTAGTCGCGTCCGAGTTCCAATGCCCACCTTCCACAACTCGCACCCTCTGTTTCTCTCACCGTTCCTTGTTGGATAGTGGGTGTGAGCTCTACTAATATCAGCGTTCTCGGGGGGATATTGGGTTTAATTTTCCTTCCGCAGTCTCATTTTTCACAAATTGGTCTGTATACTGATTTGAGCATTTACTGCACGTCGATAAAAGGTCGCGACGTGGACTGTAGCCAAAATGGGGCCATAAGTGCTGTAGGAGGTGGTCAATGTACGATACATGTACACGGCTCGACAGATGCACTTATCTCGCGACGTGGGGGAGTTCAATTCACCAATATCCGACACGAAGGATTCGCTTTAGCAAACTGGCGAACAACGGTCAACCACTGAAAAGGAGGGATTGGGACAACGTTTTCGTCAGCTCCAAGTACTTGTAGATCGAATTTTTCATCTGGAGGAAGATCAAATTCGCTGCGTATGATGGTCTTCAGGTCCTGAGTATATATTGGAGTATTAGCCCAAGTTTTTCACTTCTCTAACTTAACCACAATTCACCTCATAGGTCTTGGGTAATAACGTCGTTACATATTTGTATTGCGTCCATCCGCTTCGAAGGTCGTAATATGAAATGCGCTTTAAGGTAATAATGGGGTTTGGGCCATGAAAATCTGAGAAATCCACGCCATCGCCTCCTAGCCGGATTTCATCTCCATCGCGGACAATGTCTGTCCACTGCTCGGGGCGTAACAAGGACCAAGTAACTTCCCCAGACAACGCCTTCGTACCCAGCTTGAGAACAAGGTCCTGTACTGGTGTACCAGCGGACGTAATGTGGGTGTGAAATGAGTCGATCGCCATGGCCATTGCCTCCTGTGACCGTATATTCAACGATGAAATGAATCGCTATCACACTCTACAGTAATTGGAACATACCAAGTATGATTCTGGAAGCACAATGGTCACATGGTACATACTCCCATCTGAACCCACCATAGACAAAAGAATCCTTCCTCGTCTTCCTTGGCGCGTGGAGGTGGTAGCGTCTGAGTTGGGATCTCCAGCATTCGCGGGGGCTTCGACATCTCGCCCTTCGAGATCATGGATGGGTTGAGATTTGACCATCGATAAACCGTATTATTATTGTAGTCTCGTTGTTTGGATTGCGTCGATGAACGTATGAAAGTGAAATCGATGGCCTCATGTTAAGTAATTTCATAGTCACGTGAAGTATATCGGATAGGGACTAACACGGATAGATCCAGACCCAATCCGTAACCGAACCGCGGAATTTACCAAATACGGTTCGGATACGGTTCGGATCAGCATAATCCGGATATATCCGTGAGCAATCTGCACTCAACTGTTCATTCCCAAGTTCATTCTCATCCGTTTTGCTTGAATCTGGGTGCGTTAGGAAGCTTTCGAAGAGGGGAATTAATTTATATGCTAATTACAAATATTGGAGTTTGAGGTTTTGAGAAAATAGACATATAGTACAAGTTTAGTATACTGTAGTGTTTCGACCATAGGTTCACGTAACGTGTAACGCTGGGTCGTGAACTGAACACTTAGGGCAAATGTAACGTGTAACGAAGACCAGTGAACACCTCCTAAAAACTACTTTTTTCAGGCTCAAAATGAGTTTTTTTTTTACCAGACGTTGACTACAGACTGTACAAGCTAATCAAGATCCCACCTACTGCCACCATAAGGATGTGTACCCTTCTTTATGCGATGACCACCACCAAGGACTTGGGATTAGCAGAATGGGCTTGCGTGCTGGGATAGGCCCCGGGAAGCTCCTGATGATTGGTGTCCGGATTTGAGGCCTAAAAATCGTCAAATCTGTGTCCGTTTTCTGCGGATTTGAGGGCCCGAAATCACCTATTCTGTCCACTTTCTTGCAGATTTGAGGGCTAATCGAGGTTGAGCACTCGATTAAACACCAAGAAAATTTCAATTTTGTGGGTCTAGGATTTCAAACTGTTTTATCTGACTTCGCGCCCGCGATTCGTGTCCAGAAAGTACAGAAACGAAGACGCACGAGGAAGGAGCAAAGACCGAAATATTTCCTTTTTGAGTAATCACATGACAACCTCTGTCCAACTTTGCGGATTTGAGGACTCTGAGCTTGCGGATTCGAGGGCAAATTTTGGGATTTTCGCGGACACCAAACATAGGGAGCTTCCCGGGGCCTGCTGGGATGGCGGCCTGGGCGTGGGCAACACAGCCCTTTCCCTCAGATGGAAATGGTGTTTCCGAGTCTTTAACTTTCTTAATTAATATTGAGGTACAGGTACCCATGTCACCAGGGAACGTCCCACGCTAGTGGGGTAAGCCCAGCCTTGGACCCTTCTAAAACAAAAAATAAAAAAATCAGGCTGAGAGTGAACGATATCTTGTTCAGTAACAGGTAGCAAGCAGTTGTGAACGGTAACCTCAGTGAACAAACTAGGTAACGTGTAACATGCCGTGAACCTACGGTCGAAACACTACAGTATATTCACCCAATTTCAAATCTTCACCCCCACTATTGCTGCAATGCCTGAAAACTTGGGAAATAGCCCACAAACTAATTGATATACATGCCTTGAATGTTTGTGAGCCCATGTTGTGTTGCATGTGATTCAAGAGGTGTGCACCAGCAATTGCCGACATATGGGGTAGGGGGGGGGGCCTCAAGACGGCTTATCCAAATTTCTTTTCATGAGTGTAATTTTGCAATTAATCTTGTCTGGCATGAAAACTTTGGTATTTTGGAGTACTGTAGTGTTTCGACCGATCATTTGCGCTATGTTACGTGTTACCTATATTGTTCACGGGACACATCGTTCATGACCAGTTGTACCCGTTACACCTGGAAAAATTGTTCGTTCATGCCACATTCAGGTCCCGAAATCACCTAAATTTGTGGCTGCATGGGGTTCAATACTTTGTACCTCGAGCCCTCAATAGGGAATGTCACGGGTTTGTGAACCCGTGCGGGTTGGTGCCACGGGTGCCTGTGGGTGCGCGTACGGGTTGGGAGTTTGGAACCCTGGCCCAACCCGTACCCGTGACATGGGTTTGATGGGTTGCCCGGGATTTGCCAGTCAGTGTGATTGAGTCGCACGCGGTTGTTTTCAACGTAAATGCCATGGCCCACAAAATGCCAGCGCGACAGGTCGAACGAGAACAGCATGGAGCGCGAGAGGGGGTGTAAACACAATGAGAGGGGCATACAAGGTGCGCCTGCGAAATTTTCTTTTTTGTATACTGACTAGATGAAACCAACAGAACCATGACACGAGGAGGGTAAACTCCTCGTCATCTGCCATGTCATTCCTGAATCCCGCCACGTCGAAATCGACCCCGCCTCATATCAATGTCACATCAACCAACTCACAACGTCCACCCTGGCCAACACCACCCATACCCAATCTGCCAGGTCGCCATTCGTCGATTGAATGTCATCAAACCCACCGTTTCCACGGCCAACCATTTGCCTGCGACGTCAGGTGCAACCAACCCCACTGATACACACCACCACATCACCACCCACACCAGCGAGGACCCCCCGAACGATGAGACAGGCGGGAAGGCCCCCACCCTGTCTTCGTTTCAATTTTGGCTCGGCGGGGAGGGTATGCCTCCTCGTTCTGTCGTCCCCATTTTGATGCAGCAAGGAGGGTGGATACCTTCTCGTTTTATCTTTGTTTCAATTTCAATGCGGCAAAGAGGGTATGCCCTCCCTGTCATGTTGTTAATCCATGACTTTCTGATCCTCGCAAGGTTGCATGGCAGTGTCGATTGACACTTGCACTGCCCTTGCGAGGTTTATTCGTCATTTCTGGGGGCAAACCCCTGCGCGGGTTGGGGTACCCACGGGTTTTCATAAACCCGCTACCCCTACCCATGAAAACCCACGCCCATAGACGCGGGTATGGGTACGGGCGCGGGTTACTCTGGAAAACCCCAGGGTAGCCCGTGACATTCCCTAGCCCTCAATTATGAAACTCAATTGCCATCTAAGTGGACATGATGGATAGTTGCACCACGGCCCACGGTTGTATCGTGTAAATTTGACATGCAGGCTTAAGCATAGAGTTTGCAGGCACCAGGATTTGTGTTGTCATGCATGGAAAGGAAAATTTTGTGCGTTAACGCAATTCACTGTTCTGAACCAAACCATTTCTGGACGCGGTCAATGGAAAAAAAGACCCAGTAAGCCTTTTGGAGGGTTGGATTGGGATTGGGAGGAGTGTGAATAGTTAGTTGTATATAGCCCAGCACTGCAGGTGGAAAAATTGGCTATTTTCGCGGCTCAAAAAACTTGTTTTGTAACATGTTCATCTGTTGGCATTACACATTACATTTGTCGCTATTGTTCATTTGTGACCAATTGTTACCCATTACACGAATGATCGGTCGAAACACTACAGTAAATATTAACTATTTTGGGGCTTTTTTCACAGGTTTGGCAACTCAGGGCATGCTTAGAGTCACAAAGTCCAATTTTTCCAGCTAAAAATTCAAATCGGACTTCAAATTTGGTCATGTGCAACATTTGACAACCTTCTGTTCCTCCCAAGGGTACTCGGGTATCAGAAAAAAATATAAAGGGTCCATTTTTTTTTGCTAAGGCCAGTTTAGCTGGACTAACTAACTATGTAATCAGGCACAATTCTAAATATAATAATATGACATCACTTTCTGGGCTTCCTCCCACCTCACAAATCTGCTTTGTTTGCACTTGCATGGGGGTTATATACTGACAATAATGCTGTAATATTACACTATATGTAATTCATATTAGGATGCTGATGCTTAAGTTTGACTTGAATTGTACTTGAGCAGGGTACCAATTTGGTATCAATGCGACTCAGACAAGGGGCACTTTTATTGGTATTTAAGGGATTATAAATGTTTGATATCCTTTATACTTTCTATTATGTCCTACTGTGTCAAATCAAGCTGAAAGAACTCGGAATTTGTCCAAAATTGGGGGGTTCCATTTTTTTTTTTCATGGCCACAGGCCGGACTAACTAACCAGGATCACATCTGGCATTATGATACCTGAGTACCCTTGGTTCCTCCTCCTATACTCTTGTCAATTGAATTTCCCTGCCTATATTCACACCAGAGACTCATTTAACTGCCAAAGTAATGATGTTGCTATGTTTTCAAAGAGTAGATGACTTGGCCTGGGTTTCGTCACTTTATTTATTTCCTTTTTTAGTAAGGGGGGGGGAGGGGTTCAACCAGCCTTATTCAAATAAAAGTACCTCGTATATTGGATTTTTTTTTTTTGCACACCTCTTGATGTGATTTACTTGATGATGACTGTTGAGAATGTATATCTTGGCTTGCAAGTTGCATTTAAATATTATTTATTCATGCTATTTAATTTGAATATCAGATTTGGCCATTTTCATCATATTTGTGAGAGTTCAAATGGTAAAATATATTAATATTACATCTTAGAACATGATACTAATGCAAGAGACACAGGGAAGTCACTGCAAATGCCATTTCCTTTGTCCTCTAAAAGAACGGATAATCCGCAGTTATCCAGATAAGGCACATAATTACAGTTATGGTTCGGTTCGGATACAGATAGCAATGGTCACAGGTATTATCCGGATATTGCCGATCTGTGTTAGTCCCTACCCTGATGTCACCCCTGCCATCCCTAGGAAGATACAGGAACTAGATTTTGGGCCTGGACTATGCATTGTTAGTGTTTAAAGGTCCGGTCCAGTCCGGTCTTTCGACCCCCAGGGCAGTAGACCGAGACCGGGACCGGTCCATGTCGGTTCAGAGACCACAAAAGACTGCACAAAACCGACGTAGACCAGTCTTGATCGGTTTTTTGCAGTCTTAGACTGGTCTGGACCGGAAATTTATTGCATGGTTAATATACTACATTTTTTACATTTATTTGTCAGTAGGGATTGTTGACTGACATATTACCTTCAATATGAGCCCTGTAACATTGAAAACAGTGAAGAATTGAGTAAGATATGATTTATTTCCATCACATCTACTCTTTTTGTCCGATATTTTATAGTTTTGACCATAACATTGTCAGATTTCAACCAATTTTGATGGGTATAGGCTCAAATTGAAGGTATTTATTGGGGGTATAAGTCTACCGGTTCAAACCGGTCTTAACCACAAAGACCGGTCTATCAAAACCGGTTTCTTTGCAGTCTTTTCCAGTCTTGGTCTTGTCCGGTCCTGGTCTTTTCCAGTCCTGGTCCGGTCCAGTCTCGGTCTTTTTCCAGTCTTGAGACTGGACCTTCAAACACTATGCATTGTGCACTATATATAATTTTTTGTTGACAGAAGAAGTGCAATTACGTGCCAAGCACTCCATTTTCTTTCTTCATTCTCTTTCATCCACCCAATCTTTCCCCACTCACTGAAATTTCAGTATCACCATACACTGTAAGTTGGTCACCACCATTTTCTTCTACGGTCTTATTGACGTTGCGCACTCACTCGCACCTGCTTCTGCCAACATCCATCCTGCACAGCCTACACACATTCACTCTATACCTCACCCCCTTTCAAGGTCCACGAGGAAGGCCATGTTCTGTACAGACATGTACAGGTGTTTTTTTCAAAAATATCGGCCCCTTGTTATTGTTATCTTGGGTCGCTGCAACAGTACAACTCCTTTGTTGCTTTCCTGGCTCTGCTCATCACCAACTTCGAATAGCACTGCTGTTCTTCCTTCCTTAAACTCCGTCTCTTATTCATCACACTTTGAGTCCATCCGCACTGATGAGGGGTTTCACCACCGATGATGCACAGTACAAAGTGATATCATGTCATATACACCACATCATCTTCCATATTTTATGAAAGAAAAAGAGCTCATGACTGCCACTCTTGACACCCCTTTTGGCCCTGTTTGACACATTTCCGCACTTGCATACATCACACCGCACATCCAACTGTACCATTTCGGATTTCCCCACAATCCCATTCTCTCTAAATGTCCCTCTCACCATGGGGAACCACAATGTACCGGCACCTACTTCCACCCTCTGTCTCAAGCTCCATTTCATGCTAGACCGGAAAGGGTTCAAGTAGTCAATTGGTAGTCAAAGCAGTTTCAACCCCTTTTGTGGTGATTTCACCTGTTCGGGTGAAGTTTGCGACTTTCATTTCAGTAAACAGGGGTTATGTATCTGGCATGAATGCATTGTACTGACCAGCGGTACTACATAAGTTTTGGTATCTGATGTTGAAATCAGCACTGTGGACACAGTACAATTGCAAGTATTGTATGGAAAGGCAGTCAATGTATGATAATTATATACAGATTCAGAGTTTTTTCTTGTGATTGAAATCACCGCGCAGTAGCAACAGTGATTGCAGCCTGGAATTTGAAAAGAAAGGATGATATATAGTGAACATATAGTTTCGGCGCCTATGCCCAAGGGTCCACCAATGTTTCAATTTTCACAGGCCGGATGACTGTCAAACCCAGCCCTCCGCTCGAGTTGGTTCACGTTTGCCTGTGCAAAAACAATCTCATGGGTAGATGAGAAGTGCTCTGTAACTGCAAAAAAAATGCAAATTCATGGACAAGTAGGGAAAATGTTCAAATGAATATAGGCTATCTCCTTTTATCTAGGTACAAAATGTTGATTTGTTCCACCACAGTTCTATGCCTATTTCTGCCAAACTATCCCATAAGCTCATCATCGTCTGCTTCTATAAACCGGATCCACTCCTCCAGTGCCTCTCTTGCCCTCAGCAGAATTCAAGACGCATTCCACTGTGACAGCATTGCAAAAAATCCTTGATAGGCCATGAGGGTGACATTACTCTTGTTAGTATGTAGTATAGCTAAGAGTTTCTGGAGGAAGCGGTCATGAGATGTGGTGATAAGTTTTGTGGCCTCCACCCTAGGGCTCCAAAAATACTTGTGTGCCTCGACCGCATTTGACAAGATCATGGTGGAAAAACTATAGAATATGAATGTTAGCTGATGATTTTACTCAAATCTAACAACTCACGTTTGTAGGTCATTTTGCCGATTTTTTTTACGTGAATATTCATGGTACAGAAATACGGATGAAGCCAATAGCTCTGTTGGAGTGTCTCTTGCAATGCTATCTGGCCCTTTAATGTCACTTCCAGAAGGAAGCTTCCTCAAGGCAAAGACAAATTCAGCAGGCTCTTGGAGTCCATCTAAAACTGAAAGGACAGTATCCACCATCGCATATGCGAACTCCTTGATTCGCTTCCATCTCTGAAGGGTTGATTTTGTCATGTAGATCACCGCGTTTGGGACACCATATAACTGTCCTGAGGCGAGATATTCAAGCGATTTGCCCGTACTTCGATGCCACTCGAACACATTATCAGTTTTGGTAGGGGAAACACCACTGGTGGCCTGGTATTCTCCTCAGGCAGTTCAAAGGATATCGTCTAGATTTTGGTCCTTTACAAGATCGACATAGGATGATCGGGTCCCACTGTCGAAGTGGATGAAGGTACGGTCATCGATTTCATAGCATTTGAATCGACCAATGCTAGTTAAAATATCGAAGCACGTTCCGCCTTTTGTTGCCTCTGCCACCGACACGTGCTGGAAGTACTTGCTCACCAAGAACACGAAGCCATGGCAGGAGATATGGCCACAGTAACAGTTTCCATGACTGACGACCGCATCCAAAGGTACACCAGTATCATAATTTGCCAGTGCTTCATTTGGCTGTCCCAGAAAGAGACCTAAACAGACCAAAAGGTCAAAAGAGCAACTTCCTACATTCATATGGCCGATGTCAGGATCTACTTGGAGGTCTTGGAGTAGGAGCGATTTCGAGAAGTGGGGGATGGTCACTGTGCCATGTTCGGCGGAATATTGATTCAAAGATGAGTCCTTTTCGACAAGCTGGCGAACAACTGGTGGTGAGCAAACATGAATATATATAACATTCCGACAAAATACAAAAAAGGAAGGCTCACTTTGGCTGGAGTCATCGTGAGGTCCTAGCTGGTAGAAATTACCTGTGACCTGATTGAATTGACCACTGTGAATCACGAATTCAGACGCGGCCTCAAACAAAGCCATGGATAATGGTATGATTAACAGGGGTTTGGTTCAAATGCCACGCTTTTTAAATATTCTGCCTGGCAAGCATTGCCCTTGACAGGCCCATGCACTGCCACCTGTACCGTGGCCAATGGCGATGCCATTGGCACGCTGACATGCAGTGGTCACCAGTGTTCACTGTATGTGACACCCCACTGACAAACTCCGAGTTTTATTTTTAGGGTGATAAAACAAGTGATAAAGCAATGAAAGAGAGATCATGTTATTCCCACAGGCTATCCGGTGGACAGCCCCGCTGCATGCGAGCACAAAACACCAAACACTTCAATCTGGATCCCAATTTCCGCAACATCTGGAGTGAGATATAGTTCAAATTCCATCAGGTTGCGAATGGCAAATGACAACGGATATAACCCCTCGAACAATAAGTATCACCCTGGAGACCACAAGAACAAGGGAGGCAGATTTGGCATACTAGACCGCTAACCAAACGGGAAGGTCAGGACTCCAAACACAAGGATATGGCTACCACTGCTGTGAACAACCCAGACCCCTTATGTTCATTGCCTCACAGGTGTCATTGAGATGAAACTATCAATAGACACCACCTCCCAGCAGATTTGGACCAGAGGATAGTTATCGGCGGATGTCACGCAGGCCCATGTGAAGGAGAAACAAGAGAAGAAAGGCACACATCAAGGAATTATGGGGGTATGCAGACAAATGGTGGATTAGGAGGACTCATGATGACACATGGGGGTTTTCAAAATTTTGGGGGCCCAAATATTTAAATCCAAAATGTTATACAATAGTTAGAATATAAATGAAGATTTATAGTTAAAATATTTCATAAGACACAATATTCAAGCTACTGGGCAAGCTATTTGGGGTGTAGAATATTTTGAATAT
>Ga0307513_10001466_pt1 | contig 33932 bp, 34 predicted proteins | sample 15_EM_MG_FD_202174 | JGI IMG/M metagenome (GOLD analysis project Ga0307513, IMG submission 202174) | Populus trichocarpa ectomycorrhiza microbial communities from riparian zone in the Pacific Northwest, United States - 15_EM | ecosystem: Host-associated > Plants > Roots > Unclassified | place... | reverse complement strand
TAGGAAATGCTTTCCACAAACACACGCCCGGAGCCATATCCATATGCCCGACTCCACAGCACTTCCCCGGAAGCTAACTAAGAACAAAGGAAATACCAGGAAAGTCTGGCGAGCAGCATTTCCAATATTGAGCAGCAGTATAGTAGTAGAGGGAGTAGTATTGGATCTGGGTCGGTTGAGTTCACTGGATCAGACGAAAGAACCCCTATACTTGTGCCTCTCCTACTCACGAATAGGTCGCCAAGGTTTAAGATCCAGAATAGCTTGCCTGATTCTGGCTAGAAAAACGAAAAATCAGATTCTCTCAGGGATGCCAAGAGGTGTGTTACCCGCGACCATATTGTTTGCACGGGGAGATTTTTAGGGCATGATAACGTATCGTACTCGCAAATAGAGTTTCCGACAAGAATCCTAGGTGGGGATTAGAGCCTGGGGTTGCTTAATTTCTTGGTCGTTAGTTTATGAATGGCGGATGGGCGGGGTGAAGGGGGGGATGGCGGGTTACGGTATATTTGGTCATAGTGAAGAGAGAAGCCAATATTGGTGCCGGACACAACTGTACCCGTGTTGAAATATCGGTAAGTAAGGCAAGCGCGGAGGCACTAACCCAGTTTTAGCGTCCGGGAGATGGGATAGATATGGTATGGCAGGAGGGATAGCGGGGGTGAATCACACATGTCATGCTCGTATTATATACGCAAACTTTGTTGGAAATGGCAGTTTAATGGCCGCACTCTGAGGCCGCTGTGACATATGTACAGTACGCGCTAGCTGAAGGGTGTGCAAGCTATGGAAGTGTTTTCATCCCACCCCGTTTTGCTTTCCCCCCGGTCCTCCCCCACAAACCTCCTCAAGTCCTCTTTTTCCATCAACCTATCACAATCAATCATGATCTTCGTCTCCCACTCAAGCGGTTTCACCCCACTCCACCGGGTAAAATCCTCACCGTCAATCATTACCTCCGCAGCCACATCCCAACAAACTTGACTTTAGAGAAACTTCTTCATCCTCAACATCCCTCATAGCCTCTCCTGCCTTGGCTCGACCTTTCGCTCTTCCAACACAACTCCTTCAAACTTTCCCTAAGACCTTATTCCCTTATTCTCCTTCTCTGGTTTTGTTCTCTTACACTATTTCCCTCATCTCCCTCAATCCTTAACAGTCCTGGCACCGTCTTTGGTTTCCCAGTCATCACCGTGCGACATCGATCCATCGTCTTACAGATGTGATAGGAATTGGGTGCTCTGGCCATCAGGGTAGAGACGGGCTTCGTGAAGATGGGAGCGGAAGTGTCGGGGTCAGGAACAAAGGTTTCTGTCCTCTCTTGACTCCCGGGGTAGGGTGCACAGGCCTGTTTGCATCCACAGATCTAATTTTCCATGAAAGTTACAAGTAAATTCAAATTGTTACATCCTAAGTGAATTAATTACAGGGCGGAGCCTATTTGGCCAACCGCATCTTTGAATTTTATATGCCTGAGATTAGGAGGGCTTGGGACGCCGCCATAAGATCCATTGAGAGACTATGTGAGAGCTTTTTGCTTACCCATCATTAGATTCGTGCAGAGAACAGCGGTATCATAAAAAATATATAAAGATCCAAAATGTCAAAAAGAAATATAAAAAACTTCCGGGAGGGTGGGCAAGGGGCCAAATATTGGCTGTGAAAAGGAACTTTTTTTATTTAGGCCTGCTCACCGTTTTAGCCCTTAATAATAAAATAAATACTTGCTGATTTGAATGCAAGTTCGAAAAATTATGGGTGCAAATGCTGTGATACCTACACAAGTGCGTAAAAACCTGTTCACTATGATACCATGTATTCCTGAAGAAAACCTATTCTATGCCAGTGAATCTCGAGCCCTCCCCGCAGTATTCTACGGTAAAGTGAGCTCATAGGATAACGAGAAAGCCCATACAAATAATTTCTGTCTCACAAAATTTCTATGTTCTCGCCTCACTCTGCAGAACATACTCGAGTACAGACTCTCTGACTGACTGGCCCAAGAACCGATCAGAGCAAGCTCGCCCCACTTACCCTTAACCCACGGTCCCGTACTAGTAGCGATTAATGGCATCATTCCGCCTATGTCACACAGCCACTTTAGCCAACCAACTCCGAAATATGAGGCTCTTTACGCCAAGACAAACGTAATCCCGGCCTCGCCCCGCCATCCCGGAAGCTTCTTTCAACCTTACTCTCCCAATACCGGTACCTAACCTAGGGAAGGACAGAGGACTTCTAAAAGGAAAGAAATGAATGTCGAAGTATCCGCCCGGGCCGATGCTGACACCCCTCCAGAAACACTCCCGCCGAGACCTCCTGTAGTGGCCGAATTCATTGCCTGTGGGGAGTGCCAAAAGATAGTCTTCCTGGTACCTCCCTTTCCCAAAGCCCCACTACCGCTTCCACCACCTCAAGGTAACATGTCTCCTAGTGTAGTGTTAGAATCTCCACCTCTGCCGGCATCCCGAACTTCCGCAAACCAGGTACAGGCCTCTACTCCAACCTCCAAACTCTAAACCTCCCGTACCTGGAGGCCGCCTCCGACATAAGCTTCTCCTACACCAACCCACAACCTTCCTACACCCTTGCGAAATTTCTGCGCCTTGGCCAATTCACCCCAACAGTCGTGCATGCCTTCATACCACTAACGGCAAAGAAGAGCCTGTACAAGTGCTTTGCCTAGAGCATAGACATGCTTGAACACGCCGCAGGTGTTCCGCTAGAGAGACCCCTCGGGACCCGTCGAAGCCCATGGCTAGTTCATGGGGCAGCAGTGCATCAAATGTCATGCTGCATACCTGGCTGATAAGATGAAGGAGCGCGCTCTTGCCGGAAGTGTTCCCCAGTGCCAGGCTAGTGCCGGCTTAGTGTAGCCAGATTTTGTACTCCCCGGGGAGAGCCCGCGAAGGAAGTTTCCCACGGGACTTAGAATGGTCGAGGGGGCGGACTTGGTAGTTGTTATGCTAAGTTCGTCGAGCATTTACCCGTCTGTAGCGCTCCCCGGACGGGTGAAGAGGGGGCTGTTAAGGTTTAAATTTATAATGAGCTGGCACGGGGGAGTGGTGGGCGGGCGGACGATATGCTTTTGCTGGCCGGGTGGGATGAGGGCGTGAGAAAGCTGGTGAAGGAACAGGGGCGGACGGAGGAGTTGGAGGAAGCTTCGGGGTCAGCCGGCGGGAGGGATGAGAAGGCTGAGGGGGGGGGGGGGGCGGAGAAGATGCCGAACCGGCATAAAGCATGGATGCGAAAGCCGGCTAACGGATGTAGTGGATTTCATGAGTCTTTAGAGTACGGCCCCCGTATCACTCCGCCCCCAATCTAAAGCCTGGCTCCTTGAGACGAGGCAAAGGCCACGCCACATGGAAACACTGTAAAGTAGGATGAGGCGGGGCGAGGCTCGCACATGTTGAAGCGAACCCTTAAAGAAAGGGGAACATATCTGCTCGTGTTAGATTAAGTTTTGTAACTCCAGAGAATATCTAGGCCCTAGATGTTGACTTAGAAGCATCATTAGGATAGCAGTAGCACAGTCTTGTCGGTCTGCACGGTGATAGTATAAAAGAGTATGTTAGGTATGATACTCAGTGGTTGCCCAGGCGCGATACTAGCACTGGCAGTGTCAATGCCAAAATGAGGATGTGCTGGATTAAAAAATGATTGAAGGTGTTAGAACGCGCTTTTTTTAGGCGGGGGATTGTAAGGTAAGGCCCCTTCTGAGAGAGCGGGGGGCAGTGGGTAGGGGCGGGGGAACACATAAAATGATAGCGAAAAGGAAGCAAAAGATATCATAGTTAGAAGCCGACGAACTGGTATACACAACGAGGTAAACATTCCTCAACGGTTCTCCTAAGATACCGGACTCTATGAAAGATCGCATTAACTTTTTTTGGATCCTAGAGTGTATTTCCAGTGTTCTGCAGGGATGGGAGCACAAGTACTCGTAGGGGTATGTTAGTTTCAAACTCGCAGATAACAGAGGGTTATGGTTTGTGTTGGAATTTCCTGCAGTTCACCCTTTTCCCCGCCTCTAGGAATAAATATTTTCTACCATTTTTGCTTACTAAGTCACAAAAAAACCCCTCTTGCATTCCCCCCGAAAGTCCTGGGATTCGATCACCGAAGGCCTCCTTCACATTGACCGGCATAGCGTGGGCTTTTAGGCATTCGGCGGCTCAAACCCCGAGGAGTTTTTCCTGTGGTATCGTACCGTAAAAACTCGATAAATCCACCATCGGGAATCTCAACAGAAATCACTTCCCTAAACCACAATAGGCCTAGCAGAGTAGGTTAACGAACTGACCAACACCAGTTAACGAGATCCAGGAGGCTCAGGCTATATCCCGTCTGGGTAACACTATTCCTTCGGGTGACTTGTCTCGGATTGCGAGAGCTTAGAGGCTTGGCCGCTGATGGTGAGTTTTTACGGTAAACTGGACCGTAGAATAAGGAAGGCGATCTAAGCTTCTGCGGCTCTCTGCGAAGGTTTTTTGTTTTTTTTCATGACTCAACCGGCCCAGCCCCTACCCACACAATCTGAGGCGGCAAACAGGATTCCCCCTAGACCTAACCACTTAGGACCCCATATTATTAGGAAAGTATGATACCGGCAGTACGCTCTGATCAGACTCGAATAGTGCTTTTTGTTAGTCGAATTCAATAGGCATTTCTTAAATGTCTGGGGAATCGCTCCAGTAGGAGGTCCAAACCCAAAATGGTGTCATAAAATTCCGCAATCGTGCAAGGCCTCAGCAGTAGTAAAAATGCATCGAGAGCCCGGATCTATAATATCATACTTGTCATGAATTCCCATTGGTTAGGGAATTTCTCTCTCAGCGGCTTAAAGGAATTGCTCCGATGCCAAAGCTCCCTTGATTAATTTTACTACTCGTACTGTATAACAAATCAAAGACTGGGGCGAGGATACCCCGAACAAAGTGTACTGGTATCATACCGTACCTTAGTCAAGTATCCTTCGGTGCCACATAATTATGATCCGTGCATAACCGCTAGTACCGGTACCGGTACAGTGCCGGCGCCGGTAACGCATTGTACGAGCACCATAAGGTTCAATGGTACTGTGTTGAATGGGTATTGATAAGCACCCATAGTAGAGCACCAGCCCCCAATCTAGAAGGCGGTACTAGAAGCAGGCAATTTACTTGCCAGGGATACCTCTCCGCGCTTCTACTATAGGCAGAGCAACATTCCTAAATAGTACTCAGTAATAGTCAGCGGCTGAGGTCTTTTTTTATTCCTTGAATATTAGCGAGCCCTAGACTCCCCCACCTGCCCCTCAATCTAAGCCCCAAAATTAAGATCGGGACTGCAAGTTGCAAATGTGGTGGCACAAACCAGGTGTGCTTTTAGAGTTATCTTGCAGCGGGACTCGGCTAGTTGAGAGGGCGGAGGGGTTCTCTCCTGTCGATGCCTCGTGGTGTGGTGCCCACACCACTTGTCCGGCTCCTGGAGCGCCGAGCCCTCTCCCCACGAGTCAGACGGAACTTTCACTCCTAAGGGTGAGATCCTTGCTTTTTTTCTTCTCTTTTTCCTTCTCCTTTGCTGGATTTTGTGCTCTTTCCTCTTTGTCCTTTGAGGGGATTTGCCCTGAGGGCTGAGTTGAAGTGTCATCTCAAGAGAGGGGGATGAATAACAGAGTAGGCCGAGGCTAAGGAATTGATGAATTACAGCAATGAAGCAAGGCTTACAATCCCATGCTCTCCAGACCCGTTGCAACGATAGTCGTTAGTATTATACTAGCAACCCGTATCTTTGTAATACGGGTCGTGCGACGAACTGCCCTGAACCGAGTGTCTGAAACTTGCCCTGGAAAAATAAGCTTCTTTGAGGTTAAAATTTACCAAAATAGCAACCGAAGCTCTTAATTCAATCTTCACACGTATCATGCAGAGGAGTACCAGTCCTGTACTAGTACTCGAGTACGGTACCGTATCATAAGTTACCAAGTTCGGGATAGTACTGTAATCGAGTACAAAAACAACGAGAATGCGACACCCTTCGCCATTTAGTCGTGAGGATTTTGGTGTGCTACCGTGATCAAAAGTTGGCTTACATTGGCAGGAACAAAAGGTCCCACTCCTCGTGGCTCCTTAGGCCCCCATCAGCCACTGATATTCTTGAATGCCGTTTATGGTGACTCCGTCAAACTCAGCCCCTCTAGAGTACCGCACCCGGCTAATGGAGCTTGGAAGCCATGCATGTAAGACAAAATAAGGCTCATTCCCTGCCCGAGGAGTGGCAGCAGCGTCTCGCCCTCAATATTGAGAGGGGAAAGCAGGGATATTTTAGGCACTTCTTGCCTTGGATGGGAAGCAGGGTGTGGTCTGTTGGTAATTGAATCGCAGAGAGATAGCATAAGCCATACCCCCCAGAATAAGCAACACGGTAGCTGTCACAGGGGAGATTTTATTTGGCGTTCTTACGCGAGTATCGGTAGAGTTGCAAAAGCTATGGTGGTGAGGCTACCGTGTTTTGTGCTTTTTCTAAGAGGGGTGGAGAAGAGGTATATCAGGTAGTCGCTGCCCCACCGGGGATTTGACGAAATTTCCATCATCATTACCATCGCCGTCAAGCCGAAATGGGCCTCACTACTTGTGTCAAGTCTGCCACCTCACAGTCACTCTTCATCTTTCTCCTCACTGCTGCCGCGCTGGTTTCTGCGTTACCGGCCGGCAGCCCGAAAACTGTTACCAAAGTTGCGAATGCCGCCGGTCAGGACCCAGCTGCGCCTGAGCCAGATAATGGGTGTGGGTTTTCCGGGAATCAGGATGTTTACGGGCTAGGTATTCGGGTAGGATTGTACGCCCAGTGGTCATCAACTTTCCTCTCCAATTGGCTGCATCAGAGAAAAGTTACAAAGATGAGGGATGTCAATACATGTTTCCAGCTGGCCATGTTGACAGCCTTGTTGTCTATTTCGAACCAGGGTGGAACACACGCTATTGACCCTTATATCATTATCATCCAGATCATTGGTTCTGTAAGTCACCTTCTTGTTCCCCGTATCGGGTTATAAAAGCAATGCTAACGTCGAATTAAGGCATCAACAATCACCAATCACGCAACTCATAAATCCCAATGGAACAAAACGACTTGGGGTGGTGTCATCCGTTTCTTCATCTACTTCGCCGTTGCCGGCTACGCCACATGGTTCTGGTGGATGGGCATAGACGACATGGAACCGACCCCCTGTGGTACCAAAGGCTTCGCATTCGTCAAGGCTGACCTCTGGGATTGGTTCCGCACCGCAAACAAGTACGTCTCCATAGTGTTTACGGTGATCTTCACTATACTCTTCGGATACACTGTTTGGAACTTTGGGCCGGAATTCTGGCGGCGAACGCCATTGGGCAAATACAGGAAATTGCCTGCAAGAGAGGAGCCCAAGAGCGAGGTTCTTCAGGAGATCACCTCCGGGAAGATGCCGAAATGGACCCCTGCGCTTTGTGTTATTATCTTGATCGTTTCGGTCTTTGCTATCGAGTGTGTAATTGTTTGGAATGAGGTTCGGGATGTTAGCGATATTTTCTCGACGGGACAGCTGATCCCTTTGGTTGTGGGTGTTGGGGGTTTGATCCAGGTGCTCTATAAAATGACCGATACCGATGTTCGTGTCCATCGACCGAGCACTATGCAGGCTAGGAGGACGCAAGCGCAGATTCCGATGACCGCAGGCAGGCAGGCTCAGCAGCAGACAGCTTATAGACCGGGGATGTGAGCCCCAATGGATAGGCGTTGATATGGCATTGTCGTTATTTCGATGTTCATGGTTAGGTGTTCGGGGAAATTTTCCTTCTCCATGCTTATGATATGCGTGGTATAGAGTTTGTAATGTAATATTATTGAGGGTACTCCGACAAGTCGTCGGGCATTAAACCAAGTTGACCCAAATGTTCCTCGAGTGATAAGTCATGAGACAGACCTTGCACCAATGCGGCTCTGCTCGGTGGGCACTCGACACTCGAGTATGACATGAGAATAGTTACTTGTCGGGCGCTGATCACAAGCTTGTAGGAGCCGCACTTCAGCTCCTCTCATCCCCCCTCGCCTCTGCTCCTCCTTTGCAACTTCACCGGGGCACGCTAGAAAGCGAGCGGCTCACTGCAAGTATGCTGCCCTCTAACTACCCCTCCTCTTCCTCCGCCCCGCTGCTCCCGCCAGCACCCCCGGCCTTTCACAACCACAAGCTCCCTTCTGCATCATGGTTCTACCCGTTCGCCGTATTCCCCCCTGCTGTCCACTAAATGTGGTTGCCCCCAAATTACTAACTCTTAAAGGGCGTATTCTACCTTCTATTCCATCCTGAGTTGATGAGACCGCTCCTCTCTCGAGTAATACCGCTACTCCTCCTCTCTCTTGGAATCCTGAGCCTCCTCTTCGCTACCGTCTACCTCCCACAAGTTGCCCTACTCACGCTTTTCCACGGACCCCTAGCATGGGTAAACGCAGCGTTCATGGTCCTAACCGAAGCCGCAACTCTGATAACCTTTGTCGCGGAGAACTTTATGACGGAGGGCCAGATTGTGGATACCTTCGACGCGGTGCTTATTCACGCGGCCGAGAAGTCCAACAATGCGGAGTTCCGAGAGCATATTTATGCCCTTGTGCGCACCGCTAGAGACATTCATCCTGAGAGGGAGGGAGCCATAGCGAAGTTGGGGGAGCACAACAAGAGCCCATACCTGAGGTTTTCATGCAGGCTTACGATGGAGTTTATTTGCGAGCTTCCGTTGAATTTCATTCCGTTGGTTGGCGCTCCGTTGTTTTTGATGTTGCAGGGTAAATTTAGCCACTCCTTTGTCGTGCTTAGCCGCGTCATGCTATGAGTTGCGTGCTGATTACCATCAGGCTACCATCTCGGCCCGCTATCGCATTACCGGTACATTCAACTCAACGACTTGCACAAGAAGGAAAAGAAGAGGTTTATTAAAATTAATAGATGGAGATACTGGCTGTATGTTATTTCCTATGACGTAAAGATATTCTGAATGCTAACTTTGCAAGATTTGGGCTGCCACACGTTGGTCTGCAAGTATTCCCTGTGTTAAGTATCCTCTTCCTGTTTACAAGCGCCGCAGGAGCAGGTTTGTGGGCTGTGGAGGATCAAAAAAGGTTGTTCTATGGAACTGCCCAAAGTGGGCCGGGTGCATGTCCCCAGCAGCCCGGAGAGAGCGAGAGAAAGAGGAGTTGGTGGTGGAAGAAGTAAGGATCGGGAATAAGAAACTAAAAATGAGAACTATACCACCCAGCTGAGCGACCAGTCTTTTTTTATTTCTGCTTTCTGGCTTATGATTATATAATGCGCTCAGTGTTCACGGCGGCCGGACTAGGTTGAAGTGAGATTGATCTGGGCTTTGTGGGCCCGGATTTTCCAAAGCTTGCAGGCCTCATGGATAGCTAGCGGCACTGGCAGTCCTTCGGTATATGACATGTGGTTAGTAGATATTTGTCAATGGGTAGCAGATATCTCCGGATGCCCCCAGATATCTTTAGATGCCCCCAAACACCTTCAAATGCCCACAGGTATCTGCAGAGATTTGCAAGTATTTGCCAATAAGGTGCGGTTCCTGGAGTTATCTTCTGCTAGTTCCGGCCTAAGGCACATGGATATCAAGGGCATTCCAATGAGCACAAAACATGAGACTAGTGGGGATACAGCAACTTCTTGTCACGCGATATATTTCTATAATATTGGTAAACTGCTCGCATGTCCACAACCAATATTTCATCTAGCCTTTTCTCTCACTACTTCAGCATCATTACAAACCTCAACTCCCTAAGACTCTCGCTTATGGCCACCTCATCACATGCTTCTCTAAGCACTCTTCATCTTGATAGCTCCCCATCGCAAACTATTTCTTTGCTAGATCCTGATCATCGGGCTGGACACAGCTATTCACGCGGTAATATAAGGGTGCGCTCTAGACTCGCATCAGCTTCTACATCCAGCGATCCTTTAACCCCCACGGGCATAGTAGCGGTGAAGCCAATATATCAAACTAGTATCATGTAGGTGTAGAGGCTGTTGGCGCATACGCTAGTGTTCCACTGGATCCATGTGAAAATATACACAGGCACTGAAGGCTCCCCAAAATCTGAGCAACCCTGCTCCACTGTTCGGAGGCCTGTGGATATTTGTTGGCGCTCTGGGTCGGTTAGGTGAGGTCAGGAACCCGGTCTGCAGCGCCGAAAAGGCCTCACCGCTTGCGAACACTAGGCGCGCTCAGCACCTACAAGTAGCACTTACCCAGTCTCCACAGCGCACGACGTATGAGTTCGTGTTTTGCTGGATCATGGATTATCACGCGGGATTCAGGAAACACGAATCATATTCGAGGTTAAGGCATCCAGTGTCCACTTGTGCTCGGGCTACTCCACTGCCGGTAGACTCCCGAAGTCCCCACAGTTCATGTCTAGTCTCGGCCTCCAGTTCCATACAGACCTCCCTAGCAGATGCCCTTTGGATTGGACATTCATATATTGAACAGTGCTCCAAGGTATCGATCCCTTTCTTAAGAGCCTCTCCCAACCTCTAGTCTTCTGGGCTTGCGCTCCGCCCCGGTATGAACCAATGTTACCCTCCCCCGAACTCCCCCCGGCCCCGCCGCTGGAACGGCCCGCTACATAAAGTGGCTCTCGAAATAGAGCTTTGCGTCTGTTGCGAGTGAGGGTCAGGATGTACTGTTGTTAAGTTAGTCCGATCGCAGTGGGTAAATTTCTCCACGACGAGTGCTTGTGTGATGAGAGGGGTATACTGTAAATACTAGGGAGATCCTATCTATTATTCCTGCGGGTTTATGTACGTTAACAAAGAATATATAAGTTGAAACAAAACAAAAAAACCTATCTATTGTTCCCTTGCTCCCTTACATCTCCAGATCCACCTGCACCCGCACCACCTATCTCTTCTGGCGAATGGGGAGATTCCCGGGAGAGCCGTCAAAAGCTCTTTTCTTCCCACACCTCCTAGTTGCGTCTAGCTTTGCGGCATCTTTTGGCCAAATGCTCTCTTTTTCTCTGCTCCTAGGGGGAAGGCTGCGGGGAGGCTGTCAAGTGCCTAGTGCCTCTCGCCCCCTCGACCCATGGTACCTAGCTTTATCTTTCCACCGGCGTGCCCCCTTCCCTACACTCGCACCACGCATTTAACTTCTCCTTGGGGAACGGGAGGCTTCTAGGAAAGCTATCAAGCGCGCAGTATCTCCCCCCCTACCTAATACGCCTAGCTTTACCTTTTCGTCGATATGTTCTCTGCTCCTGTGCAGGTGTTGCCGCTATGGCAGTGTTGGGGCATCTTCTGCATTACCAAGACTGTGAATCCAGCGTGGGGTAAGATCTATGACTCTCTGGTTCCGGAAGAGGTACTGTAACAATAGTTAGTTCAGGAAGTTGGGACCTGCTACTCCGTGCGGTGTGGTTCGTATAAAAACTCAGGAAGCTCGCTCCCATTCCAGAGGTCATCTTGTGGCTGCTCCTATGATACATTTCTAACGGCAAACTGCATCACTGGAAACGGACCTCGAGGAGAAGCTGTGATCGGAGGTACCGTAAAGCCTCTTCGTGGCCCCCTACGAAAACCCCCTTCTTACAAACCGAAAACGGGGAATGGGCCGCCGCTCGGAATGTAATACCCTGTGAGCGAAAAACTATGGCGCGCTCTAGGGAGGTTTCTCGGAGGAGTGGAAGTTGAGGGATATGATTATCACCGGGAGGGGGAAGGGGAGGTGGTGCACCAGGTTTTTGGAGGTGTGGAAATGGAGAATATCTAGGAGGGTAAAGATACTTGCCAGGTGTTGGCTTCTGAGGGGAAGGAAAATTAAGGTTCGGTTTGCGGAGTTGGTGAGGTACCAGGGGTTTATTGGGGGGACGTTTGAGGGAATGTGCGGGGGACGACCTCTGCCAGAAAGTCATCGGCGGGTGCGAGGTGGCTGAAGGCCGATTGGTAACGCGGATAGTTAATTTCTCTAGATTCTTCTGGCAAGCTCCTCTCCGATTTTTATAACGCAGAGTAGTTAGCTTGGCGTTCTCTTCCAGAATGGAGGGCATTTTCCAAGCCATATTTGCACCGAGTGATATTCTCTGAATAAGTCACATAATTCGAAAAAAAAATGAATAGCAAAAGTGACATACACCAATGACCCCACCTAAAGCTTACTTTCACCCTCCTTGGGCACAGTAACGACAACCTTCCCCCACGTCTCCCTAGCACCCAGAGCCTTCAACGCACTTGGAATACTCTCCAATCCTACAAACTCCTTTCCCCGGTAGACAGTAGGCTTGAACCCACCATCCTTAATCATTCCCAGGATCCCATTCCATACATCCTCGACAGTCCCCGCCTCATTCTGGATCTCCATGTACCGCCCCCAATGTAAGCCCACCAATGAAACATTTTTCAGCAACACCCTATTCATAGCAACCTTCTCGATCTTCCCACCGGCAAAGCCAATAACCAATATCCGCCCATTCCAAGCAATGCACTTCAGGCTTTGCTCCACAAGACCCACGGGATCATATACGATGTCTACCCCCTTGCCACCGGTAATCTCCAACACACTCTTCGGCCAGGTGTCCTTCGAGTAATCGAGGGCATGATCCGCCCCAAACCTTCCACACACCTCCAACTTCCCATCGGTGGACGCAGTAGCGATAACCTTTGCGCCAAAGTACTTCGCAATCTGAATTGCCGCCAAACCCACACCACCCGCGCCCGCATGCACAAGAACCCAATCCCCTTTCTTCACACCCGCCCGGCCAACAAGTCCCTGATAACTGGTAGGGGCGGTAACATACAACCCCGCCGCGGCATCGAATCCCCAACCCTCGGGTACGGGGCGCAGCGCCGGCTCCTTGACGCATATCTTCGTAGCGTATGCGCCCTGTTTGGCACCAAAGACGCGGTCGCCGACTTTGAACTTTTGGGTAGAGGGGCCGGTGGCAAGGATTGTGCCGGCGAATTCCATCCCGGAGATCCACGGGAATGAAGGTTGGTGCTGGTACTTCCCACGAATTTGCAGGAGGTCGAAGAAGTTTGCTGCTGAGGCGCGGATTTGGATTAGGTATTCGTCTGTGGCAGGGGTTGGGTCCGGGAGGTCGGTGATCCTAAGGTCCTCCGGGCCCTGCAATAGTAATTGACCAGTTAGTCGGGTGCTCGCCCCGGTCGCGATTGTTTGGAGGTGGGGGACCTACGTTAACGTATGCAGATACTTGAATGCCTTTCATTATTATTGCTCCTTAAAATCTGATACCTTAGCGCGTACGAGGGTTTGGTGAAAGAAGAAGAGGTGATATTTTTTGTGGATGCCCTGAAGGTGTGTGGGCGTTCATCGAGCTTCGCGTTGCCGAGGCTTGTTTTGCTGGGTTCGCACGTGTCCTGGGCCCAGGGACTTGGGAGGAATGTCCGCCAAGAGCCAGGTTTGGGGGATGGCGTGGGGGCTAGTGTTACTCGAGTACGGTACTGGTACCGTATGATGATCGAGAGGGAATCGAAGCTCGGGGGGGGGAGAAGTCATCATATAGGTCGTTAGAAGAAAAAAATGAAGGGAGAGGCTTAAGATTCCGTAGGTGATTTTCCCAGTTGCGTGATAGCATATCAAAGGTGCCCTTGATCAATAGCTAAACAAGCCCAAAACAAAACAATAAAATTCGCAGCCTACCATAAACAACTCTAGACTATAATGGGATGAGCTAAGCAGTAATGAAATAATGCCAGTGATCATATATTGATTTTAACACAAAAGAGGCTAAAGCATCACGACATGTCAGAACCTGACCAACCCTGAGAACATCCCCCCCCCTCACCACTTCAACTATCATAATTGCACAACCGGTGGAGCTGAGCCCACCAAAACCCAACTCGGCCCACTAACTCATAGGGAGTCGGTGAGTGGCAACACGCCGCTGCGCCTCGCAGTCATTTCTGGACGACTGGACGTCGTGCACATCCTGCTTGCGGACTCGAGGGTTAATACTAGTGTTCTACTCGCGCGTCTTTGCCAAGAATACCTCCGCTAGCCGATACCTAGGTACTTGTGCACTAAATGTGGACTCTGACGACAGCAACAACCAGTGGCAACTTCTGTGAGCAAAGAATACTTGTACCAATTGTGCTCTTGCATACACAGTGCCAATATTCCCTTCTCAATACACCACTCTGAACCTAATCAAGAATCACGACTGGTTTCTTGTTTTCTTTTACTCTTCAGAATGTGGATGTTTGGTGTATGGGTTGGGAGATGATTGTTTATTCACCATATGCAACACCTTATTGTAGAAGTAGGTATTCTTCATGTCCTGCAATCCGGACTGAGCCCAGAAAGTACTCCACTTTCGGCTAACGGAGGTATTCTTGGCAAAGACGCACGAGTACACGGTGCCAGCGTGACGCCCTTGTATCGCGCTATTGAGGCTAGGCTTGACAATGTTGTTGTGGCTTTATTGGAAAGCGGGAAAGTCAATGTTAATGCATCTGTATCGGCGCATGTGTCTCCCATATACCGAGCTGCGGCTATGGAACACGCGACGTTGTTGAGAATACTACTTGATCATCCCGGAAGCGATCTTATGAGAGAAATAGGAGGAACGGATATTGAGGACCCTTCGGCTTGTGAGCACACATTACCTGATGTCAGTCGTAACAAGTTGACGAAATACTTCCCCAAGGGAAATTCGGGGTGGGAAGCGCGGCTTTGGAGGCCTGAAAGCAATAGCGCGCGGGAGTATGTAGAGATCTTAATTTTGGTAATGGTGGTATGGGTTCGCCGTCTGTACAATGTTGAGTCGGCCATGGCAGAATCCTTTTCTTTGTTCCGAAAGGTTGATCAGGCTAGATGTGGGGGGTCCAACTGCATATACTAAATAAAAGCCAGAAGAAGAATACAGTAGGCTATTCAGGCCCGACCAGTCTAAACGAAATAAGCGCAAATACGACACCAAAAGAGCAACAGGGGGAGAGGATAATGATAGCGAGCAACTTGAGGTATATTCGTCGATGAGTTACTTGCTAAACTGACGGTAATGACAGGAGTATATATGAAAAGCAAAACACCATTCTCAGTCTTCCAACCATCACCACACATTTCCACTTCGTTCCGCAAATGCCTCCTTATCGCCTTGTCTATCCTTCAAAGAAACAAATAAAATAAACACTCTGTTATCCCTGAACAAAAGAAATGTATGACAAAAGAAAACTTCCTTGATTCCCGTAGCCTTCATGCTTTCCATTTGTCCTATCCATCCGTCAATGAAAACATCTTTCTTAATCTCCGTTCTTTGATGAAACAAAAGAAACCAACATGCCGAGCAGCTTTTCCAACACAGTCATCCAACAAAAATCCCAAGAACTCTTCTGCGTCTTGCTGATGCCCTCCCTGCAAATAGTTAGTAACCCGTAAATCCTGGGCTCCTGAATAAGTGACTTACCCTCATATGTGCGGAATTCTTCATGTTATGTATAACTTCGTAGAGGAATTATGGAACGAACGGCTCTCCCAGAGCTTCTAGGTCCTGTTTAACAGTCATTTGAGTGACGCGAAATTCGCGCATAAACATTATCCTATACACTATTAGCTATTGCATTCTAAGTGCCACTAGGATGACAAACATGGCGTCAATACGCGGAGTCCTGCTCTTGAAACTGTAAGCAACCTCCTTTCCGACACGATCCAAAAAGTAGTAAAAAGGGCCACAGAAAACCAGCATTTGCAGGACCTGTAAAATGATTAGTTTTTGGTATCGATGAGTAAAGAGGGTGATTTTACATATCATACAGCATTCATAAAGCACATATTGCCAGTGTTGACCAGACCACGTGGCTCAAGAAATGGAATGGTAAATGATCCAGTAGGTCTAATTTGGAAATCATTCAAGATTTGCGGAATAGGCCCTGCCTTCCCGTTTGATGTCCCATTGGGTCGAATCACTGCTACTCTAGTGCCTTCGGTGTCCTTTTCCGGCGCGGTCTTGACTACCTCAGTCCATGATTTAGGGACTGCGGGTACAACCGCCGCAGGCAGTGTCGGGGCGGGTTTCACGGAGGTTTCTGAGGGAGGGGTAGATGAGGGAGGTTCAATATGGGCTTCTTTGGCCTCTGCGGGCTTTGGCGCTTTAGGAGCTTTAGGCTTTATTATGGGCACAGCTGGCGGAGTCAGAGGTAGCGCGGGCACCAGTTTGTGAGCGATGGCAGTGCTAGCAGATGGGGGCGCCGTAGATGTTGGGGTGGAGGGGTTCGCAGATCCTATCTCGGACGAGAGTTGCATGGTCTCTGGGGTAGGTAATTCTGAGACATCTGGCTGCGATATTGGGATAGTAGGGGTCTCTTGGACTTGTAGATCGACTGGAATAACTGGGGCTTTCGGGACATTTTTTTGTCGAAGTTTCGGCATCCTCGAGAAAAGGGCGCCGTCTTCCTCTGGCTGGGAAAGGGTGCATCGGGAGCTAGAATAAGAAGTGTTAGGCAGACACAGATAAACATGTGGAGATTCGGGGGAAGTACCTCAACGTGTGCCGGCCTAGAAAATTGCACGGGTGTCGGTGGTGGTGGCGGAGGGGGAGGGGGAGGAGGGGGAGGGGCTACCCGGGTAATATGGCGAATAGGTGGTGGTGGTGTCGGAAAAGACATAACAATGACCGGGGGAGACGGCACTTGCATCGCTGGACGTTGAGGTGCAAGACCCATTGGTATGGCTGGAGGCGGAACATGTGCACTAGCGCTCTCTCTTCTCCCCCGGAGCTGGGTGCTTCTTGGAACCGAAAGGTTGGTCGGGCTAGACGTGGGGGGTCCAATACTCTTTGAACAGCCACCTGAGTGTTAGCGTGTCGAATAACTCTACATATGCCGATGACCGACCTAATATCCCGGCGTGGCTATCCCCACTAGATCCCAAACTACGGTATCAGGATATCGGGGACCGGGTCTGACGATCCGAGATGGAAACCCCGCCGAGAGAGTAAAGTGTTGTTCGCCCCTGTCCGCTGGGGGGCGTGTTTTCATAGAATTTCACTCGTATTTTGACCGCCGGGCGGTGTTGGAGGTCACACAGGAATGGCCGGAGTCAAAGCGAAGAGTAATGGGACTGATCAATTGAAAGAAAGAAAAAGAGACAAAAATTATCTTGCTTGTCCTACAAACGCGCTTGACTACTGTACTTATAATAGTGCGCAGTATGGATATACATCAAGATGGCTACTACCATTTCCTAGATCCGCATGCTTCAACTCGTCTGACCACTGGCCGAACACATCCGTATCAGATCATCACACTGAGGTAGTAGTTCCGACAGGCGGAACTCATGAAATAGGCATTCAATCTGCCAAAACAGTGAATAGGACGGAAGATAGCATACACAGCGACAGCATCACCCCCTCTCACCCTGTTCTCAGCCTATTCCGCTGCGGGGGAGGTATTCACAAAGTCCCCGGAACACGCTCACCACACAAAACCAAACAACACTCATAATAGGCTAGTTGGCCATGGGAAGGTGTCCTTGCTCTATGATCTCTGCCCTGGCTATAAGCCGGAGTCGTTCTAACGATGATGGCGGCAGTGTTCCCAAGCGTCCAGTCCGTCCGTCTTCGGGTGCGGACGGGACGGACGGCAGTGCCTGGAAGGGCGCCCGGGACGGACGGGCGGGCCCTGCAGGTGATTGACGGGCCCTACAGGTAATTGGCGAGGACTACAGACGACGGGTGAGGACCGCAGATGACGGGTGAGGACTGCAGGTACGGTTCGGGAGATACCGATCCATCGAGGACTGTAGGGCCCGACAGTCACCCTCTTAGACGGTAGTCTTTCTCAAAGGACGGACGCTCTTGCCCTACAGCTTGAGACACACGCCCGGGACTGCAGCCCTGGCGGTGCTTACAGGGCGGACGGGACGCTTGGGAACACTGATAATGGGAGGAGGGTGCTTGGGTCCATGTCGTTGGGGGGCCTGTCGCGGAAAAGCTCGTTGACTGTGACACATGGATCAGGGATGGGGTGAAGGGGGTAGGGGAAGATTGGCTGCAAGATGAGGGGGTTGGTTAGTAGGATGTAAGAAAGATGGGGATATGATAGGAAAGGGAAGAGCGTACATATGAGGCTAAAACTAGGATGTTTTGCACAACTCGACAATCAGTGAGCATCGCCTTGATTTGGTTGTCCACGTTCGGTGAGAACAATTCAAAAAGAAACACGACTTTCACTGCCCCCGCGGACCCCCCCAACCATAGTTGGGCGTCACGCAGCAACTGCATTTGAGATTCGCTCCACCCGGATTCCAAAACAATCGTTGATTAGTATGTCCCTTTGCTCTACTCTATGGAACTTCGGAGTCTATACTAATAATTGAATAGCATACAATACCTTTGTTGGCAGCTTCGCCGGTTCGTCCAAGACGCCCGACCTTGCATACAGCCCCCGCATCAAAGCATCTGATATTGCTACGAGAGCCCTTGGCGTGAGGGCACGGAGGTAGACCCAGAATGAATACTCATTTTTCATCCAACCTGTTGAAAATGGTGCTGGTCGCCATACTCACGATACTTTCTTTGTTCAGATAGCTTCGGATATGCGCTGAGGATCCGGGCATATGGCTCCGGCATCGGGCATGGGTTTGTCTTCGGAGACTCGCTTTGGCTTCAGGTATACGGTTCGGGTTTGGGCATCTGGCTCACACGTCCGGGGAAGCATTGCGAATGCAGGAATGCGCGATAGTTTCGGGATCGTGCAGCTTTCGGGAAAGCCGGGAGAAAAGCCGGGAGAAAAGCGGAAGCACTGTGAGGCCAGCTTGAAAGAGCTGGAAGCCCGGAGGTGGTAAAAGTGCTTGTTTTCCTTTTAGTTAGCCGGGAGTGCTTACGGGGGAAGGAGAGACTCACATAGAGTAGTGTGGTACCTCATGATGGATATGATGTCCCCGTGATTGGTATATACTTCCGTGATAACCCTTAGTTAGTTAGTGAGTATCGAGAATCGTGGAATCGTTGAGCGATTCAATAATTTTATTTATAACTAAGTTATAGGAGCGACTACCCATCCGAGCGAGAGACTGTTGTTGTTAGGTACTGAAACGATGATTTTCGTCCGGGGAAGAAGTATCCTCCGGAGCAGAAGAGACAAAGAAAAGAAAGGAACGAAGCGGAGGAAAAAGGGAAATGATATCACGCTCAGGAAACAAAACAATACCGAAAGTGGGCAACCGCTGCTCGCACAGAGGGTAGCGTTAAGGAAATCGTCGACGATGATCAAAGAACCCAGAAGATAGAAGTCAATAACTGTCGATCAAAACACAAGACCGGAGTCGTCTATGCACATGTCCCTTTTTTTCGTCCCCGTTGCCTCCTCTCCTGCCCTTTTGAATCCACGATCCTCGCTAGCCCTTTAGTAATCCATCAACCCACCGCTCCGCTCTCTAACTAGCTAGCTATGTAACCCGTGCGCCCTTAGAAAAAATAAATAAATACAAGAAACAAATTAGTTTGGAGCTTGGCCTATACTAAGCCCCACAGTACCTGTATAGCGTAGGGGTTTCAGTGAACTCAATGCCAAGATTGCCAACTCTGCCCTTGGCGCTTGATTTCTCTGGGCCATGGTAAATCGCCAGGTTAGACCAGGGGCACCCTCAGGGAGAAAGCACCCTCAGCGAGGTTTGGCAAATATTGGCAGGTGTCATAGCTTTGGTTATTCGTACTCAACATAGGCTTGTTTTAATGCCAAGCCTTACAGGGGGTGTTGCCTGACTGAGGCTCTCCCTGTCTCCACGAGATGGGGCGATAGCGTCATACCACCTCGTATGATAAAGATTGGGTGGAAGCTAAGAGCAAACCAGCAGAGCGAGAAAGCAGGAAGGCCCATGGGTGGCTACACTTCAAGAAAGCAATCATGTAATTGGTAGCAGTACCAAAACTAGAATCCGGTAGAGGATAAAGAAGCCGGGACGTTAGAATTCCCCTTCCGTGCTTACATGTGGCGGGGCACGATCTCAGCTCTCAGCTGAGACAATATAAAAAGGAATATGAACCCTACCTTGCTAGGAGAGGCAACTACAACGTCCTAGCACATTTACTTGTAATGTCCAGACGTTTGTGAATACAACTGCTATTGCCAACGGGCAAAAAATCGGCCGGGACCCCAGGGTTTCGGTGGTATGCAACAGCAATTGTGTTCATAAATGCCAGGACATTGCGAGTATTGATTGTACTCGAATACATTCTATCCTATTTAAGTTTTTACCTATATCAGGCAAGAAGTGCCCTAGGGCTACTTGCCCGATTCAAAAGTATTCGGAAATTCGGCCACTTCCTTCCCTAGTTTTCCTGATATCCTGGCGCCAAGATTTCCGGATACTTTTGAATCGGGCAAGTAGAGGTGGAAATTTGTGGACCCACAAATGCCTCCCGAATCGCAACCTCCGCTTTCGCTCTAAGCCACATCAGTCTCTATGACAACAACCACCCGCAATGATGAGCCCTTCGGTTTATGAATTAGGTTTGTATAGGATCACAAGTTACATCTATATTGATTTCTTTTGAATTTACTGTGCAAGCGTTTTTTTGATTTTGTGAGGCTGTATTATGATGGGTTAGGTTGCGATAGAATTTAAGAGGGGTGCGGGCGTTGCGATTCGAGAGGCACAGTACTCGGGAATTTCTTTACCATGTGTTACGATACGAATCCATGTATTGGGGTGCTCCTTACCTGCCACAAGTACGAGTACGATGTGGGTCTGCCTTACAATGATGGTCTTAGGCGCAGCATAAACAGGTTACTCTGAAACACCTAGTCACTAGTGTAGTTGGTTGGTACTTGGACAGCACTGTACCCTTTGCGAAACAGAACTTGACTCTCGTATCTCTACTTTCGTCTTACTATAGAGTATCGAAGTTCCTCAGGGAGGGGATTAAGTCGGGGCGGTCTGCCTCGCAGCTGACCTGCCGCCGGGTAAAAACACCTTCTTTGAGTAATGACCTCCCCCGATATTGGGAGGTTGTGAGGTGGAAGCTCGAGCACAGTAAAAGCTTGAGAGAGGGACACCTATGTTTCTAATGCAGGGGAATTCGGGGTATTGATTGTTTTGACTTTTATCTTTATTTCCTTTGGGTCAAGGCAGACTACCGGCAGCTCTCACCTTGGATTTCTGCCTCCCCACCCTGGGCTGGGTGCCAACAGTCTACTCGAGCATGGGTTTAAGCTCTGAGAGTGACTCTCAATGAGGTGATCGTTCTTATGGCCCCTTGCTGAGTGATCTATGAGGACCTGGTGGAGCCCGAGGATTAGTGGGTTCATTTTTCGGAAAACAGTGAATCCCTCAGAGGCAAATGAAAAGAGAGAGCTCTTCCTTCTCTCATATTCCCGGTGAGAGTGATAATGGGGATGCCTCCAAAACGCTTGCCAGCTCGAAATATAGTCACTAGACATAAGTCCTGGTAATTGCGGGATACTGTGTATTTCCAACGAGCATTTAACAAAAGATGGAAAATAGTATTGTAATGGTGGAAAAAAGTGAAGAATTAAACTTTCAATATTATCTTAGTAAATGAACAAGAATATATTCAGTACTCTGTATGGCATGGGGTTTTTTGCAGTGGGGCGGTGGAGGAGGGGTTGTGCTATTCCCCCTTAGCCTTTACTGAGTAACCTTCCACCAAAACTGTTGTCCGGTGACTGTGTCAATGGAGGAGCGGGTGTACCAAAAATCCAAAGTTATAGACTGGCTTTTAGTGTCCTATTTACTTAAGAATTGGTTTCTTAAATTCCCAAGGCTCTTTTGAGAGGTGATGAGCTTTGTTGTCTAAGCCACTCTTTTTGTTGCTTTTTGTCGTAGAGTCCTCGTGTTCTGGCTCACCCCTTGGCTATATGTTATGAGCTATGCAAGTCGTTCCCCATCGCCCAGGCGTTCTGCGGGAGGCGATCGTTGGCTTCCCAACTGCAATGCCATACGGTGGGTCCGTGGATTGGATCGTCGCGCTTCACTAGTAGTTTCAGTTACAAGTAGATGAGACACCGGTATACTGGTAGGAGTCGGGGATCCTAGTTTTCAATTCCACCGGGAGTGCCGTACGGATTGTAACATAACTCAGACTGCGAGTATGAACACTTGTAGGCTTTATAGCCAAATGGCCGATCCGTATCCGCTAATTCCCTAATGTAGCGGTCCCCGAGAAGGAAATGTTTATTGCACGGTAGTATGACCCGCCTTATCTCGGTGGGCCCAGGCATGCCTTGCTTTGGAAAGGGGGCGCGGTGATTGAAAAGAAACGAAAAATATCGTTTCTGGCATCTTGAGTTCAAAACGACAAGGCCCTTAGTTCTATGTGGTTGCTCGATGCCGTATCAGGGCTCAATTAGAGAGACCTCAATCTGATGACATAGGTCCTAGTCTATAACTTAGGGGGGGGGGGGGGGGGCATTTGCATATGATACTATATTACCAGTAGGATAGAACTAGGACGAGCTACTGGCATTGCATTAAAGTATGTACTCGTAGTGCGCTGCCAAAATCCAGCTGTTTTGATTGGATCTCAGCGTCATGCAAGAGTGATATCGTGTTGTTCAATTACGAGCATCCGATCTGATAGTATCCATTTAGAGCCCAGCCTCTCGAGCAGGTTAACATGTGACATGAATATGCTCCTGGCAGCTGGACCTGGGACTTATAATCCGGTAACGGTGCAATGAACCCAAAAACCTGTACTTTTTGTTGGTGTTGCATAGCCACCTCTTTCAGCCTCCCGGCTGCGGCTGTGAGCCTTCCAGAATTTCTACAGTGACTCTTGGGAAGGGTTAGTGCTTTCCCAGCAGGGTATGGCCTGAGCCTGGCGGAAATGCTAAATCTCACTAGCTTTCGCAATTTCGTGAACTTATCAAACTTAACCCAGCAGCCACGCACCCAATACATCCTCACCTACCAGTCCGTGCAATACAAAAGGCGGGGAGTTCCCCCCATCTTGCTTTGCCTTTGTCTTTCTCCCCCACCATTCCTCACGGGAAGCACCTGCCCCTTAATCTAATTCTTTCAACCAACTACAAACAAACACAGATATAAATACACAATGAAGGTTTCGCCGGCCATTCCTATTCTATCAATTGCTCTCCTCCTTTCTTCCTACACTGATACCAAAGCCAATGCCGTGGCACTATCACGAGGCGAGGATTTGTCTTCTCCTGCGCTTTCCGTACGCGATATTCTAGGTAGCGGATTATTAGAGAAACGACGCGGTGGTGGAGCTAGCAGTGGTGGTGGAGGTGGTGGTGGAGGAGGTGGTGGTCGCGGTGGTGGTGGGAGTAGTGGTGGGAGTAGTGGCGGAAGGTCCTCCTCTTCCTCCTCTTCCTCTTCATCTTCCTCCGGATCTCGAGGCTCAAGTTCTTCTGGGTATGCACCCCCAAATTCCCCTCTCTCTTGGTACCTCCATTCTTGGTATGGAGACTCAGACTCTTTTTTCTTTCCATTTCAAAGCTCAAGCTCCTCTTCCTCTGGATCTAGAGGCTCAAGTTCCTCTTCCTCTAGGTAGCCCCCCCTCTGCCCTTCCAATCTTCCACAAACAATGCCAACAATCACTCTAGTACCTCCTCCCGATCCAACACCGGCGGCACCTCCAATGATGGTTCTGGCCCCTCTCCATCCTACGGTCGCACCACGCGTGTCTACAGCGGTGGCGCGGTAGTCCCATACACCTCCGGCCGCCGTACGCCCCGCGGAATCCTCCCTTTCCTCCTCCCCCTTGCCCTCCTGTCATTCTTCCCGGGCCTCTGGCTGTTCGCAGTTTTCGCCTACCCATGGCCCAACCCAGCGGGGTTCTACAACACAACCAGCAAAGCGAATGAGACCATTCCTGTGCTCTGCTTGTGTCAGGAGCACTCGGTGTGTGGATGCGAGGAAAACACGGAAGCGGCGTATATCGAGCAGCTCATCGGTCAGACGAGCCTCAATAGCAGTGAGGTGAGGATCGCAAACGTCAATGGCACAAAGACCTTGGTGATTAATGGGACGTTGCCGAATGGGACCACTGCTGTTAAGGGGATGGTTAGTGCTGCCGGGAGGGGAAGACCGGTGGGGGAGACATTGGGAGTATGGGTTATCGCGGGAGTCGTTGCTTGGGGAGTTTTCTTCTCTTGAGCATTATCTTGCTATAATCCTTTGTATTTTCTCTTTTCGGGCAGTTTGCTTGCGTGCGCCTTGATTTCGCGATGCTCGGCGGTTCAACACTTCTCCCCATAACGACCAACCCGACGGGCGTCCTTCACTTTTACTGCTACCCCACTTTCATGTATTCACAAGATTTCGTGCACACCCAAGAAAGCACGACTTACAATCCAATTGTGGAGCATGTACCTATGAAATGCTATTACAACAATCCTGCTTGGTAAATATGAGTTAGAATGCTTCTTCCGGCCTCTTATACCACGTGAGAACCAGGAGAGCAAGAAGGGCTGGCCTGTTGGGAGCAAGGAGTTTAGCTGTGGCACTTGATCAGATGATATTGGACATTAGTTTGAAATATTTGGGGGGCTGTCTTTTTTCTATAGGGCTCCTAGATATGTTACTTAGAATCTATCAACACTATCCGCTAATCCTATAAGGTACCCTAAGGCAATATCCAGACGGCACTATCACTAAAGATTCTTTTCAACTTTAAATATCCTTAGTTCTCGTACCCGCACTATACGGAGGTTGGGTAACAATGGCGCAGCATCGTCGCAGCGCATTTCTATACAAGGGATTAACAATCAAATTCTTAGTCTACCTCTGGTTTGAATTATCCCAGTTACTAGTGTGAGCTCTCCATATTCTTATTGAATTCGAGGTTAAAGTTGGTCGGATATTGACCTTCCGGATAGGAAATAGGCGTTCCGGATTTTACAGATGCGGCAGACAGGCTTGCATCCTAAGGCGTTGCATCAGCTTTGCCCACCCCCGGTGTGATCCTTACCTCCTTTCCCACCGCCTACTCACTCAGGGAACAGTCTAAACCGGTACCATTTGAATCGAGATATCAAGACCGATCGCCTTATAAAGGCGCCTTAGGAATACGAGCTTCCTCCCCACCCTCCCACGCTGATTTTGCCATCCTCTGCCTAGAAAAGGTGCTACAGGTAAAGTCTGAAGATCGCAACTTCTAGGCATTTACAAATAAACTCGAGTACTCGTGAGGAATGCTTCAGGATTGGATATTAACTTACATCTTATTACGTCTGCGGCTTGGGCTGATGGGGAAGTCGGAGTTTGCCGGTGATGAGTTGAAGGGTACAAAAAATGGAAGTGCAACTCCAACGGCGAAGGAGGAAAATCAAGTTTACGAGATGATGACTGATTGGATACCAGCAAGCGATAAATTTAACCATCGCCCTCGCAACTTCAACGCTTGAGAAACTGGGTTTCTGCTCGTTAATTGCCTGACGTTTGTAAAACATGACCGGGGCTGCATATGCTGCCAAGGCCAAGCGCATGAGACCTGCACGAGAGGTATTACCGGTATCCCTTCTGGGAAGCTTGGGAAGCTATTGGGGATAAAAAGGATTGTGAAAGGGGGCAGATGTTAGGTGAAAGAACTCGGGAAATGGGAAAGGTAGAGTTACAGAGCATGCAGGAAAGGCAGGAAAGGCATACAAGTATAGTTAAATAAATTCAAGATATAGTTATATCCCACTCCTAGATTATGATATCTGAGATACCTTCGCTGTCGTACGCAAGGGGGGCACTCCCTGCATGCTTTTCAATTTCTGTCCTCGGAAATAATAGTAGTTTTGCTTTAAACCAGTAATTAAAAACACTAAGTTAGATAAGAGGAATAATTGACTATGAAATGAAATTTTGATATTCTGATTCTCCACTACTCAGAATACTTGCTGATAAATTTTCAAAGTGGTGTGATATCTCAATTATTCAGAGAGATAGTTAAATATGAGTTGGATTCTGTACTAATTGACATATTATATAAGCAGTATCTAGATGATAAGTAGTTCTCCCATAAGCGACATTGATTCTTAGTTATTATTTTATCATGTATTCCCATTTGTTACAGCACGTATTATACCCACATGTCGTTGCAGATATCAATCAATACCCCAGCGTTCACTTATTTTACCCCCCCGTCCCGAGCACTGCTGCATCGGAGTTGATTGCTCAAAATCATGGTGTTTACCCTCTTCTCATCACGCTTATGGATAATCGTCCTCTCACAAGCCATTTTAGTACTAATAATTAGTTGCTCAGCCAATCAAGACCCACAATCCCAATTTGCGTCTCCAGTTAGACTAGTAACCAGCCAGTCGACTATTCCATCAGCGCACCGCACAGCCAGCGAGCCATCCAACACACCAGAGCTCCCCGCGGAGCCTCGAAATATCCCGACCCCATAAGCTACGCTCATTCATCCCCGATCACTCGTCACGTCGACCAGTGCGCTGACAAAATTGATGTTAGGATGTGGACAACGAAGCAAAATCGGGGGGTTTTTCCCAGGGATCGGGTCAAAATTCTACCGGAAGAAATCTCAAATAGTAACCAGAAGGCGCGCATACATCTAGAAGAAGACTGTGTAATTTCTTTTCTAAATTTCCATATCACACATCCCCGGATGCTAATTTTTGAGGCCGTGGTGCGCCCCTCCCGAGCAGCTAAATCCCGCTGTCTTATCTTATAAGAAATTCCGTGAATCCTAAAATATTTTTTACATAGAAACCCGACCTGCTGCCCCGGATGACTCCATACCGCCCGATCATCCCTGGAGCCCCCAGCAATCCGGAATAGCGGGGTGCGATAGCATACAACAAACCCGTATCGGCTGATATCAGACATCCAAACTTGTCCACAGCTCACCACTATATAGCTGAAGGCGCGGAGAGAAGCGCGATTTTTTCCAATGGGGTTCTTAATAAGACGCCTGTGCTGCACCTACTTTAACCACGGCCGAGAACCATCAGCACCGAAAACCGACCAATATCGTTCCAGTGCTGCTTCCCTACTTCCTGCAGGCTCCTCTCTCCCCAGCTCATGCCCAGCGCTCTAGCACCAACACGCCTGAGTGCGGAGTTCATGCTCCAGTACTGTACCTTTGAATTCCGGACCCACAGGCCACCCACCGACCAACCCACCACCCACACACCACACCAACTAAAATGGCCCGTCCATCCTTCGACTACTTGGCACTCTTCTTGGAATACCGGTACTTGCATCTATCACCACACAGGCGTGTGCCGTGGGAAGAACAAACGGATGCCAATGCTTGGCTTAGGAACACCAGTACGGTATCTACCGCTGCGCCTCCCTGTCGGATTGGTTATTACCCGCGGCTCAGCCCCACCCGCCCGTTACCACGAGACCAAATACCGTATGATAGCACTTTTCTGCTCTGCCCTAACTTTATTACTAGTAAGAGGAAAAGAAGGAAAGAGGGGAGGGGGGGGGGGGGGGTCCGGCCGGCTCCTGTCATTGGGTGAGATGGGCGTGGTCTGCAGAAACGCACTTCTTTCAGCTCTATGGGGGCTCGATACAGGGTATCACAGCTGACGAGATAGAAAGCCCTGCAGGTGTCACGATCCCGGTTGCAACTATAGGGTTGGCAAAAGTTTGATAAGGAGCGCTGGGAAGCTGATATGGGCGGGGGGTCGAGGAGTCTTTTATGATCGTATTGGTGTGTTGGGGATGAGGGAAGGGAAGGGAAGGAAGAAGGAGAGAAGCTTAGATTCCTCCGATTTTCGATGATAATCGGAAGCTCACTACGATCCAGGGTATATCCATTTTCTCACTCCCAGCACGCGCTGAAGGCTAGCGGCTACAGAACGTCGTTGGGGGGGGGGGGTATGCCATTGAGATCGCAAGAAAGGATTGTACAAGGTATACGATAGTATCCCAGTGTTTTCGTTGTTTTCGTTTCGTGCATTCCCCACCTGCCACGTTACTGCGCCAATCCCAATCACCAGATCTAATATTTCCTTTTTTCTCGTCGAAGTGAGGTATGGGCCTTTTGTGGTGTTTTTCTAACTAAGCAGGCAAATATAATAGCCCCTGTCCTTGAACAACTCGGCGAGTGACAGGCAGGGAATGCCAGCGCCGCTGCTCGGAAACCGGACCCCGAATATAGCATGGGTGGCCAGATACAGTGCGCGCAGATTATTGGCTATCGGTCTGTTTCGTCCCTCTGCTCCCCACCGCTCTCACCGTACTCTCCGTGCGCTGCCGTATAGAGAGCAAGGTTCTGGGGCCGTGTTGGGTGTAGACCGGTGATTTGGTGCCAGGTGGTCAGGTCAGGTCCGCCCCGGCAGAAAGCCAAGCATCTCGTCGTTGGCTATGGCCTCTTTATCTATCCTATGATACCTATGATACCTGCACTGATTTTATCGTATGGAAAAGTAACCCTTGTTCAGGAATATATAGTTCAGCGCTCAGCGGGTCGTGCCATAGCACAACCTGAATAGCTCTCATCGGCAGGGTTTAGCCCAGGGGTCCCGGAGCTTCATCCGCCATTCTGCTTGCCCTCCCCCAGAGGCCCACCAAACTCGGCCCCCCCTCTATTCACTTCCAGCTGAACCCAACCGACAAGAGTTACTCAAGTCATCATGGTCTGGGGTGTTTCGCGGCCTGGCTGCTTTTACTAACCTAGTGTATTGGTGTGCTTAGTGGTCATGGGCGGTCACTCGGATGATCGGATTGCTATGGTAATCTGGCGGTGGTAATGTTTGGAGTGTCCCCGTCTGCTAATACCGGATGCGTTAAGAAACGGGCTCGGCGGTTTGGTCCTTGTCAATGCTTTGGCCGCCAGCTGGTTTTGACTGAGTTAGGGGATCGAACCGTTCGGCGGGCTTTCTCACGCGTTTTTGATTACCTTGGCGCATTCACAGATTTTTAGTTACAAACCAAATGGCATTTATCGCCCACTTCACCATATGAATCACAGAATATTCTTCACTCCTTGGATCTCTTGCCCAGGGACTTTACGCCCACTTCCCACCCCGGGGGGAAAGAGTGCTGCAGCAGTAGTTTGCGCCTTGTTACGAAGTCCTTCCCTCCGCTGTGACGAGGACGGAACCATAATCGTGATATGGTTTTTCGACAAAGCTCTCTGGTGTGGCCACCCATCGCACCTCATGGCAACATGGCAAAATCACACAAAATCGCTGACAAAGGGCCATTCTAATGTCAGCCCCCCCCTCCCCCCCCCCTATCAACTCTCTTATGAGCCGTCTTATAAACATCGTAGTAGCTAGATGCCTAAAGATTCAACCCCCGGACGCCATCTTGTCAACTAAACTAGGGCGCTCATCTAATATAGGTCATTCTGTGCAGAGGAAATCTAAATTTCGGCACAGGCGCCCAAAAATCCACATGGGCGCCCATGGAAGGAGGAGGGGGACTTGGTTAGAAATTCGCCGACATAGGTGTTTTACGCAGGGCACAAATCTAAAGGAAAATACACAAGATTGATAGGCTGCTGGCAGCGAGTGAACAACTCTGACTTGCAGGATTGGGTAATAATTGGTGGTAAGGTTGACGTGTTCCATGGTGGCAAGGGGTGCCATTCTTGGTGTAACTTTAAAATGCCCGAGCCACAAGTTGTGTCACCACGCTGTATTACCGGTAGCAATCTGGCTGTTTGTCATTCCCCTAAAATATTTCTGCAAGATCGGAAACACCCAGACATGAAAAAGTAAAACCACTTTCACATAAAGCAGCACCTCTGAATCTGAATCTGTCATTCAATTAACTCGAAGAACGACTAGGTAATAATTGTTTGAAAATTTTGTAATATTCCTCATGTTATCTACAGGTTTACAGGCGCGCTGCCAAATTTTTGCAGACCCTCGCAGGCACTGTGCTACGGGAGAGGGTAGTGAAGGTGAATACTTTTAGTGTGAAAAAGGCACCGGGCGAAACGTTTTGTCTTAGGACTGTAGTCTATATACCAGCCGCCACATGACATGCCGAAAGGCTACAGGCGCGGCCAGGCACCCATGAAGATTGCAGGCACTGGACAACCCGGGCCTGCAAAGCCCAGTCTCACTCTGGCTCGGCCTAACCGCACTGTGTATCTCTACTGTAGCCTTCAGGACAAGCCCTCTAACAAATGGGTCTTGGGCTTCCTGGGCCGCCTGGGTATTAGATAAGTTGGGTTGGGTCGGGTTTATGATATTGGAATTTGGGCTGTGTTAGCCAGGCGGGCAGCATACCTGGGCCACCCAGCAACTCCATCAAGTGCGCGGCAGTGCCAGTTGCAGCAATAGGAGATTTGTGCCGGGGAGCGCTGATCCAAGTAGATCCACCAACCCGAACGCTCAACAGAGGCATTTATCCCCTGGTTGACTAACTTTTATACAAGTTCTCGCAGCTAAAGGGCTCTGGTGTGTATAACGGCCTTTTGGCATGCAAACCTGGCAGACCCACTCGAAACTTGGTACCCAGAAAGGCTTTGTCGACCCTGGGCTGAAAGCCTTTGGTTTGAGAGATAGGCGGAAGAACCGCTTGAGGTTAAAAAGTGCTCCATTATCCGTTTAGCGCCCCGGCAGCCCCACTAGATTCCCCGAAGTCATTTCTAGCCGTGTCCAATGCTTTTTCGCCTTTTACACCTAGATCTTCATTAGGCTAATATTTTCAGTGAGGTTTGCCCGTACATACACGTTCACTGAAGAGCTCTCTTCTGCTCCCATTCCGGGCTTCCCCGACCTTTGTATATATACGGGCAAAGGCCCTCACTTAAAATATTAGAATCCTTGATTTTCAATCCGCACTTGGCCCCTTTCTACAAGAATTGCCCTCAATGAATTTTTTTTGAAGGGACAGGAATGATCTCCCTAAAGATCAAGGAACCCTCAAGGTGATTTTAGTAACCTTTCTTGTTTGTCATTCCACCTCAAATAGCGATCGGGAAGCTCTTTAGAGCTGGCAACAATTGCCTCCAATGATAAGGACTACTACCTCCTGGCCTAATTTCAACCGCGATCCACACGGTGCTCTCGAAATCGAACATTAACAAAGGCACAGATGGGTCTGAGAACCCTTATGCGTACTCAGGTATGACCGGTAATGCCTGGGAGCGTCCTAATATCTTCGAACCACCATTCTTCTTAACCCTATAATGAAAGTGAATTAAGTTAACGAGTAGTAAAGCGATGGCTATGTAGCGGATTTTGGCCGAACCCGGAGCTCGCTTGGGATGGGTGGCATGCCATTTTCCCGGGAAGGCCTGGACCTGGCCGGCCTATTCCAAGGCTTGCTGCAAGAGTGGTGCCAGGATGTATTTGTTGGGCCCATTTGGGTTGACATCCCCTGCCCTAGCTGTAGTTTGACTGCCCCTCCCCCCTAGCAGTCTACAAGAGCAGTATTCAGTCCTCTTGGACTGACTTGTTAGGTATGGTATCTTGACATTCCAAGATTGCCTCAATACCCCCCCCCCCCTCGTGCTCACTCGTAGCAGCCAATATGGGTGGCATGTCACCTCCGAGGTCTCCTTGGTTGACGTCACAACCTTCCATCTCTATTAATGCAGCCGCGAGCTCAACAATCCCGAATAATGCGCAGTGGGTCCCTGAAAACAAAGGAGAAATTCCGGCCTCTCTGCAACAATAAGGGCATGATAGATGCTCCAAAAGTGATTTAGCAGATATATGGTCCAAGAGCTGGCTGAAGAGCTTCAGCGCAAGCGATTTAGTGCAGCCCGAGACCCCCATTCTCGCGCACGCTCTCCAATGTATAGAAGAGTGTTCAAGGAAGAGCGTGCCTTGGAGGTTAGAAAAGGGATTGGCAGAAATTTCATTGACCTGCTATGAACTTAGATAGGTTAAGTAGGTTTCTGAAATCGCCAAGTGAGCCCCAGCAATGAGGTCGGGGCGAGCGCAAATACACTCTTTGAAGGCGAAACGCACAATCAGACAGCCGAGCTTTCTTTACGGTGACGAACCCCTGGCAGCAGCCCAGCAATGTCCAGGTCGAAGGGACATTGTCAATCGTCAAGATCGGTTGATCCAACCTCGACAGCTATGCCATGACACAGAGACTTCCCATGCATCAGTGACGGCCACTCTAGGTGGGAGATCCGCATCAGAGTGGCGACCCTTAGTCTCATGCAGAGGCGCCTTAGGATTCCACCTTTGCTCGACTTTCCAGGAATAAACTTTCCCCTCAGAGAGGTCCATCTCGACCTCACCCAGATGCAATCTCCCGATCAGGAAGAACCAGGCACCTAGGGGCCTTTAGAGAACCTGTGGCAGGAAAACCAGCCGTTCAGGCCGGTTCTTTAGACCTGTCCAGAAAATTGGCGCATACAAAAGTATGCTGTAAGGGCGAGATCCCCCGTAACAGTTGTAGAGTTTCGGGAGTCGCAGCTCCTGGCCACCAATGACCTTTCACTGGTCTCGAAAAATCTGTTATTCTTTTCTGGGGTCCCTTCTGGTCCGTAGACGGGCGGTTTCAGCAGAATACCTAGCATTCTCCTCCTGGGCGGTGAAACCAAAGCGAAGGCACCCCTCAGCTAGATTTTGTCCTCTGATCTGATCGCACAAAGCGTTTATTATCAGAGAGCCAACAAGCGGCTATTCTAGCGACACCTTTCTTTGTTCAAGGTCATCTCACTTGGCACAGGTCCTGCTGACCCCGGATCGCCGTAGCAAAACAATGCTGCATCTCCGCAGCCAGTATCACACGAACCTCGATACTCATCGGTTTGCGGGGCCAGTCCCCCACATTGCCCATCCGGCAGGTCCGAACTTTTTGATACAGCTTCCGGGGTTCCAGTGGGGGATAACCAGGCTAGAATCCGGGAGCGTAGCGTGGCTCGGCACATCAGACAACCAGGGAGTTAGCGTTATCACGAAAAACTCGAAACATCTTCTGTTTCTTCCCCTCCTCCCAGAATGTTGCGGAGGGTACCAGTATTAAATAAGGTCGGCTGATGCAATTCCGAGGTGAAGAAAGGGGATGGTGGAGATTATGTAGCCCTGTACAGGTAGCCACCACCTCAAGGCAGCCGAATTTATTCACCCGGCCTTTGTGAAACCATGATTCGTATCCAAGGAGTTTCTGATGAGACGATCGTGCGAAGGGCTCCAAACGGCAATAGCCAGCGATCAACGAGCACTCACAACTTGGCATTGCCTGCCTATGACATGTTGGTTTTTTGCTCGGGGGGTGGCGATAAATATGAAGACTATCTTCCCCGCGATGTTGTGCGAAGTTCTGTGATAGTTATCGACATCACCGAGCCCTACTCCTCTAGGCTGTAGCTCTTCCCACTCTACGGTATTGCCACCCGAGCCTCTGCACTGCCCTTTGAAGCCCAGTTGCGCGCCAAGAGTGTGTTCAGTTCGCAGCCTGCCCGCCTGGATTTCAGCTGTTGAACTATTAACGCGCAGCATGATTCCCCAGGCAGGATACGTAGACTACGGTACGCCTGCACTCGAGTACCGGTAGTCCACTCGCCGCCTTCTGTGAGTTATGTATGATACGGTACATTTTCCCCCTTTCCTACAAGCCACGATTCCGATCAAAAAAAACCCCCCCTATATTCAGCCCTCTTTTTCTGACATCTTATCCTCAAAGCCTGGTCTTGGCATTAAAATTTGTATGATACAGCCACATGACATTGTGATACTTTTATTTCAGCCTTGTCCGCCTTTTGGACTGCTCGAACCGTATGTACGTGCTTGCACTTGATTCCACATATGATAACCGCAATCGAGCCAATTTCGCAACCCCTAAATGATCGGGGCTTCCATGTAGGGGGGTTTATCATACGATATCCCTAGCGTTGTTGGCACTTGTGGTGCCTTGTGCCATGCCAATGTGCACGGCGGCACGGCACCACGATGTGCCAGAGTGTGGTGAGATTAGCTGATGGCACTACATACTCGTAATTTTCTGACGTTTGTAAACACGACTGCTATTGCATACGGGCAAAAAAACGACCAGAGCCTCAGGATTTTGGTGGCATGCAATAGCAGTCGT
>Ga0307513_10001465_pt1 | contig 33942 bp, 40 predicted proteins | sample 15_EM_MG_FD_202174 | JGI IMG/M metagenome (GOLD analysis project Ga0307513, IMG submission 202174) | Populus trichocarpa ectomycorrhiza microbial communities from riparian zone in the Pacific Northwest, United States - 15_EM | ecosystem: Host-associated > Plants > Roots > Unclassified | place... | reverse complement strand
CCTGACGGCATTTAAATGATTCCAACCTAGCCGTCCAGTGGATTTCAGTGTGCAGAATCGGATCCGTACCGAATCCCGCAACAGTCCTTTGTCAGATCTCATCAGGGACTACGAAGTACCTCGCTCCTTCAAGTATGTAACCTCGAAACTAAAGCTTTTCGGGACGCGGGAAATACGAAATATATGGTACGTAATGTGTACATGCATTTCGACTCAAACAAAGACGGTGGAATGAAGCACCGGCCCTACTCCAATCTTGCCCGAGATCACATACGCAGGCCCTCTTCCACATGTACTGCACAGACGTGGCCGGAGTCTATTGCTTCTTCAATAGCCCGCTTTACTTCATGCATCTAATATAGCGCCTGCCTCTCTGAAATCCCCTCCCCCACCCCCCCGCGATGAGTCAACGCTTGATCCACACCCGGAACCAAACACTGGCACTCCTCAACGTGGCCGCGGCCAGCAGTCCCTCGCTCTTGAAGGTTCTGAAATGGCTCTTGGTCCTTGTTTCCCTCACCGGCACTGCCATACTGCGCAGACTGCTCGTTATCTGGTTCAAGGCGTGGCGGTCCCCACTGAGAGCCCTCCCAGGACCCAAATCCAAAAGTTGGTTTCTAGGAAACTTCGACCTCAGGTTCGACCCAGAAAACGCATTGCCTCACGAACAGTGGATTTCCGAGTACGGCACAACCTTCAGTTACGCTGGGCTGCTCAATGTGGGTTTTCAAGTTGTTATCAAAGAGGTTTGCCTCATTCCCGGTCAGAAACCTCGCCTCACGACAGTCGACGTTCGTGCCTTGAACCATATCCTCAAGCATGCGGAAGATTATCAGAAACCCGAGCCCCTCAGGTATCATCTATCCAAGATCTTGGGAGCAGGTAGGGCACAGGATTCCATATCATTGTTCTCGGATCTCACTCTACCTTCCGATTAGGCCTTCTCTTGGTTGAAGGTGGAGTGATCTCTAGACCTTTTCGTTCACGATAACTCAATGCCTAACTGTTCCCAGGCGAGAAACACAAACAGCAAGTTCGTCCATAACGTTTCGTTCGTCCTGATAACCCCTGACAGTTCTATGACATCTAGCGACGCGTCATGGTGGGTGCTGGTCTTATCCGATAGTGCTGCACAGCCAACCTGAACAACTCGCACGCCACGATTCTAGAACCCGGCATTCACTCCCGCCCAGATCCGTTCACTCACTCCCATATTTCTACAAAAGTCAACGGAGGTAATTCTATTCCGAGTCGGAATGCTGGCTTCCACTCGATTTTTGCCACGTCGACGCTGATACTGACCATCCGGCTACCCGCCACTTGCATTGCAGCTACGTGACGTATGGTTGAAGCTATGTTCATCAACACAATCAACCCGGGTCGACGCACTCGAATGGATCAGCTGCGCTACGCTGGACATCATGGGGCTTGCAGGTGAGTGCTCGGTGGTCCTTAACTGCCGGATTTGTCATGAACTGATCTTCGAAATCCTCACTTCCCAGGATTCGGTTACCACTTCAACTCTATGACGTCGTCCTCGGACGAGCTCAACGTTGCATTTCAGACGATCTTTAGAGGAGCTCTCAAGCCGACAATTATGGCAATGTTACAGAGCTTTGTACCCCCTCTCCGCGTCATCGTGAGTTATCGTGTACCCACAGCACCACACTAAAGACTGAACGGCAAATTCTCTCTCCCTTCGCCGCGGCCGCGCGATCCGTTCGCAACCTATGCAGAAAATGCAGCGAGATAAGAAATTCGCGGACGCGAGGACGGTCATGAAGCGGATTGGCGCGCGTCTAGTTCGGGAGCGCCAGCTTGCGCTTTTGGAAGGCATCCCAGGAGACGATGCCGAGAACGGTCGAGAATACGGCAAAGACCTACTGAGCTTGTTGGTAAGGGCGAACATGACCGATCCGGAAGGGTCGTCCATGTCTGATGAAGACGTACAAGACCGTAAGTCTGCGCCCCATCTTGATCTCGTTCCCGCCCATTGGATGATCATCACGTTCACCTTTTTCGTCCCCATGCAGAAATCGCCACCTTCATCGTTGCCGGACACGAGACCAGCAGCGCCGGCATCGCTTGGTGTCTTCATTGTTTATCCAACAACATCGAAGCGCAGGGGCGCTTGCGTGAAGAGATCTGCAATCTCGACACAGATTCTCCAGATGTGGAACAGATCAAGTCTCTCAAGCACCTCGATCACGTCGTAAGAGAGGGACTGAGGCTCTACCCTCCCATTCCATCCACTTCGAGGGTTGCCATGAAGGATGATATTATTCCGCTATCGAACGGCACGGGCATTCGGTGCGTCCACAATATGACCCTAACCCATATTTCATCCATCGCTGATTGGGCTCCACCAGGATTGCCGAGGGAGACGGCGTATTTATCCCCATCTTCACCCTAAATACTGACAAACGTATCTGGGGAAGGGACGCTCGAGAGTTCAGGTACGGAACATTTCATCATCTTGCGGGTTCACACACCTCGAGGCCACGCCCTGAGCTGACGTTTATCTATCCAGACCAGAGCGCTGGGAAAACATTCCAGCTGGCGCGCAGGCCCTACCCGGAGTATGGGGCAACATCCTGAGTTTCCTTGGTGGTGCCAGGGCGTGTATCGGATATCACTTCGCTACGCTTGAGTGAGTCTTTTGCCGTCATTTACTTCCTTCCATCTAAAAAAACGCCGGATGATGCTTACGTGTCCTATCTCACAGGATGAAATTCATCCTTTTTACTCTCATTCGCAACTTCAAGATCACCCCAGCCCTTCCCGCCCACATGGTCCAATGTAAACCAGGTATCGTTCTCCGTCCCTGTATCCAAGGTGAAGACGACGGGAGGCCACAAATGCCATTGTTAATTCAACCGGTCGCTCGAGAATCGCTTGACCCGAAGACATCTGGATAGGTCTTACGGAATTCGGTGTTCCGTGTTTTCTGGTTTCCCGCTGACCCACCCTCGTCACCCCAGGCCCTTCACCTAATTCACTTGTACGTGCTCCACTCGTACACCCCCTCATTTGTAACAGCCCTCGCATTTGCAATACACCCGGATCTTCTTATGCTGTATCAATACGGTGGACTACAGGAAGCAAAAGGTTAACGTGTGGTGCTGAGTCTGTGGCGGCCTCAATCATCATTGTCATCCCCTCCATGTGAACTAGCGACATCGCTGCCTTCATCGTCACCATCTTCCGTGGCCCTGCTTTTGCCTTTGTCCTTCCCCTCATTCGTATTCTCACCCTCACCCTTTTCCTTATCACCCGCGCCTCCGCCGAGGATGGGCAGAGTTTTCTTGCCCTTCGCCTTCCAAGCATGAGCCATTTGCAAGAACTTGAAACTCGTCGGGTTCGATTCCCTCTCGTCGTCCTTGAACACCATGACCCAATCCTCGACGTGCGTGTCCGTCTCAGGGTCGTACACGCGTTTGAGGGAGACGATGGGGAACATTTCTTGTACCTTGGCGACGTCTGCCGGCGTTCCGTGCTTTTCTTCAAAAGACCTCCAGACTTCGAGGATTGCAACGCGCTAGGGAGAGCGTAGATGTGAGTCTAAGTGAGAACATGAGCGACGAAATCGCTGGAAATACCTCGCTCTTGAGACCCTTGCCCCTCAGGTCCTCGTATCCTTTCCTGAATACCTGCCTGGCTACCTCTGAATCGCCCTCTATCATCTTAACTTCCTGCTCCTCATCGTCATCCTCGTTCTCGTCTTCCTCCCTCTCAGCTCTCGGTACGGGAATAGCCTCACCCTCGAAAAGGGCGTACGAGATCCACACCTTCACATGTCCACTGAGCTTGACGAGCCTCTCATACAAACTCCTCGCCTTCTCCCGTTCACCCTCCTCCGTCTCGAAATCGATATAAGCCTTCCACAAGAGCTCGGGCATGGATAGCGACGGTTGGGAAATACCCAGTTCGAAAATACCCCTCGTCCGCGGGAAGTCCTCTAACTGGGATTCCAGCTCTGCGAACTTGATCCAGGAGGATGAATTCGTGGGATCCCATTCGATGTACTTTTCGTATATTGTCCGGACGCGGTCGAATTCTCGAAGCTATTTGCAAAAGGAGTAATTAGCGTCCCAAATTAACTCGTAGAATTGTAAATTCGTACATCGAGTTCCAACTGGATGTAACCCTTGAACAGTGCCTCCTTTGGACACATCCCGATACCTGCACCGAGTATCTTCCTGGCAGCCGGTAAGTCCAGCCTCCGGACCTCGAACTTGGCGAACAGAAGCCACAACTTGGCGAAGGTGAAAACTTTGTGGGGAACAAGCTTAACAACTGTCTGGTATATTTGGCGAGCTCGCTCGTAGTCCTGCGAAAGTTAATTATGCAGACCACCGGGGTAATGAGTTGACATACCTTGGTTTCGATTTCCTCGAATAAGGCATAGTCCAGCCACAAAAAAATATACCTCCTCCAAAACCGTTTCTCATTGCCTGGAGGAACCTGAGCGACTGCCCTCTCGTACACATCTCTCACCCTGTTAATAGCCTGCTCCTCCTCTTCGTTAGTCGCACCTTCTTCTCTCAGATCCGCCAGGGCGCCCTCTTCAAGTCGAGCATAGTCAAACCAGACGTCATAATTTCGACCATCATGTGAGACCTCTTCCTCGTACTGGATACGCCGCTTTCCCAGAACAGTTGATTCGAGTGTTGACCGGGTTCCGTGCTGTTTCTCGAATTTGGTGTATGCCGCATACAGACCGGAAGATTTTGAGCGGGGTAACCTTGATAACGCAAACTAAACAAGATATGGTGAGTTGCCACAAGACCACAACATCATTCTGCTCACCTTATAGATAACTCTCGCCCTTTCATACTCCTTCAGCCTCGTCTCCATTTTGGCAAATGCGCTGAACACCGCCTGGGCTTTCTCGATCTGTTCCTCTTCATCTCCGAAGAACTCCAACGCCTGTTGAAACACCTCTCTCGCCTTGATGAGATTCCCTCTCTCCTCCTCGAATTTTCCCCACTTCACCCATACTCTCGGCTCTGGTCGTACAGCAACCCACCTCTCGTAAATCGCACTCGCCCGATCATGTTCCTGGTATCTCACCTCCAGCTTTATGTAGGCTTGCCAAGCTTTGTCATCAGGTTCCCACTGCATCCACCGCTCGAACACCTGTCGCGCCCCCGGGACATTCTGGAGGAGTTCCTCGAGGTAGACATATTTGTACCACAGTTGGTCGATGCGAGGAAGAAGAGTTACTGCACGATCGAAGAGGTTCCGGGCGTGTTGAACATTCCGAGATTTTAACTCCATTTCACTATAGGAGAGCCATAATTTGACGGAGCGACTATCAACATCCAGTGCGCGTTCAAAGACGGATCGAGAGCGGGGAAACTCATTTTGGCTGGCCTGTGATCGGAGGTCGACGTCGGTGACTTCGAATTAGATGGATCCTTGAATACTGGCGTACCTCCCAATTAGCGTATTGCAGCCATTCTTTTCTACGCACCGTATTAACACAGATAATCCATAGTGAGTGATGTTGGTACGCACATGTTTCCCCTGGTCTGCCTGATCCGTTTCTCAAACTCTTCTCGTTTCCGCCCTCGATATTCGTGGAGCTCCTCGAAGTCTTCTACGCGTTGTCTTGGAGCACGGAACTGAGACTCTTGCCTCTCTTGAGCCTATCCCATAACCGTCAATAACCAAGTATTGAGAATCCCAGGTCACAAGACGCACATCCCGCAGAAGCTGCTCAGCAGTGATCTGGAAGGAAACAAAAACGCGTTGAACAATAAGGTGGGATTAAAACACATTGTTTGGTACGGCACCTGGAAGGCCGCCGGAGCGCGGTTTTTTATCCTGGAAAGCGAAGAGACAATAAGGACTGCAATTCCAGGAAAATAGGAGAGAAATACGATACCGGGGAGCGCGACCGTCCATTGTTGGTGGCGGTTGGTGACAGAGAGGTCACGATCACGGGCCGTTACGAGGATCAGTCTCACTCAGCAACCACCACCTCCTCCTCACCCCAGGGCAACCGCCGCACACGACCGTTCACGATGGTCCGTATATACTGATTTCAGGTCAAGTTTTACGCTGACATGTGTCTTCGATAGTCCACGAACTGCAGGCGACGTCTGATTCGTGATTTCAAGAGGCTCTCCACAGATCCACCCTCGGGAATCTCAGGCAGCCCATGCCCAGACAACATCATGCTCTGGAACGCCGTAATCTTCGGTCCAGGTATATTCTTACAGCCAGCCCCCAACTTTATCACCTGGCTGATATATCTCCCGCCATTGATCAGCTGAGACGCCTTTCGAAGATGGCACCTTCCGTCTCGTCCTCACTTTTGACGAATCATATCCGAACAAACCCCCCACGGTGAAGTTCCTGTCTAGGATGTTCCATCCCAACGTCTACGCAAATGGGGAGCTCTGCTTGGACATCCTCCAGAACAGGTGGTCACCTACCTATGACGTCGCGGCCATCTTGACCTCCATCCAATCCCTGCTACACGATCCCAATCCCAACAGCCCAGCAAACGCAGAAGCGGCGCAGTTGTACAGGGAAAATATGAAGGAGTATGTTAGGAGAGTACGGGCCACTGTTGAGGAGAGCTGGCTGGATCCAGAGGAGAAGGAGAAGATGGACGAGGACGAGCCAGCCACATCCTGATTCATATCCATCCTTTCTTTCAGTCTGCGACTGTTGCTGCTCACTTTACGTTCTTGACCTATACGTTTTCCCCACTTGCGGCTGGATTCCCCGTGTCCGATTCCACCACCCTGCCCCCTTTCTTGTCCTTTCGCTTTGTCCGTTGTAGTGTACCCTGTTGGAAAATCTAATCTTCTCTCCCGTCCGGTATGATGAGTCGTTACGAATAAAAGTACCCTAGTCATTGTAGCATCTGGGGAGCTGGGAGTCACCTCAGGGGTAATCGTCGGTGATATTCACGTGGTCCACTCGAGGAGAGGGGGAGTCACCCGCCCGTTCTTGTGTTTGATCCTCATCCTGGAGGTACTTATACTGGGCAGGCATCTGTGCGATCTCGCCGGTCACCACTTCCCTCCTTCCCCATGGACGTCGACACCACTTACGAGGGCCATCCCAGACTAGCCCAAGAACTGCTCGATTTTATACTCGACTACCTGCACTACGATTTGGAATCTCTCAAGCGATGCGCTCTGGCCTCCAAGTCGCTTTTGCCGACATCCCAGCGTCACCTGTTCTCCACATACAAGTTTTCCAAGTCGAACGAAGAGAGACTCGTGGACCTCTTCATGCTTCCTGTGTCCGCCGACGGTCATGACGAGGATGCCACCCTGCGAGCCAGAATCACCGATCTGTTGAACACCCACACGACCGATCTTATCCTGACCAACCACCCCGAGCTCACTTCGGGCGTATCCAAGTCTGCTGCTTGGAAGCCCCACTTCCCCGAGTTCGAGAACGTACAGAGGATAGTGTTCAGGGGCTCGGGGCTCGACCCGGCCGCAACTATCCCCTCGTTCCTAGAACGGACTTGGATGTCACCCTCTTCCAGAATCAGGACTGTCGAATTCGATTTCGGTCTCATTCTCGAGCAGGACATCTTGCAATTGCTTTACATTCTCCCCGCGACAGTCGAAAACGTCAGTTTCACATGCGCGAGAGCCGGATCAACCCACTCCAGCTGGACTCCCACTTCAATTCGCAGGGGCATAGAAGATCGACTCCTACCCGTTTGTTCTTATCTGGGGGTACACCGGTTCGATGGCACCCTGAAGCTTCGTCTCTCGCCAGGTGCCTCTCACGAAAAACTCCTCTCGGCCATGCTCGAACTTGGAGATATGTTCAAGTTCAACCTGAAGCGCATCAATTATCGGTTGAGCAGTCGCGCCGATATCCCTCACCTCGCGTCGCTGGTAGGCGAGTGCAAAAATACGTTACAATCCCTCGACATTATGGTTTTACGTACGTTCCGGGTGCAACCCAATGTCAAGCCTCCGGTTTTTTGAACACAACAACTGACGGCTTTCCACACCTAGCCTTCAGCGAGCGCGACGTAGAAGTTCGGTCCTTCGATTTCTCCCGCCACCGCGCTCTCAGAAGTGTCCGGATCTGGACGATCGCAACTTTCGATCCCGACTGGATCTGCGCAGCTATTTCCTCCATTCCGAAACCTTCAAGAGAGACTCCAAGGGCCCCACCTTTGCGGATCGGACTCTATATCACCCTCCCATCATGGATGATGTACTCGGACGCCGTCGAGTTGGCTCCTGGACAAGTTGACAAGGTCGTAACTTCTTGGATCGCCGTGGACACGCACCTGTCACGATTGATTGGGATTGGTCCCGATACTCCTGTGACGTCTGTGGCAGATGTCATGACTACGGGGATAGCGTTGGACATTAGTGTCCCGTATTTGACCAAGGGTCCCGGGAGGGGAGTCGCTGCACTTATGTTCCCATTGCTGAGTGGTGTCAAAGGACTGGTTAGGCTTGTTTGAGGTTCAGGCACGGCCAGGGGGGCTCTAGATGAAACACACACTAGTCCTTTGCTGTGTTGAAGTTCACCATCGTTATCGTCCGCTGAACCCTGCTATTCCTGTAAAACGCCCGAGATACGTCTTCGATATTACGAGGATGTAGGTAGCACTCGAATTTTGTGTAAATGCTCCAAGAAGTTATGCTGCACGGAACCAAACGGAACCTCGACTTTTTGAAGCCTGTACGCAGCGCAGAGGATGGTTTTCCATGATCCTCATCTGGTGGAAATAGACGTCCTGTGCGGGGTGAATGTCTGTGCGTGTCTCGGAGACCTCCAAATAATTTTGGACAATGTCGAGAACGATGAGGACACTAATACCGCCTCTGTTGCTTAACCCCTAACGCACCTTGGCGCACGCACAGGGGCACTCTACATGGTTCTGAAAGTTCATACAGACCAATGGCGTATGCCTGCGACGGGGCTCGGCGAGGTGGGTGCTAGGATTGGAGATATGATTGGTTTGTTCAGGAATTATCGAGTCTCTCGGGCGAGGAAATTCGCTTGGAGTGAGAGGGTTGGACAGCGACTCAGAGAGGGGGGCCAACAGCCAAGTAGCGAGGAGGAATGAAATGGTACAATTTTCAAGCGTACAAGTTTGGAGTACAGAAATGGTGGAGAGGGTACAGCGAGGGAAAGGAGGACACGCGGTTAATAAAACCGAGTTTCTTGTGGGGCAGTGGCCCGTCAGATGCAGCAAGGGATGGGGATACAGCAGAAGCATCCACCCTACGTGTACGGTTCTCAAACCCAACCGCAGACCGAAAATGAAGTGGGGGCGTACTGGGCAGGGAACAGGGATACACCCCCCTCTCAACCTATCCGCCTTCTCAGCTGATTGCTGAGTGGGAGTGATATTGGGAGCGGCGGTTGGTTGTTTGTTAACGGTTTTATTATCCGTTTCCACGCGTGCGTGAGCATTTTGGGTAGCGGTTTCGGTGGGTGGAGACATTCCAGAGGATTTACTGGACGAGAATGGGATCTGGGAAGCGACGATCGACAGCCTCGAACCTCATATCGCCCAGGCACGGCTCCTGTGTGGCTGTGTCACGATGGGGAAAGTAATGATCTGTGACATCACGGAGAGGGGGGATAAACGGGAGCCATCTGGGCGGAAGGCGTGGAGAAAGGGCTCAAGTTCTCTGAGAGACACGTCTTTCCAGTACAAACCACTCATCTGTGTTGTATTTGTATCGGTTTACATATGGTTACAAGACGATTATCGGTCAGTGATATCGAAGGTCCGTGATTGGGGATGCCGTCAACGAGGCGGTTAACGTTTGCATTGCGGTCAGCAGCAGGGGATGGGAATGCAGAAGCAGCATCCTCCGTTCTGTCAGGTGAATGGTCAATAGAGGGTTAATAGGCAACGACGGGACCGTTGGTGGTGACACGTACAGGACAAGGAATGCAACCTCCTCTCAGCCTTTCTGCCCCCGTCTCCTGGCCCGGGCGTGGGCTCATTTCAGACTTGGCAGTTGGCTGCTTATCGGTCTTGACCCTCGCATCCGGCGGGTATGTGAGGATGGAGTCGTTAGGACCAGATGCGGGGATACGAGAGGGCGAAGACATTTGTGGTGGGGGTGGTGTTCGTTTGGAGGGGGAGAGAGATGGCAGCGTGCCCTGCTTTTATACTCGTGACTTGATGCTACAGCAGCCCTGACGTCAAAGGGATCGAAGTGTTGGAGCAAAATCTGGACACTGCATTTCCCGGAGGCGCGGTGACCGCAGCTTTGCAACCTGTCCACCACCTGATCTCACGTTCTTGGCATTGTACGTAACTCCCGACCCGTTCGCTCCACCCGAAGCCTCGGAGATTTTGGCTTGAGTGGATGATATGTCTCGTCGCAAAATCTTGGGCTTGCTGGCGGTCCCGGTGCCGCTGGGACTGTGTTTGTAAGGTGTCCAGCGAGGGTGCCATCATTCCGACCGGACGCAGCCCAGAACCACTGTACATAATGAAAAGGGGCCTGTGCTGAAGTATTTCAACCGAGCTGCGGGATCACCCTTGCCCTCGAACCGGAACTGCGCGTTCGATCCAGGAATAATCGTAACGCTTAAGCCGATTAGCCAGCGACGACCATCAATGATGGTATTTCCTTCCTCCCAGACCAACAGACACTTATTTAGTATTCCTTAACGTCTGGAACGAGCTTGATTACAGGACAGTCTCGCAACAGAACCTTGGCCAGAGTGATTCGGACAAAACACCGCTGTTGTCGCTCCGTACCAGCTGTATGCACGGCCGCCGTGGATAACGCAACTGTGTTCCTGGACGAGTTTTATGCTTTTCCAGCAATAGAACCACGAGCATACAACTGCCCGGAGTCTGGGAGACGACGACCAAGATATAAGGCACAAATGCAGTCGATAAACAGCAGAACCAGGATCTGGAACCGGTCAGCACAGCTTTCGAGCCGAGATCTCCATTGCTCAACGAGTTCTATGTGGACTGGCATTCTTATCACCCATTCACGTCCCCATAGATGAGGCTTACACAGATTTCACATCGTACCGCAGGAAATGCCTCCTACGAGCATCGCGCAGCGGACGGTTCGGGTCGATGGGCCAGTTACTGGCAGGGTCCAGGAAGGACAATGGTGTACCGCAAGTCAAGGGATACTGGGGCCCCCTGGGGTCGCTCGATCCTAAGAGCACGGCATACCTTGATGCTTTCGCAGAAAACCAGAAAGCTGCAGGATTTGCGACTTACGGCTTACAATCCCGAATTCCTGGGGTGTACTCCTATCGTGCGGAATTATAACGACCGAGAGAGTGAAAATGAGCGGCTTGCGCGGGTTCTGTCGAGACCTCAGGCACCGGGTTGGGGACAATTTTAGGCGTACCGCAGTGCCCTGCTCCTGCTATTCCATGTCTTCCTTCTCCGCCTCAAAGTCAGTCTTATCGACCGGTTTGTGTTGTTCATATGCCTGGCGTCGAATTCTGCTACCCCATGAAAACGATATCAAGAAAACTCCCGCGCATAGCCACGCGACAGTCAGCTCGCCGTCAGAGCTTCAAGAAACTCTGGCTGCGGCCGATCGAGGGACGATGCGGCTTGCAGGAACGGGAAGTTCGAGGTCTTGTTGGAGGTTGCGAGCGAAGTTCGGGGCAGAAATAAAGCGGTGAACGGCACCACCGAGCTGTGGATTCCCACATTGGTCGTGTGGCTGAAGAGAGGGAGTGGTCGGGTCACCATCAACGGAGCAATCGTGGGAAAGTCTGGTGACCCGTCCTCCGTTCCGAACATCGTCATCCCCTTACATCCGGGCGATCCGGTCAAGACGGGCATCGCTGAACTTTTCTAGGCTTCAAAAGTTGCCGAAGGGTACGCCACCTCTGATCGTGCGTGGTTGACTGTCCCACGCGTTGACGCAATGGCTCATCAAGCCCGGTAGTCAAAGAGAAGCGTACCGGGTGACCTTGGGTTCAACGTCGCATTGAACCGGAGGGGGGAGGCGATCGACGATGATTTTACCCAGGCCATGAGACTCGAATTCAGCCTCTGCAGAAAGGAAGTTAGCGTCGTGGTCACGGAAGGAGTTATCTCAAAAGGCGATGCGGCTTCCGTTCGTTCAACTCCCGAACCTGGACATCCGGATGATCCCCAAGAAGACGCTCGTTGTAAAGGAGCAAGAGCAGTCTCCCATTCTCTCCAAGAACCCCAGGGAGGAGGTACTCGTCCGATTGGTCTCCACAAGTAGCCCGTCACTCATGTTCTCTCCCTAGCGGTCCGACCTGTCGCTTCTGGTGATCACACCCAAGGCCACCGTGCACCGTTTTGTCGTCGTTTGAGTCAGAGTTAAGAGAAGGATCGTCGGCGCCCTTAACCTCATCGTCCGGAGAGGCGTGTTTTCGTTGCCGGAGGACCACAAACCGGGTCCGGGTAAACTAACATCAGCAATGATGTGTTTGCCGAGCAAGCGAGTCGGGTGGAAGATTTTGAATGGAGAACCCAACGCTTAGACTCAATCAACTCAGAATCCGCTCCAAGACCGAGTCGATCGCCTTCTTGCCGAGCAACAGAGGGGGTGGGATTGCTGATGAAGGAGCCTGATCCACGATCCAACCCTCGCGGACCACAAGGACTGGATTCTCCCCGGTGCGTGCTCGTAACCAAAAGTACCAGACATGACCTTCCTGACCCTCATTTAAGATTGGACCTATATCGTGTTCCCCAAGGCTGAGGGGTTCAGGGTGACCTCGCTGAGTTGATGGACCAAATGCGACTTGGGCTTCGGCAGGTGAACCAGAAGGCAAGAGCGTGGCAGGATCGCTGTGTCTCCCGAGACGGGAGAGTTAATTGTGTGTGGCATTCGTTCGTGACCGTATCATCGACGTTTCTCTGAATGGTTTAGCAGCCCCTCCTTTCCAAAGGTCTCCCGAAACCTGAGCCGCTCCCGGAGCCGGAAACCCTCAGAAACCATATCTACGCCCCCTGGACGAACGGCAGAGTCGCCCGAACGCATAAGGGATACGACCTCCAAACGGCGATGGCGCCCGGTCCTGGGACTGCTGTCGAGAAGTCAACCAGTAAAGGAAGGGTCTCGATGTCAAAATATCTATCATTCAATGAACAATTAAACCCCGGTCGGTCTGTTTCACTGCCCCTCTCATCATACGCCTCGTTTGTTCGTTCGTCTTTCACATCAAGATGCAGACCACGATGCTCCATCGGTGGGTTGATTCATCGGGGTGCCAGAAACGCATCTGGTGGTTCCTTCACGATACCCGGTAACACCTTGGAGCTTGATGAATTGACGGGCCGCTGTCCCCCGGCCGCGGGTCATCAGAGGGTTCGAAAAGATGGCAGTAATGGTTACAGGGTCCTGGCACGGTTTGCGTTTAAGTGCTTGGTGTGGGGCATTTTCAATGGATTTCAGATACATTTTGGGAGATGGGATGGCGAAGGAACCAAGGAGACATGAGGGTGTTGTTCCATGCCAGCGCGGAATGCATGCCCCCGTATCTTCTTCTTTGCCCCTATTGCTCGTAGGTGCACGTCGGGATAAGACAATCGTTTTCGGCTGGAACCCGCATTCTGATTTCCGCCGTTCCGTGTACTTTACGAGGAGCCCTTTCCACAGTGGTCCCGTCCCGGGCTCTGCCGCTGGTCGGCCTTGCACCTCATGAATAATTGTCTGCCACTCGACGCGCCGACTCTACAAGCCCGGCCCAGCTCTCCGTTTGCCCCCAGGCTGGGACCCATCATGATGTGCCACATGATCGATAATCGATCCTCTGGTGAACGATGACTTGTCTCTCGTCCGAAGGGATCGATAGACTGTTCCCCTCGGTCACCCAACGGAACTTGGCGATCATCAATGTCAACCAGTTCATATTTGGATCGGTCATTCGCCGTCCCAGTATCGGGCCTGCAGATCTCAGAGCCCACTTCCTGACAAATATTCCTTTACGTATGAAAGTGGACGAGAGGCCAAATGTTATGCCCACCGTAGTTCGGGGGTTTGGACACTTGAGGTCAGACTCCAGATCGCGAGTGCTACATTCAATCTGCTGTTTTCCATTATCACCATAGGTTCGCCCAGGCTATAATATACAACCGAACCGACATTCAAAGTGCGCAGAAAATAAACGTTATCAGAGGTAATCCGCTCCACACGTCGCGCGATCTTATCATGCCCCCTCGGTTGTGTCACTGGGGTGGTGAACCAGCGACTACGGGGGGCCTGCGGCGATCTAGGATAGACAACAATAGCGATACGCTTTATGGTGTATGAAGACAGTGTGCCCAGGCGGGGCAATCCCGTGGCCCTTCCGTCCAACAGAAAGATGGCAAATATCGCCTTACCCCCGGCTCAATCCAGGACACTCGAAGGCGAGAAATCTCGCGATCAACTTGCGGCTACTACCCATCAGGTGCAGTTGGTCGGCGGACGAACTGCAAACTCCCCATTTCATACGCATCATCACTCACCTAGCCGCGTCAACGCGACGTGATGCTCACCGTTAAGCGGTATGTATACCCGCTTGGATCGGCCGCCCACCAAGCTTAAGCATCATTTTTCAATGTCTGATGATTGTCGCTAACTTGACCGGACCGAAGGACGGTTTCGCGTCCCAGTGTCCTGCAGATTGCGGGGCCCGCTTTCTGACATGCGATCCCTTGAGACGAAACTGAATGAGAGGCCAAGTGTCGCGTTCGCCGTAGTTCGGGGGTTTGGACACTTGGAGTCAGACTCGGGATTGCGAGTCCTGGGCTTAATCTGTTGTTTTCCATCATCATCAGGAGCTCTCCCACCCTGTGATGGATCACCCGCTTAGACGGGGTAGGAGACCCGGTGGCAGCTACGGAACATCGTATGTTGTATCTGGGAGGATATAAAGCCCTCTGTCCAACAATAGGTTTCCCCAGTGCAGGCACTCCTTGATCCTCATTCGCAATCTTCCATCCTCAGGCCCGGTGCCCTCTACGACCAGCCGCCTTCGTAATCTTCACAGAAGCCAACCCTTTCGTCATGTTTGCCAAAACCGCCATCTTCATCCTTGGGCTCGCCGCCTTCGCCAACGCCACACCGTATCCGGGTACGTCGCACCCATTTTCGGTCATTTCTCCTCTTACGTCAGTCACAGCTACCAACCTGGAGGTCCGTCACACCGGTGCCGATATTCATGCAAGGGGGTGCGGTATGTCCAAACAGTGCTCCGAACCCGCCTCCAAAGCCGGCCCCAAACCCGCCCCCTTCGTACCCAAATTCACACCCACCTTCGTACCCAAATTCACACCCACCTTCGTGCCCAAATTCAAACCCTCCTCTGGCAAACGCTCCTTTGGAGTAGCAGAGCCCGCGGTGCCGAGTTAAGTATCGTCGCGCAACAACGGTTTCGGGGATTGGAACCGAGACGGATGGTTGGCAAGAAGCCGGTGGAACGGCTGGGATCCGTTAGAGCAGTTCTAGGGCTTCTGCGGTCGTTCTGATGTATATGTAAAGTAGTACAACGAATCGTAACGATGGTCCATCGCCCTCCTGTTTGTGATTCGGCGATGTTCCGCCACCGCTCTCACTCCCGCTCCATGAGGCTTGTTTCGGATAGCTCAGACTCTTCCCTCTCACCTCAGCTCCGTATCATCCGCCAACATCGCCCGCTCCCCCTCCCTCGATCCTAAATCCAATGTCTCCGTTTCCGAAGGCCCGACCCACTCCCCTTCTGGGGAGGTTCCAGTTTTGACAGATTCCTGAACCCCACCACACTCTCCCGGAACTCAGCCTCGCACCTCATGAATAATGATCTGCCACTCGACGCGCCGACTCTACAAGCCCGGCCCAGCTCTCCGTTCGCCCTCAGGCTGCGATCATGTGCCACATGATCTACGGTCGATCCTCTGGTGAACATCAGCAATGCGCTTGCCGAGCAAGCGAGTCGGGTAGAAGATTTTGAATGGAGAACCCAACGCTTAGACTCAAAATCGACTCAAAATCCGCTCCAGTCACAGACCGAGTCGATCGCCTTCTTGCCGAGCAACAGAGGGGGTGGGATTGTTGATGAAGGGGAGCCGTGTTCTCCAAACTCGTTTCCAAACTCCCCTCCGCCCATCCCAGCTGGGGATCGGACCATTCCTCGGAAACGGGGCGGCGTCCGTGAACGTCGATTGACCAGGATCCAGAAAACGACGGGTCGCTGGTAAGAAGCCGGTGGAACAGCTGGGATCCGTTAGAGCAGTTCTAGGGGTTCTGCGGCCGTTCTGATGTATGTAAGTAATGTAGTACGACGAATCGCAATGGTGGTTTGTCGTCCTCTCGTCTGTGATTCGGCGTTCGGATATCGGCACCCATGCTCGGGCTCTTCCCTCTCACCTCAGCTCCGACCCATCCGCCAACATCGCCTGCTCCCCCTCCCTCGATCCTGGATCCAATGTCTCCATTTCTGATGGCCCGACCCACCCCCCTTCTGATGTCAAACCCGAAACACCTAGGGAGGCTCCAGTTTCGACAGATTCCTGAACCCTGCCACCCCCCCCCCGTCCACCACACTCTCCCGGAACCCGTGGTCTGCTCCGAAGGAACCCGAAAATTGTTCCAAGCTTTTACGATTCCGTGGAAGTTGAGTCGGTATTTTCCTGATGGATCGGAGGCGGTCACACCCGATTTCGTTCCCCTGTACACCCGGTCTGTCCCCTGCTTATATCTGGAGACGCCGTGGTCTGGATAATAGCAATCGTAGCCAATTCGCAAGCACTGAAAATGCGGATGTCCTCATACAAGTCTCTTGGGTGCTTATACGGCGAGCAGTCTGACACGCGATGACTCAGGATCACCCGTGTCCTGTCTGTCCTCGAGTGTTTCTACCTCACGGTAGCTTCCAACAAACTCTCACCGGAGTCCGAGAGTTGGTTCACGGACCCTGGCTTCGACTCTTACGCCTTTATCTTGTTGTCGTGATTAAAGGGGAGGAAAATATCGACTTACAGAAGCACACGGCACAATCGGCTCCCAGCACTGAGACGTCGTGGTAACGAAAATCTGGTGGGAGGAAACCTCACGGTCCACGCGTGGGGCAAGAAATTGAAACTCTGCCCTCTTGTCATCCTAACTCTCCCACGTCACTCCCAGTACCGATTTGGTTCTCTCATGTCAACCTGTCCTCAACGAGGGCCATACGACCTTAGAACGGCCACTCCCGCACTTGGTGGGCAACACTCCTTTTACCACCCAACTGCGTTCCGGGTCGGTCTGTTTCCTTTTCTCACTCTCGTCCCACTCTCACCCTCCCTTTAGCGTCTGTAGACCTAGCCCAGAGGGTGTTGATGGAGATGCGCGGGATGTACTTCCGCCCCCCTTGAGTGAATGCTGTAATAATGATATATTTTGCTCTGATTTGTTGACCGGTCATGGGATTCGTGATAATTGCGACTCGCGCGAAACACGGCCCCGGGGTGCTATGTTGAAATACCTGTTGAACGGAATGTATGCCTCCGTATCTTCTCATTTGTGCCAGTTACTTGTCTGCAATCCTACATTTACAAGTGCTCTTTGCACGCTGCTTTCAGGTGCAGGTTAGGATGGGTCAATCGTTTTCGACGGGAACTCGCATTCCGGCTTCCACCATTTTGTTTGCTTTGCGAAAACCTCCTATTTTATATTTGGATATAATGCCACAGAATGGACCCGCTCCTGGCTCTGCCGCTCGCTGGCCTTACACCTCATATCGAATGGCATGTGTGAAATGTACGGGACTAGGTGGCTGAGCCGAACGTCGAGCATTCGGAAAACTCCGAGCTGCTTAGATTTTCGGATATGCTACCGCCTCCTCCGAGACCACGTTATACGTTTCCCTTTACCTTGCAAGGGCAAAATGAGTGACATGCGCGCTAGAACGTACGTCGCCGCTCCCCTCGCACATCCAACTGGCTCATAACTAGTGAATACAGTCTAGAAACACTCTCCTCGTACATCCAGTCTCAACGGGGTTTACTCTCTCGAACCCAGTCCGAGATCGAACGTTTGCGTGCCCTGAAAAAAGACGTGAAGGATGAGGAGGACCTTACAGTTGACGATATTCACCAAAAGGTACACCCCTTTGCCAGATTTTTGCGGGGTTACGATGGATCAATGTGTTTGTAGCTCAACGGCGGCGTTTTTGGGCTGGATGAGGAGGCTGAGTTAGACCTGGGGACAGTGAAGGCGATAGATTGGTCTTTATTCCAATCTAAAGGTATGAGGAACAGCATATAGTGGGTCTTAACCCGTGCTAAAACCCGTCTGGTTGCCAGATCCGACGTTCCTCAACAAACTGATAGACAAGTCACGCGCCATTCACACCCAACGAAACCAACCATCCAAGACACAGTGTTCAGAACCCTCGCACTTGCAGAGTTTTGTGAGGGGCAGCAAAACCGTGATCATCGACCCACTGTTCGCCTACTTGGGGAACGATCCTCTATTTATCGAAGCACAAATGGAGGCGGAAGCCCAATCCCATCTCGCACCAACAGTGGATTCCACCCGTTCAGTAATGACCCCACAACGTTGTCCCATCGGGTCCGGTTGCCGGCGGCTACCTGCTTTGCGATTGGTCTGCAACACCACCTCCTACGTGGACAACGCGTTAGCCAACCCGACTTTCGTAGAAATTGATCTCCCAAAACCACCACATACACCCGATATCCCGCGCTCGCCGATATCTGCCCCGTGCCTACCTCATGTAAAGGCTGCCGGAGGGAGACGCTCGTCTCGAAAGGCGCCGAGACCTCCTCCATCACCCTCGCGCAAGGCTCTTCCTAAAGCCAAGGGCGCTGAAAAACCCGTGCGAACGGAAAATAACAAACCAAAGCGTTCCCGTGGCCCCAAATCTGATACATTCAAAATGGCGTGGTCGGTAGAGGAGCAACGCCTCTTGGAGAGGCTACTTGAAGAGATACCCGATGGTGAGAAGAACAGGCGAGTTCCGTTCACGTGGGTATATCAGTGTCCATTCTGAATTGTCGATTGCTTGAAGGTGGGCGAAGATTTCACAAGCGATGAATGGACGACGAACGCCTCGACAGGTCGCGAGTAGGGTCCAGAAGTATTTTGAAAAGCTCAAGAAGTTCGGAGTTGAGGTGTGATGACCCGTTGTTTGTTCTGTAGTGAATACTGTCTTTCGGGGGTGCTGAAGCGCGGCGACTGGATGTGATTTATACGTCATATGGGTTGAGGGTGTGATACCGGGGAACGCCAGGGTCTCTTCCTGCTCGCTTTAACTGCATTGGACTCGGTGTGCGGCTCCTGCGCCTAACAAAGCCAATCACCTGCCACTTACTTATGGGGGGGGGGTGCGCTAAGGATATCGATACATAACGTTGGTACAGGGTACGGCAATCTTTATTTTACTCGAAGGAAGGAGGGGCCCTCCCTGAGGCCTTGAGGCCTGATCCATCTTGGTGGCTGCCTCGTATATCCCCAAGTACCCCATATCGTACCGGATGTTCTTTTTTTCCTCGTATGCATGCGCTTTGATTTAACCGGATGTGGCGCTCGTCAGGACCCCGCCCGATCCGAACCGCTTCAACCCTTGTAAGGTATATTTACAGCTGAGTTCCATAGATACATTGGCTGTGCGAAAGGATGCGGACGCCTTTCCGCTCCTGACACTTCCCGCAACACTGTTAGAGGGGGAAAAAAGTTCGCCCGGGAGGTACCCCGGCGTTGTTTGTTGGTCGCATATACGATGGTGATCGGCGGGGAGATCGCCTAGCGGACGAGTCTTTGCCAATGGGGTGTGGGTGAGAGAAGGACTGTGCCATGTGTCGCATTATCCAGGTGGTTCGAAGTGACCAAGGCGAAGCAAGCGTGAGAAAAATGCACACGCTGGACTTTCCACCCTACCAGGCGATCAACTCCACGAACTATGGCGGAAGGAGCTCCATCGGACTCGAAATCCACGACACCTACGACCCCAGGCAGCGTAGATGATGAATCAGCCAAACCTACGCCGATCGACACGACCACAGGCGAAACCCAGGAAGCGTCCGCATTACCTCTGGCGACGGCGACTGGTGCGACTGGTGGTGATGCGGCTCCACAGCCTTCGAGTTCTGGAGCCTACTCCGCCGGGGACTGGCAGGCGATATGGTCCCCTGCTCACAACGCGTACTATTTCTACAACTCGACGACTCGGGAGACGACCTGGGTAAACCCCCTCCAACAGGGCCAGCAACAGGTGGGGGATTCGAAGGGTAAAGGAAAGGACAAGGGCACCAGTGAAACTGAAGGCGATGATGATGAGGCGGAAGGTCAGGATAAGGATGATGAGAAACAAGAAAACGTTGCTGGCCCTTCGACAAACGCGACGGCTGCAACACCAGCGTTGTCCCAGTGGGAGCAGATGGAGGCCAACGCCATAGCTCAGGGTATCGACCCGTCTCTCGCTTACCTCGATCCCTCTCTCGCGGCCGGCCCTTCTCTCCCCTCGGGAGCCTTCACTGCGAGGTTCAATGCGAGGACCGGGGCTTTCACCGCGGTGGACGGGAGGGATCCTTCTCATTTGTCCGAGTACGAACGCGCGAAACGGATGAGCCAGTTCTATTTCGACGTCGGTGAATGGGAGAAAGAACTCGAACAACGGGACACTGAAGAGGAGGAGAGGAAGAAGAAACGAAAGCCGACTAAGAAAGACCTTGTGAGTCTTCCTTCATCCTTTGCATCCCATCGACGCTGATGACCACGGGTCTGTAGGATCGCTTCAAGGAACAGAAACGGCAGAAGAAGATAGCAAAGACCGCTTGGCTTCGTACATAATCCCACCGTTTACTCCACTCTTGTATTTACATTTTCACTTTCTTACGTTGACCAGCAACCAAAATTACATGTAACAGTCCGACTACACATTAACAACCAAATGAAGCAGAGCAAGCAAAGAGCATACATCCAACCGACCCGAAAACGAAACCTGAAGAACCGATCTCCATGCAATCAACGGGAGACACTCCCAACAGGGAGGCTCTTCGTCTTTGGCAACCTGTTGGGCAGAAGTCAGTATCCAAGACAAATAGCGTTACAAGAAAGGGTAGAAGACCTCACTCGTCAAAATGTTGCCCTCGTTTGGGATCGGCCTTACGCTTGGCTTGTGCTTTTCGAACTTTCCTCTCTGGTCTGACGACGATGATAGGAACGGGGGAACGACTCAGGCAATACCTCGAAATGCTTCCCATCCCCGGCGCGCCCAGTGCGGCCCCCCAACTTTGAATCATACCCCTCTGGCCTCTCGTCCCAACTACGACAGACTCAGGCCTGTATAGCGCGATGAGCCGGTCAATGTTATCGGTTACCCTCCCCGCGATGAACTCGATTATCACGGACATCTGAAAAAGTGGGCAGAAATGGCGAGCATGGAAGGGGAAAGAAAACGTAGGTTAGTCAGGGTTTGTGTCATGAGATCGTGAAAGGTGAATGTATGGGTCAAAATCAACCGCGTACAGGGGTGTACGGCATTGCTGGTCACATTGAGTAGACAAACAGCCACACGTTACATACCTTTCGTTCCGGATCATATTCTACAGATTTGGCTTGTACCTGCTGTAGGAGTTCGCGGGCTTCGTCCCGGATCACATCATGGTCTTTGGCTGTATCGTGGGGTAATCTGACATCAGCACGCCGGACGGAACAAAAGCGAGACGTACCTAGATCCTCCTCGTCGAATCCTCTGAATACGACGAGTTCATCTCCATCCTGAACTAATGAATCCAAAGCCCAGTCCAGCGCCTGGCGCCCACTCTCGTCCGGGCTTGCTGCACACAAGAACACCCTCGTCTGTGGAGTCCTCGCATAACCGACGCTCTCCGCAGAGAGGGTGAAAGAAAACATCGATGCAGCGGGATTTTCGAAAGTATCGAACGAGACTTTAGGCGTATACCCCCCGGTAGAGATCAACTGGTTTGGTAGTGCCGAAGGCATTGAGTGGCTCGCATGTCCCAAGACCACGGTGGGGGGAGTTGAGAGGGGGGGAGACGTCGGAGGAGACGGTTGAGAGGCGCGAGAAGAGTTTCTGCGCTTTAACGCTGAGCGTAGTGGTATCGGGCTCGAGAACGAGTGGTGGTATGATATACGATGAGGCGGAGAGTCGGACATTGGCTCTAGGTAGCGGGTAGGCTGGTGATGGCTGGGGGTGAGACAAAGTATTTCCCACGACTGACGGGAAAGTGCCGGAAGATGCGGGAAAGCGGGTTCAATCGTCATTTGTACAGGGGAAGTGCGACTAGAAAACATTGTAACAAAATCATTATGTGACAAGAGAGCAAGGACGACGGCGAGTATGCAGGTGGAATACATTGAGGAATTATGAGGTGAAAGAAATAAAAGGTCAAAGATGGAGTAGATATCCAGGGTTATTCTTCAGGTAGAGATCCTTGAGAGAGTTCCATGGGAGAAGGTTCGTCAGCTTGACCGCTGTCGTCACCGTCTTTAAGGAAAAAGATCTCTGGCAGTTTCTCGCCAACGTAGGCGACACCGATCCTCCCGCCATCGACATTAGAGAAGACGACTCCCCAATATTCTCCCCTAAGGCAACCAAAGTTTTCGAACATCGCCGCAGTATCCGCAAGTCCACGGATGACGGACTCTATGTCGCGGGTCGCTGCGGAGTTCAGCACTATGGACTTGGTTGTTCCTGGAGGGGCGACCGCTGGTTTGGTCTTCACAGGCCCCCGCGCGGGCTTGGACTTGGATTTCTTTGCTGATTTTGACTTCTTGGACAATTTGGACGAGTTTTGCAGAGGTAGACTCTTAGAGTTGTGATTGTTCGCCATCAGGGCAGCATAGTGGAGTAGCATATCCTGGTCAATTCTGACATTGGCAGTTGAGGTGTATCTCACGTTCCGTTTGAGACAACATTTTGTACAGTTGCACGTGTCTCCGCAGAACGGACACTTCCACTTCTTCAATCGAGGATTAAAATCGACATCGTCAGGATATCTAAGGCATTCGGTTAATATTACGAAACCGAGCGGAGAAGATGAGAAATCATGCAGACCTCTTGGCGATACACGAAACACAGAACAGCCTTTTACAGGGTTCGCCGGACTTGTCTTTCCATGTGCAGCGCATGAATGCATAACGCGGCCGGTTACGGCACTGGTGACATCGATCATCGCTAACGTAGAAGTCCAGCTCGGGTTTCAGCTTCTGGGCCGTGGGAGAGGCCTTGGAAGTGGGGCTTTCGGTACGTTTTCGTTTCTTCGATGTCTTCGAAGGCTGGTCCACCGAGGAAGATGGGCGGGGGCGGGCCGGTGTTTGAGTGCTGGGAGTCGCGTGTTCCACGGTCGAAGTTAATCCTTTCGTGCCACGAGGTCGCAACGTCCTTGTACCCTTAATAGTACGCGGAGTCGTGTCGATATCCTCCGCTTCCTCGTCAGAGGAGGTAAGCGGAGAGAGGTCCGACTCCTCGTCCACGCGGTCGTTGGCTGGACTGTGCTCCGGGGTGACCGGACCCGTTAATAGTCTGTCAACCTCATCGTTCGAGTCCCCAATCGAAGATAATGGTGTCAAGGAACGGGATAGATCATGGATTGCGGCATGGAACGAATCCATGGTCGGACATTCACCTGATCGACCACGAGCAGTTAGTCGATGAATAGTAATCCAAATGCCTGTCGGTACCTTGGAGACCCTTCACACGGCTCGGACGACCAAGGCTCGAAGAGTAAGGTGGACGGACCGCGGTTTGTGATGGTGGTCGCGGGACGAGAGTGGGAGGAGTTGGAGGATTGAACTTCCGATCGCATCTCGCCTTTCCTCAGGCTCGGCGCCTGACAGATCCACATTGGTCAACGCAGTGCTCTACAGCTCTGCAACAACCGTGGTCATGGAATCGCTGTTGAAGTCTGCCGAAGCACCCAGCGAATCGGTTGACGTGTTTTGTTCCGCTTTCGTGAGCTCAATCTCGATGTGGCTTTCTTTCGAGGTTGCTCACCGACTATGCAGACCCAGAAAATGGAAGGCTGCAGCGAGGTGCTTATCCCTCCTAATGGTCGGGTTAGTCGAGAGAGTTGACCAGCCCGAACGATCCAGCTGCTATCCCTCGGGAACAGGCTCTCCACGTTAATCCTCGGACTCCGTTCAACCACGAACGCCGTCTCCCCGGTCAACAGGATGCCCCCAGAAATCCTCTCCCACGTTTTTTCACGTGTATCTGCCTCGAATACTTTCTACTCTACGAGCGGATTCCCCTTCCCTCGCCCGTTCCGCCAATGAGCAGCGGCAACCCACTTCGCCATTATTGGCGGGAGGCAGCCATCATCTCCCCTAACTTGTGGTCAAAAATCAACTCCCCACAACCCGAACTCATGGAACTGTTCTTGAGTTGGTCGGGAGCTTACCCTATGGAACTGTACGCTCACTCTCTCCTCGAACCGTGCAATGGTCCTCCCCCATTTCGTCCCCTTGTTCCCCACCTGGATCGGCTCAGGAGTTTATCTTTCCAAATATCCCAGAAGATGTACGGCGCGGATTATTTACTCGCCGAGGTTACCGTCCCATCTCTTGAACGGCTGCACATCAGTGGCGTGCATGGAGACTCACCCGATAGCTATCCTGCTGGCTGGATTTCGCGATTTTTTACAAGAAACACCCAGGTCCCTCGGCTCCAACACCTCTGCCCGAGTCATATCCTTTTCATATCCCCTTTCATGTTTAACAACCCATCCCACCTCCATTTCGATGATGTTCCTTTCCTCAAAACTCAGTTGCCCGCGGTTCTGGGGACACTGGCCTATAATACTAATCTCCGAGGGCTCCTGCTTTCTCAGAGTTTGGGAACAGTCGAGTTCGACTTACAACCACTCTCCAATCCCCACATCCCCTTGCGCTCCCTCCAGAGGTTCTTCGTAAAGCACATGTCGGCCCCCCGCGGCCGCGTGCCTCCTCTGCCCTGGAGCTCGAAGAGAATGGTCTCGCACTACATTTCAAAGTCATCTCCAACGACGCCGATACGTTTGCTGCCATGTTTCCTCCCGCTCTCCCCCGTCGGTCTTCGATATTTGGCGCCCCAAAGGTCGAGCTCGATTCCACGCGAGACTATTCCTTTGTGATACAAACAACTGGTCCTGCCTCGTCCGTTCGAATCGAAGCTTCGATACCATACTATGCACCAGAGCACCACACTGCACATGTACTCAATGAACGACATCCATGCCCATACGTCGTGGAGGAATTGTGGATCAACGCCCGTTATCATGGTTTCTGCGAGTTGATGTACTTTATCCCGAACTCTCAGGGGTTTATGGAGACCCTCGTAATCAAAGCTTCGGAAAGCACCATCATTAACGAGCTGCGCTTTGTTATGGGGCTGGAAGGCATGTATCCCCAACTTTCCACACTCGCGGTGTACATTCCTTGTTGGACCCTCACAGATTTTCGCGAGTTCACGGAGGTCCTTCGAAATCACCGTACCGGGTTGCGGGCAATACGAGTGGGGACAGTGGTGTGGATTGACCGGGAGGCGGCGATCGAGATGCTTGGTAGAGCGGCAGAGGATAACAAAACCCTGACGTTGCAGGTGGAGGACCTCAACTCCCTCCAAATTTCTGGGGCATGGAGCTACCGGAGGTCTGCATAGGAGAGGATGACCCCAACTGGCTGCAGTGGAAATATGGGCTTTTCACTCTAGTTTTGGGGCCTGTCATACTGACGATGCAAGATGTTTGTCTGCGGGAGAAAATATTGACCATTGGTCACAATTGCATTGAAAGCGTCTCTGCTTTGTGTCTGGTAGCGTAGACTGCTCCTGAAGGGTACCCATCGATTGTCAGGGCGTGGGGTATGCTGGATACACTATAGTACAATATCAGACCTGCCGAGTTACCAGGGATTACCACGTGTCGCAGGAGTCCTTACTTATCGGATATCAGACTCTCCCTTTTGTTGCTTCATATATGATGTGGTGTTGCTGCGTGCTAGAGATAATGCCGGCCATGTACTGGTTTACGAAAGCGGGATAAATCAGGACTTGAAAAAAATAAAAATAAAAACGTGTCGCGGGAGCGATAATCCTCGCGAAACGTCAACGCGACATCACGTGCAAGGCGCGTCCGATGTCGAACGACGACGCGATTTCAATCTCCTCCGGATCTGATGGCGAAGAGCAACTGGATAGGCGTGCTATCCTAGAACCAGCCGTTCAAAGTGTCGTCGACGCCCTAGGAGGCTTCGAGGATGGCGTCTACCGAATGGGAGATGAGTGTTACAGTTGCCTGAAGGATCTCAAGAAATTATGGCGGAAGGACGACACCGACGATGAGCGAACCGTCGCGAGGATATTCTCTGATTGTCGTGTTCTCTCGAACGACCTGATTCCCGTACTCATGGAGACTGCCGGCAAAGGACACGTCGAGGACAAACGGGCGATTGCATGCGCCGACTTGATCACCGCGATGACTTGGCCCATTGACCTTGCGGAAGAGTTGAAGGAGATGGACGAAGAACTCGACAAAGGATCCGATTACACTCAACTCCTTTCGAGCCACCTTCGATATAAGGCGGCAATGTTACAACCTGGAGTCCTGAAGGCGCTCTTCTCGATCATCCTCCCTTGCCTCGCGAAGTCCCCAAAGGAGCGGAAGGAACGTGACATCCAAATCATCACCGTCGTACTATTCCTGGTTCGGAACCTGGCTTTCATCAAGGACCTTCCCTCCAATACCAACCTCAGCTCCGACCAAGCCGAGCTCTCGTCGTTGCAGAGTCGACTGATCAAGGTCCTTTCCGAGGACTTCATTCTAGAGTTCTTGTTGACAATTGCGTCCAACGTCTCTACCGACCCTCTTTTTAACCGGTGGAATGTCATCGTCCTCGAGATATTCTACCTCATTTTCCGTGGAGTGCGACCGGCGAGCTTGGTGGTCGAAGCCGAGAAGGTATATTTACTTTCTCCACATACGATGTGGATGCAGACCTTAATTTCATTCGTAGCAAGCGAGTTCAAACTTGGACCGTCTACTCTCCGTTGAGGGCCAAAGGAAGCTCGAGTGGGCCCGTAACGCAACATCGAGGCACTCGCGCTTCGGAACCACAATAACAGTGACAAAAAACGTCAAACCCCACAAAACCCCTGGCGTCCCTTCGAATGCTAAGGATGAGCCTCCTCCGAAGCCGTATGTTCTTCACCGTCAGAAGGCCATTACAACCGAGACAGGGGAGATGTTCGATGTGGAAAAGAAAAGCAGGTCAAAGAAAGGGAAGACGATTGATGCGCTAGCTCGGGAAGACACATTGTCGCTCGATTCGCGGAGGGTTCTTCAGAACCTGGCCAAGAGTTTCCTGAAATCATGCTTTTCACGCACGTACCCACTCTTCATACTCCATGAACTCATCTGATTGACTCAATTCGTTCTCCCAGCGTTTCTGTCGTCACTACTAAAGGATATCAAATCCGAGCGTCCAAAGATTGCAGAAAAGGACAACCTACGTCTTCTTTTTATCACCAAATGGTTCCTAGAGTTCTTTCTTCAAGCCTATGCGAAGGATAAAGCTCTAAAGAAAGAGAATAGTTGGGATTTTGGGTTCGTCGCGGAGGTTACTGACCGAGCATGGATAACATGGGTTCTCAAACGTATGCGCGAGGCCCTTGATGCAAAGGTTTTTGGCCAGTGGTTCGTGCTGGGCGGCGAAACTGACCCACCTGGCAGCCAAAGATGTGGACGGAGTTCCAGGCTGGCATCGAGTGCCTTACTCAATTACTGCTTCTCATCGAGGGGATGTCCACTGAAGATCTCACCGACTCCGCTTTGACCGATGCCGCAGAGGTCCTCCAGAACCAACTCATTTACAACGGTGAAGTTTTGGAGATTTCCCTGGAGAGTTTGAAAGCATACAAAGACGGAACCCAATCGTTGGTATACTTAGACTCCAGCGTTCACCTAGCATACGCACTTCTACGTATGCTAGAGAAGTGGACGAAGGTGGGAGGTGGGAGAGAGATGTACGTTCGCAAGAAAGCTAGGAGAAAGAAGACTAAGGGTTCGTCCTCGTCTTCTCTCTACCTTATGTTGGGGTTGACTGTTGGCTTTAGGCCCTACGGAAGAGGAAGGGATCCAAGACGTCGAAGATGAAGAGAAGAACGAAGAGGAGGAGGTGAAGGAAATGCGACTAACATTTGAGGGCTTCGAGCTGGTTTGTGGAATTGGTCCATCATTGGTTCCCGCATTGACTTTTGAACTAGAGGTTCGCCAACTCGGAGGTGACGAAAACGCTATTAGCGTACCTTGCGAGGTATAAGGAGTTCCCGTCTCCGGAGCACATGAAACGCGTTGTCGGCCTGCTGCATCGACAAGCGGTTCGTGCGAAGGCTGAAGGTTTATTTTTCAATGTATGTGGGGCTACGCAGTCGCCCATCCCCTCCACTACTGAATCGTCACAAGGTCTCCACGCTCGCTCTTTTCAAGAGTATCATGGATCACAAACAGTACCTACCGAGGGAACAGCCCTACAAGGATCTTGTCAACCTGATACAGTTTTTGTTACGGCAGTTCTTCAAGGCCGTCGAAGACGACTCGTTCATCATCATCCACGTAAACGCCCTATCACCTGTGGTTCACGTTGGTTTTACATTACTAATCAATCGCGATCCAGGCTCTGTACCCCAAGAACCGTGGTCACTGGAAACAGTTCTCGAGTTGGAAACCTGAAGAGAAATTCATCGAGAGGGAGAGAAAGGTGGCCGCGGAAGTCCAGGTTACTCAAGGTTACACCTGGACTGAGGAAATGGGTATCGTCATAGCCTGTCTTGTAGAGGATGAGAAGACCCACTTGATCAATTGGGTTAAAGAGGTCAGTTCCCCGAAATTCCCATCATTGGACCTCCTCTCACATAGTCTCATAGATACTCTCAGGGATCATATCCCAGAGGAAACGCATCATCGAAGAAACGGATGATGTCGTGTCGGACGATGAGGATGAGGATGAGGATGAGGTCGAGTCCGATGCTAAACCGGGGTCGTGGCGAAATCCATCCGGGGAAGCAATCGCGAAATTCGCAGATTTTCGTATGTCGGCCGAGCCACGAGCTGAGTATATTCGAAACTGACCTGTACACAGCGATCCCGTATAAGGATGAGGCACAGGCGGACGCCGCGACGAATGACCCCCACCTCAAGCTCGTGTTTAGGTTACTCAAGTTCGAGGTCCAGGAGGAGCAGGATAGTACGTGGGGCGGTGATTCGCAACCAGGACACTGACAGAGTCCTCTTCCTAGATCTTGACGAAACCCAGTGGATGGTCCCTGCAAAACTTCTTCCTTTCGATCTACAAACCCAAGCCAACGTCATCAACCAGTTCCTGGAATCCCCTATTGATCTTCAAGGGAAGAAGGCATCCGAACTCTTGAAGAAGAAACCACGGAAACGCCGAACTCGGCGCGCTGAGCTCGACGAAAATGGCGAGCCACTGGCAAAGAAAGAGAGAAAGAAGAAAGAAGAGCAGAAATACAAGTCCGTGACGATGATTGAGGACAGTGATGCCGATGAGGACGAATGGGCAGCGTTCTTCGAGAGGGAGAAGAAACTGGCGGAGAGGACCGCGCTTGCTTCTGCAGTTTCTGGGACGAGCGGGACGATGAGAGCCACCGGTACCAAGAAAAGAAGAAGGAACGAGGGGAAGAAGAGACGAAAGAAACGCGGAGGTGATGTTACTTCCGGATCAGAGGCGGAGAAGAGTGGAAGCGGGTCGGATGGAGGGTCCCCTACCACGCAAACTCTTCAGCAAGACAATGGATCTCCTCCAAAAGATCCTGCCCCAGATAGGCCACCTCGACCACGTCCTCGACCTCGTAAACGGTTGAGAGCGTCCAGCCCCCCTCAGAGTTCGTCACCCCCCCTTGAACCTACCCCCTTGCCGGACCTCGAGGAGAAGGACGGCGGAAGCCTGGAGGCCACCACCTCGACTGCCAAACCAGGGAGGAGGAATCGTCTGGTCATGTCCGACGATGAGAGTGAATGATAGATGTCGTTTTAATTTGTTACTATGTGCATTGTTGTGTGACGCTATCGGTAGATTTCACCCTCGTTCGCTGTTCTTCTGCATATCTATCTACTTAGGCTACCTGTTAAAAATCAAAACTCTTATTCAAATCCTCGTAGAGAAGTTCTCGCATGCCCGGCGGCAGCCGCGGTTCATCTCCGTCCGCAATGTACCCTGTGTATCATTAGTTCCTAGTCTCAGCCAACGCGGAAAACGCACTAAATGGCATCTCTACGCTCTCCCTGTGGTTGAAGACGATTGTCGGATAATCCTAGAGATCGTCACGAGCGAACACACTGTTTATAAAGTCACCCTTACCTTGTATGGGATTTTGTGCAATGGGACTGAGGATGACGAATAAGACAAGGCAATGACCCAGATACAACGACATACCTTTATCTTCAACCACAATTTTGGTAACACCCAATGCCGTATCGGTTGTCATTTGGACTGGCCCGAGGTGCCTTGTTGGAAATCCTAGCACTCGAAGCTCGGATGTGCGATCGCGAGGTGGATCGTCCCCTACAGAGTATGAGGTTCAACTATGATATTGACAGTTCATGTGGCCCTTTACCCAAGATCCCCTTGGTTAAAGTCAGTCAGTCAGACGAAGATGGGTTAACTGATCAAAACGTACGCCGAAAAGAAAATTGGTATACGCATCGTTTGGGGAAAGCTCGTGTTCCGCCTTGGGATCCAGGAGACAAACCTCGTCCGGGGACATACCGATAGCACTTATCAGGTCCGATATGCTCTGGGTGGTACAAAAAACATCAGCTGTGTCAAACCCCGTTGGCGTTCGGCCGAAAGATTCCAGGAGGGAATTGGCACACGCTTGTGACAGATGTGTGAAGTGAACTTCTGAATCGGGGCCGGCCAACTTTCTCATATGCTGTATGAGAAACGATTGGGGTCATTGCGCTCGCATGACTGCAGACGCCGCTAACTTTGTACTCAAGTTCGACCCAATCAGGTAGCGCTTTGGGTGTAGTATCGTCCTCCTCCATATGTTCTGGACGAGTTTTAGATACTTCTCTGTGACCACCCGGAGCCGACCTTACCGATGAAGTAACGGAAGGCCATCCTCTAATTTTTACGGAGGTGGTTGTTTGGCAAGAGCTTTGAAACCAAATAGGTGCCAAATCCGGGCACGTCCATGGAGCCGATCTAGATAGTCGAAATTTCGTGAGTTTCATTGATCTCTCCCATCATGGCCACCCTCCTTGATATCGTCCGGACATGCGACAACTATGTCAGAGACGGCGAGACCCTTGTCCCCTTCTCGGTTACCCCTGGAGGTCTCATCATCGGACTTATTCGACCGGAGATAGTGAAAGAACTCTTGTTCGAGAACACCAGAAATCAATCCGAGGGGATTCAAGAGAATTGGACTCCATGCCTCCGCCCTGGGACGAACACTATTGAACGTATCTGCTTTGCTCCTCACTTATTAACCAAAAAAGCGCGTAGCGAGGTGGTTAAGGAACTTTGCGAACGCTGGAGGGACGGTGGAGTCCTGTTCCAAGATGTTATGGGACCACGGAAATGGCGGAACGAGGTATACCCCATTTACGAGAATTATTTGGGTGCGCATGTGGTCAGGAATCCCGAGCTCTCTCATCCACACTCCGAGGGTCTCGACGTCGATGTGCACGCGGCGGGAGAGACAAACCACGTGTTCGATATCGAACGCTCCGCCGCTGCGCTCTTCGGGCTGGTGACTTGTGGTGTGCATATGACCATATACGAAAAGGACGATGGGACTGTTAGGTTATGGGTCCCTACTAGGGCCAAGACAAAGCAAACGTGCGAGAAACGTTGCTAGTGACCGTTGGGTCCAAGCTAACAGCCGTGATCGCAGGTGGGCAGGGTACCTCGACAATAGCGTTGCGGGAGGAATACCAAGCGGGGTGGGGATGCTCGAATCGTTGGTGAATGAGTCAATGGAGGAGGCCAGTTTGGAGGAAGACCTCATTCGAAAACACGCTCAAGCCGTGGGCGTTGTGAGTTACTTCTTCAGGACAAACACTGGATGGCTGCAACCCGAAGTCGAGTAAGCCCTTGACACAACCCCCATTTTCATCTCATCTAAACAATAGACAGGTTCGTATACGATTTGCTTGTGCCAAAGGGAGAGCCCTTCCAACCAAAACCTCTGGACGGGGAAGTGGAAAGATTCGAGGTACGCGCGGCTATCAGATCTGGGATTTGTCTTCAATCTCATTCATCGTGCTATTCTGTAGCTTCTTCCCCTTGACGAAGTGATGAAACGGATGAAGGCAGGGCTCTTCAAACCGAATTGCGCAGTTGGTGAGTGTTCTCCACGTCGCATCTGGTCGCCTCCCTCTTTAAACAGCCCACCCAGTGGTCATCGATTTCATGATCCGCCATGGGTTCATCACCCCAGACAACGAAGGAGATTTCCTAGATATAACTACCCGGATCCACAGGAGATTCGACTTTGAATCTTATATCCCCCGTTAGGAGACCTGGCCAGAGCTCCGCAGGGCCTTCATTTTATCCGATTGGTCGGCCCCTCGTTCGATCTCCAACTGCGGCTTCCGCCCCAATTATCTTTATCCCCCATTCAGTACCCCTTTCCATTCAAAGCGTGTAACTCTCCAAACCTCTTTGTGGGTTACTAATACTATCTTGCATATCCCCGGGTCGCGTGATCACTCTTCGGGTCATGGCCGCGCCGGACTTCCCACGCTTGCGACCTTGAGTCTTCATCCAAATGCGGCAATGACCGTCCGTCGTCCTCGCAAAATGCCCATTTATCCAAGGGCCCTGTGTCTGACGAGTTTCATTGTCCTTGTGCGAGTTATTGAAACAGTGTCAATCTTTCGGTTGCCTCGTCGTCATCATCGCCCTGGTACTGGACACACGCACCGATGACAACAGACCTCCCCTCATCCTCGTGCGTTTGGATCAGGCCGAAAAACATATGAACGCTAAAGACCACAGCCACGGTATCATTCATTTCTGGTGAACTATATCTGCCTTAATCGGCACTAACGATCCCGCATCTCGAAACTAGATCCTGGAATGTCTTCGAGCCTCACCCCCTACACGTGCATGAGGGCTTTTTCCGACAATCAGCTATCAATCTGGCCCTCTCGCCCAGTCCGATACGCGGGAACGAGGCCGACACAAGTCTTGATGACGCGCGTCCATGCAAGGACACGAGGACTGTATGGTTGTATATAAATTTGTCGCGTTCCGACCCGGGATCCTTCTTCGCTTTTTCGCCTTATCGTCCCGCTCCCCCTATCCCCACCCCCATCCCATCCTGACATGCCGCAGGCTACCTCTCCGACTTCCTCCAGCGATTCCTCCCTCCCTCAATACGGCTTCGGCGCCGAGGTCGCCTTTGAAGCCCTGATCGAGACCAACCCCTTCCTCTTCCGTGTGTACACTCCGAAACACTCTGCATCGACATCTGCTTCCACATCCGATGATTCCGATTCTCCCTACTTCCTTGCTCAGCGGTTCGAGAACGATCCCATGGCTCCATCATCCAAGCCATCGCCAGCTACCTACGCCGATGTCGCCCACCATATGGACTGGACAACAAAGTCCACTTCCCCTTTTATTTCATCCTCCTTCAGTTTTGCGTGGGCCTTGTGGGAAGCTGTACGGCGGTACCACGGTAACATGAAGCACGATGTCGAGATCGCGGTCATCGATGCCCGACTCGTCGTTGACAAAGCTGTAACTGCGATCGAGCTTTTGAGGAAGGGCAAAACCAAGGAGTGAGTCTCCATTCTTCCGATGCGACTAATCACCGGGGCTGATCAAAGAACAACTTTTCAGGCGACACGCGGACCATTGGAAGTGGTACCGATTTGCTCTCGAGTCGCAAAGCGTACTCATCCATCATTCTGTCCCACGCAAAGCCGTCTACTCCTCCATCCCCCTCCTCAAGCTTCTGGAAAAGCTTCCATCCTACCTCACCACTTCCGAAACCGACAAATCCTCCCTCTTCGACCGA
>Ga0307513_10001464_pt1 | contig 33962 bp, 34 predicted proteins | sample 15_EM_MG_FD_202174 | JGI IMG/M metagenome (GOLD analysis project Ga0307513, IMG submission 202174) | Populus trichocarpa ectomycorrhiza microbial communities from riparian zone in the Pacific Northwest, United States - 15_EM | ecosystem: Host-associated > Plants > Roots > Unclassified | place... | reverse complement strand
AGAGAAGTCAAAGTAGCATGAACATTAGTATAAATAGTAGGGCTCTCCCCGATGGTTGAGAACATCATCAAGCAACGGAGAAGAGACCTTAACAATATTATAAGTTATTACGATATTCTTCTATTACTTTATCGAACACTTCTTCTTGAGCCTTCCTGACCTATATTCCGTTGTCTCGAATATCCTTGGCCTAGTTAGCCCGGAATCCTACCGTGTTAGCTACCCCATAACAGCCTGCTCTTCCTACCGCTTTCCTCTTACCTTTTTAATACCCGCCGGTGGCTATCAATAAAATCAAGTCTTCTAGTACTTGATTAATACACTTTGTGAGTCCTGCACTATGAGTAGTATATGAATCTTGTTTAATATACAAGCAGCTCTAATTCTGAGTTAGCAGTAGCCCACGATAGTAAGTTCAATTTCATCAACACTGAGTTTACAAGGCTTGACATTTTTAACTGACCCTAATTTACTACTATTACACACAATTATCTCCCTCAAGCACAACAGAGAAGTTGGTTATGCTCTCATAACAATAATCCATAGGAAGATGGAAGCACTACCTGGGAATCTTAGTGTTTCCAGATTTGGAACAACAACTTTCCGGTTAAGTAAAGGCCAGCCGAAGTCAGAAGACCAGGGCTTCTGACCTAGCACCTGGAATAGGCACAGTGGCTGGCTGAAAGTAATGATTGAAATAGGATACTGCCAAACTCTAGGCTCCCTACAGGACAACACTGTATTATGTCTAGACAAGTTGTCTTGACTCAATAAAGTTCTTCATAATTGCCATGATCAAAAGGAATCCCTTAATACCAAGTATTCAATGCTGAAAGATAAACTTAACAGGACATGACTAGACTAGACAGACAAGGTCCCAAGCCCCTATCATTGTTTCAGATTTTGATATCACCAGTTCCAGGATCCCAACCTCAAGGACATACATTCACACAATCTTACAATTCTCTTCGATTGCTTTTTCGACAAGATCTCAATCCCCTTTCCCCCAATATTATTTTCACCCTCCAAGAATTCTCCTCCATGGCGCTCAAGATATTCCATGACCTCGAATGACAGGTAGTTTACCTCCAGCCCCTGACCTATATTCAAAATTAATCTCAGCTTGCATCAGTTAACAGACAGGTAACATGGCAGATTGAAACAATCCCTTGTATTTCGTTCCGGAATTGATAATAAATCTGTGTTGAACTGATAATACATTATCCTGATCAGTAGGCGACGATTCTTCTAACAATATCGTTGTAAGATGTGATAGGGACTCTTCTCCCATCAAACGATAATGAACTTCTTAGAACTAGTTGGTAGTTCTTGTTGTTGTTGTACTCAGTAGACTTGTATTGATCCCCTGATCAATCGTAGATGAAACATAATAGTAAGTAAAAAGATATAGGGCAATTGTTTATTCATAAAGGTTTTATGTAGGAAAGTACTTAGCTGGTAGTGTAAAGATCTGCTTTCTAGGGTGAAAAGCACCCCCATTTATACCTGATCTTCACTCTACCCTTCCCCTGATGACTTATCCATATTAGTCATCAACCTCTTATCACTCATAATAAGTCATAATATCAAATCCATCTACTGACTCCTACGAGTCATCTGCACAACAACCTCCAACCAATAATTCATAAAACTAGTCATGTGCTCAAATGAGTCACATATGTGAAACTCATCACACATAATGTGACTCACGTGCGAAAGTCATTAGACCATCTAACATCACAATCATGAGTCATAAAATCATCAACCAATCATAATATAACAATAACTTGCTATTGGGCAGTCATGTAAAATACTCTGAGTCAAGTGACTTCATAGCATGAAATCAACATTCCTTATGACTAATAAGTATTAGTCATGTGAAATCTGCCTTGCTTCGTCATGATTTGTGACACAAATGAGATCATCTGAAGTGCTGTCCGCTTGAGTAAACAATCGTAAGGGTTAACTTATCTGATTGTTGCTCCTGCAGTAGCCCATCCCTGAAGAAACGAAAATAACCTACTGGAATTCCGCAGCTAGTATGAGAGTCTGTAGAATGTGAAATTGCCCTCAATTAACTGCTTGTTGTTATCACACCCAAATATGAAACACTTCATGCATCTATTTTCTTTAGAGACTCTAAGACACACTAGACTCTGCCTTCCATTGAGCGGGAGGGAAACCACTAAGAATATTGAGTCTGAGCACTCAGAAAGTTTATTTCTCTGAAGTTCATGTCAAATACTGGTGCCTGCAAAACATCTGAGAGATTCCCCCCTAGTTACTCTCATCCTGTCCTTGTATAATACTTGGTGGTTCAAAAATATTGGAGTGGTCCGATTTCCTTGGCACCAAGTCAGATTTATGGCGCAAGTGATACTATGCTAATAACACCGAAATATATTCTATTGCCCATTTTATATAGAATTAATTAGAGACAAAAAATTAACTAGAAGGAGAGCGAATGGGGAAGAGAGAGGCGAATTGGGAGAGTGGGAAAGGGGACATAGAGGATAATAACTGAGAATAATATAAACAATGATAATATGGTTGTGATTTCTCCTGTTTTTATCCTCGAGTTGCAGTGAGGGAACTACACATATATCCACACATAACATACGGAGCTTATGTGCTGGCATGAGACAGTATTCTAGATTGTTCTAGTAGATGGACTCTTAGCCTCCCGATTGTCTATTATGGAAAACTCAGCATAAGGTTGCCGGGCTGATTTTGAAATATTCTGGGTACTCGACCTCTTTAGAATTAGAAAGGCCCCCCTATTGCAATTACTCGAACAGAATGATATACTGCGTTTTAGACTAGGCTGAAAGTTCTCAATTGCCGTAGTGACAAAAGTAAAAATAAGTTAGAAATGGTTCCAGAGGGGGTTGAACCCTCGACCTTGGTGTTAACATATCAATATTAGCACCACGCGCTAACCAACTGAGCCATGGAACCGTTGGGAAATTCTGTTTTTCGACATTGACATGCGGCTAATTCTTCCCGACCTCCCATCTTGAAAAAGGAAAAGCCACTGAAAACATCCTACATCCGCCACCCATAAGCTGAGTATTGGTCTCCTCAGGGAAGAAATAATGAACCTCCATTAATCTCCACGATTTATATTGGTCTAAAGGCAGAAAAAATAGAATCCTAGCATATAACTCCAAGTTCCCCGAACAACTTCGCCAATAGCCCGGCAACGCACCACAAGCGCCTCCTCTATGTGCAACTCAATCCCTGATCTAGGGCGAGGAAATATCTATCTAGAAACCACAACTTCATGTGCTCCCCCGGTAATAATCCACCCCCGCCAATCCGTAAAGTTGCTTTCAAACCCGAGTTTCTGGAGGGAAATCCCCCGCACTCAACTGCCTCGTTAGACACCCGCTTAGCTATTATCTTCGCCAAGTTCATCACGAGGATCGGGGCCACGTCCTTCCCCTCTGAAACTTCTCTCTAGATGCCAGCGTTCGCCGGCATAGTGGACTTCCCACGGCAGGATATTGTCGTATCGTCTCTGCCTTTCTTCTTGAGCGAACTGGTTCATTTGTTGCACTAACGCATGTTCAAACTGTCCACGGTCATGGTGACGTTGATGCTCGCGATTTAGGTCTCGTCGCGCTCTGTGGGGGTTGTTGCCATTACCGATAGTTTTTATTTCGACAAAAACGTGATCTCGTTGCCCGGGGTTTTGTATCTCCCAGGACTGGGGCCTGGATTTCACGCTGGTGCTTGCTAAAGAGGCTAGATCTATGAGAGCGCTAGGTCTCACGGAAAGGAAAATAGAATTATCAGGACTGTTTCTCATATCGCCGAGATAGTGGCGAAGCCGCCTCTCTCTTTCCCGTTTTCTCTGCTGATACTCCTTGTGTTGTCCCTTTAGATATTTCCAAAGCTCCCGATTCAAATCCCAGCATTCCCTACCGGCGCCGTCATTAGCTCGGGACTTAGGAAAAGCTATATCGAATCCAGAAAGAACAGTGAACATAAAATCTTGTATCATTTGGACTGATCTCAGCCTGTGGCCGATCGAAAGAAACCTCACTGCTTCCGGGATAGTCGCATTGTGTTTAAAGAATCTTTGGTGCTCCCTGTATTTAGACTTTATGCCGTGTGAAATAGGCCTGCTGCCACCTGTGAGACAGCCGACTGATATGCCTATGTCAACCAGAACCTCAATGAGATCTTGGAAATTGCTAACAGTAACGTGAACCCCCCTCCTATTATCACTCTGGAATAGGTGATCGATGTTGAAATTGTGAGAATCCTCAAGTAGTGACCCAACTGCGTCTCGAAGTGATGCATTTCGTTTGGACCTATTATGGTAGGATCCTTTCCAGCTCGTCAACCACGGCGGTACGTCATTTTCTCTCACCGCTAGATCGAGAGAAAAGTATCCTCGGACTGGGCCATCCCACTTGATAAGGGGTCGAAATTGGGAATTGATTGGAAACCGAGATGCGAGCCAGGAGACACGATGTGCGATAAGCCGCTCTCGGCCCCAGTATATCTCAATTTTATGATTCGCGCTAGATTGTAGATTTCCCATACTGGATAGTGAAGCTAACTGTGGAAGGGGAGTCGGAATCAGGCTGTAGGGGGGTGATTGAAATAAGTCGAGGAATTGTCAATGTTGATGATGTTGAACAAATTTTTTCCGTCAAAGAGGCAAGAGTCTAACTTCGGGCGGGGCTGGCTTATCCTGGCGCAAGCAGGGCTTATAAAGGTAATCTTTTCCTCCCGAAGTTGGAGTACTCAACCTTTTTCACAGCCCCAAATCAACAAACCATCACAGGGCTTTTTTTCCTCATGCATCATTCCGCAGCCTTACTACCGGAACAGGAAAGTACTTGAGAGAAACTAGATGGGTGACACATTTCGCTACCACCGTTCCTTCCAGCAGGGAGTAGACGCTGTAAGATCCCTTTCACTTTAGTAACTGGCAGGAGTCCGCGGAAGCAATCAGGCCCCAGTACGGTTTGAATCAGAAGGGCGTTATTTGAAAATCACCTGTGGTCACCCCTTGCTGAACAATGGTTCCTTTGTAACTTCCCTATCTTGATTGTTTGCCACTAGTTTGCTTTATCAGCCATTATGAATTGAAAAGGTGGCATTTTAATACCTGGTTTGTATACTTGATAGTTAACACAAATGGCGGCCAAAGGGGGATTGGACGGAATGGACAGTGGTTTATTGAGTTGAGTTTTCTGTCAGGGAGCGGTTAGTGCTTGTACACTTGGCTTGGTCCTTCCAATCTCTCCCGACTCCCGAATATAAGACCGAGCTACAGACGGATTGAGCCGATATGTTGGGCCCTGATGGATCCGAGCAAAGACCGACAAAGCGATTCCATATAGCAATCCTGGGATTAGCTTTCTTGGTTCTTACCCCTGTTTTCCAAAAGCGTAGGATCACACTGGTCGCAGTCGCAGGTCGGTGGAGAGCTAATCCCTAATATCAGCCAACGCAACGCAGCTGCGGCAACCCGGTTGAGTCCATTTCACTCGAACGAGTGTTTCGTTCTCCGGGTAATAACCACTGCCACACAACTTCGAACCGTCACTGAGGCTCTTTTCCTCATTCCACCATGTTAGAAAACCCTGACCATCATTTTTCTGCTGTCCGTGAATTGCGAGTGATCTCGTGTGATCACATGAGATGAGGGGGCGGTGAAGCCAAGAGAAGAAACAGGCGATAAGAGTACAAACCCAAAATTGTGCTTTCAGTCCAGGCCATCTGTGAGGAGATAAGGCTAAGGTATGGGGAGAGGGAAGGAACATTTGAGCGAAGGAGCCCCTTCGAAGGGATGGCAAACAGAAGTCAAAGGTAGATCTGGATGGAATCATTCATTTTGAACTCAACCTGCGCAGTGCTCCCACCACCAACCGAGAACTCTTGAGATAAACAAATTACCGGATTGCTTTAATTCAGGGTTTAAGATGTGTGCTTGCTTTATCACTGGCCACGCCATACGGCACCATGCCCGGCAAACAATCTGGAATGTACACTGGGCTCTGGATATCAACTCTCGGCAGTTACCCCCATAATAAATGAAGTAATTGTCGTTTCGTACGCTTAAACGGAAATGAAAGTGCGACTATGCACCCTAGCCATGTCTCGTTGGTAGTAGGGTACCTGGGTGGCCTACGGTCTTTTGGTTTGCCAAAACTCTTAGAGCCTGTTTGGTTACGACGGTTCCGTTCCGTTCGGCGACCGTTTCCACTGTAAAAGAGTGCTCTTTCCGTTTTGAAACGGAAGGAAATGGACCTTTTGTATGGGGGAACGGAACGGAACCGTTGTAACCAAACAGGCTCTTAGTGTTTGGGGATGCGCACAGCAGACAAAGGTGAACTAAATGAGATCATCTGTATGAGAGAATAATAATAAATGTGACTGTTTTGCTTGCTTGCTTTGCCGACCAACTAAAAAAACACGTCCCAAAAAAAAAACAGGGGTAGATATCATAAGACAAAATAAATCCCAAGACTATCCCTCACAGGAGCCCCCACCATTCCATAACATTCTTAGACAAAACAAAAAAATCAATATAGAGAACACTCTCTGCGGTTCCCGATAAATGAAGCGTATAGCAAAGACTCCCGCTCCCGAGATTTTTCCGTTGATAACACCATAACCCCTCAGCATATTCCACACCGCCACCTCCGCAGCCCCCATGCAATCCATTACACTCTTTAGCATCAGCGCCTATTCCACCTCCGAGTATCTCTCAGCATCGACAAAAGCAACCGGCGCAGCGAGTGACAATATGTGTAACACACCTAAACACAAGCAATAGAGGTCAACGGTGGTAAGAATTTAAAGCAAGCAGTAGGGACAAGAGGTGCTCACAAAAACCTCCTCCAATCGCAAAATAGCAACCCAAACCCCTCACGATGACCCCTTTCCCTCCTTAAACAACCACTCCGCAAACCTATCTAACCAATTCGCCCCCTCCTTAAATCCAACACCAAAATGGCTGGACCCCCACAACACTACTAATCCTAACACTATAACAAGCACAGCTCTGATAACTCCCCAAACCGCTATCCCTCCCACACCCTTCTCGCTACCTCTCTCTTCCTGGATATGCGGATACGCCTCTGTCTCCACAAAATCCACCTCGATATCTCTATCCAAACGATGTTCGTCCATCCCCATTTCCGTAATATTTGGCAGTTGCGTGCGAATAAGGTCTGGGTCTGACTTAGTCGTCTGTAGCCGGAACTCGGTGGTGATGCTGGAGATTAGGTCGGACTTGAAGTCTGCGAGGATAGTGCGGAGTTCATGGATTGTGATTGTCTGGGATTGGTGGCAGGGTGGAGTAACGGCGTTCTCGGGTTCTATCACTTCGGTGGCGTGCCCTGACTGTGGAAGGGGTGTTAGCCCACTTGGGGACTGTGATATGAAGCTGTGAAGGTAGGATCGGGGTATGTCGCTCGTAGCTGAACGACCGGGGGTGCATTGGGTGAATGGAGCTTCCTGCTGGGATTCTTTAATTTGCGCGAAGTGGCTGTCTTCTCCGTCCGAGTGGCCGTAATACCCACTATCTCGCATATCAGATATGTGGCCTGGGCCCCCTTTGGTGGGTTGCTTATTGCGATGCCTACTCTCTGACGCAGTGGGGGTTTCGCTCTCGTTCCCGAATCGACGCTGCTCGAAGCCGCCTATGTTATAACCGGATTCTCGATTGCCAAATTTTATTTGGCTTAGCTCATGGCTCCCGGATGTTCCCCGGCCGGCTTTATCTCGTAGTCGCCCACGGGAGTGCCGCCGATGTCTACCAGGATGAGAACTAGGCAAGCCCCCAACGTTGTACCCAAACTCGCCACCATCCATGGTAATCCGGCCCAACTCCTCTGCTTCTGGCGCAATACCCTCTCCGCCCTGAGATCGCCCCGAAGAATGTTCTCGGTGTGCATTGTGTCTGTCTAGATGAGAACTGGGAAATCCGGCAGAGTTGTGGCTGCCCACCTCCCTCTCTATGGTAGTACTACCAAATTTCCTGGATTCAGCAGTTCCATTTGTGTTTTGGGATTGCGCAGCCGGTGATACAGTGCTTGTACCATTTGACCTCTGGCCTTTGCTAACCCCTGCGCTTGCACCTAATCCACCCGCTGTTCTTTGCCCTTGGAGGTCCTCCCCACTAGTCTCGCGTCTGCCTGGGTGGGAGCTAGGCTGGTCCCCAACGTTATATCCAATTTCTCCGCTATCTATAACCATATTTCCCAGCTCTTGAGACTCGGGAGTCCCCTCCGCCCCCACATCCGGAGGTTGACTTTCGGGAATTGGGTTGACCGGAGCACTGTCAGGGCACCTATTATCAATAGCTCCATAGTGGGTCTTGGTTGCGCCTATATTATAACCAAATTCTCCAACCACGTCGGCGATCCGCTCAAGCTCCTGAGTCTCAGGACTTAGCCTGGGTTGTTGAGCCGGGTCAGATTCCTTCCTGCCAGTGGTTCCATCATGGCCCTTAACGGTCCCGACTTTAGACCCGAATTCGCCCGAGACGCTAGTAGCTCGCTGTAGTTCCTCCGCTCCAGCGCCTCCCCCAGGCCCCCGAGCTGGTTGCGATTTTGCTTCTGCGGGCCGACAACGCTGCTTCTCATCCATTGCCCCGTCGTGGCCTTTGAACGTTCCAACATTATATCCAAATTCGCCAGTGGCGTCGGCGACCTTCTCAAGCTCTTTAGTCTCCGGATTGGTAGGTGATTTCTCTCGCGAGTTCGATTCCGAAGGCTCAGGAGCGAACGAAACTCTCTTGGCTATTTGTTTTTCCTGCTTTTTCCCGTTGATCGCTGTGCCGTGGCCTTTGGTTGTTCCACCATTGTGCTTGATACCCAGAGACCTGAAGTCTGCGCTGCCAGGCTCGCGCACTACAGCGCCAGGCGAGGTTTCTTTAGTCTTGGGGAGTTGCCGAGGCAGAGGGCCAGAATCTCCACCCCTTGTATTTTCCTCTTGGTCCGGTGTCCGGGTTGAAGATCTGATGCTCTCTTCGTCGGCCTTTGGAGCCCCCCTAACTCCACAACTGGGTTTTGAAACATCTTCAGTCCCCGTCGGTTCTTCTATCCTGCTCTCCTCTCCCGCGGCTACGTCCTCCCCCCCGCTTTGGTCCAAAACGTTCAAAGCCTCAATGATCTCGTCTCCCCCAGTACCCAGTCCCGTCGCTGTCGGACTCTGCGTATCATCCATTTTAAACCCTCCAATATCCTCCGGCTGTAGCTTTATAGGCCTGAGCTCCTCCGTTTCGGGTGAGGAAAGACTCCCGGTTCTGCCGATGCTAACACTTATTTCTCCCGGCTGAAGCCCCACCCCAGTGTCAAGTATCCCTTTCGTACCAGGCGTGTCTGTAGCCCTACCAGTAGAACCTCCTTCTCCCTCCTCCCTAGACTCAGCCCTCTCCCCACTATCACCCTCTCCCTTCCTATCCCCCTCAAACCGGTCCGCATAAGACTCCGGCGCCGCGGCCTGGAGATAAGACATCTCCCCGGGTGAGTGCGCAGCCGATGGCGGAAGCGGCAGCGGCTTCGAAACGACCCCATCACCAACTCCACACCCAACACCCCCACGACTAGACCCCGGAAACTCCACCTCCTCTGGACTGATTGCGCCCCTTCCTCCAAGACCCGGCTCGTGGCTTCCTCTTCCCTCCCCCTCACTCGAGCCTTCGACGTCCGCTTTTTGATTATCCGCCATTTCCCCAAGCTCCTTTATTTGCTCCTTTGACAACGGGTGATATGTTGGTAAAATAAAATCGTTTCCTATGACCGGATCGACAAGGACGATTTTATGATACCCGACTACTGCTCCCAGAAAGGTGAGGTTGGAGACAGATATGGCACAGGCGCTCGAGCACTCGGGGAGAGAAAGGTATTAAGGTATGGCAGCCAGCGCGGAACAAGAGTTTTACCAAATCCTGTATCTGCTGCAATCTCCACTTGTCGGCGAAATTTTCAAAATCCTGATCAGCCCACTAAGGCACTTTTTCCCCAAGCACCCGAGCACTGGACAAATAACTTGAGTAGACTATGACGAGAGAGTTGGCATTCGTGGGGGAAGATGGTTGTTGTTGACGGAAAAGTGACGTCGGGGCGAAGATGATATCATTGGGTGGCATGCGGTAATCTCCGTTGCCGCTGTGGTCCTAATACCGGTACTTGGGTCTGAAACATCAATCTGGTTGATCTCTTAGGCCGAAAAAAGGCTAGCTCTGAAAAACGGGTTATTATCTCTAAGAGGTGGCCTAACATGATAGCCTAGGTAGCGCTCGAGTACTTCGAATGGTAAATTTAGTATACTATCAACTCGGCGAGGCTTACTTGTACATTTGTGAATTCGCCAAGTCAACCTTCGACAAATGGCCTATCCCCTTCATACCGGCAGAGTACGAGTAGATGGTCAAGCACCAATCCCCGCGCTTCTTCTTTGACCGGAATACTTGTATACCCAGGTAAATTCACACATCCACATGAAATCGGTATCCTTTGCCCAGCACTCACCTAATAAAAAAGGATAATGTCCAAGAAGCGTAATTTCTGTGCGAATCTATGGAGAGTTTTCCTCATTCGCAGTTAATTTCAACTGATTGTTTTAATTGGCTTCAAGGCCGATTTGAGATTCCTGACACTACCCAACCTTAAGGATTATCGGAGAGGCTCCTAACTGGCTACCTCATACCGCGAGTGATAGATTCCGAAAGATACTCCGCATAGCAAGGAGGACATTTCATTTCTAATGTATGATAGCATATTTTTCGCTAAGAGAAACAATGAGGCTATTCCTCAACGCTAAGAGAAACAATGATGCTATTCCTCAACGCTAAGGTAAATTTGGTTTATCAACAACGGAATGGAAAGCAAAAAGAAAAAGAGTTCAGCAACTGGGATTCCCACATGGTCACCCACTGTAGTACTAACCAGTGGATACGATGCTTGTTTACCGCAGAGCGGACGGGATGCGAAATTTTCATCGTTCTATGGCCGAACACACAAGCTGCTATATTTTTCAAACTAAAACCTTAAACAATTTCCGGGATTGCACACCTCATCAAGTGTTTCTCCAAAATACACGCCAGTCCCACGCCACCACCTCTCTCACCGTTATAGAATAGAAATATTAAAAATTAACTCCAAAATTGTTGCCGAGTTCAAGAGTTGGAAGGCGGCTCTTCTCCCTTAATCTAACGGAGGAAGCTCCTGACGTCTTGCAGTAAGGTCCAACCACCCCGGTTTTTACGGTATCATGTCATACCGAGTAAGGTCGAAAAAATCTCAAGGCCCGGGAAGATCCTATCAGTATGGCACTAGGCAGGCATTGGGTATACACAGGAAATAATAAGCTCTAAAAAGTGCAAACAACTCAGAGTAAACACTACATTATCCACCAATGGGGGGATCTTCTAGAGAGAATAAAAAATCTGCCACATTACAAATTTGCTCTGTCAAGATTACTTAAAACACCCATGACCCCTTCGGAACCCCCCAATTTCGCGTTTTACCACAGTGAAAAGCAGACACAAATGAAATTAGTTTGGGTACCTAATTTCTATAGTCCTATCCTCTCTCCATAATTTCTACTTATCAACCGACACTATCCCTCCACTGCGACCACTAGTCTCCCCATTTTCCATCCCTGCTTCATCAAGTCAATTCTGTCGTACTAGTACATCAATTACCTCTCACCCACGCTACCCCAGTCATCATTGGGTTGTGAGCGAGCTGCCATCAGAGTGTCTCTATCATTTCCAACCACTCAGTTTTCCGAAGCCCCGACCACACCACTTCCCCCCTTCCCCTTCCCCCTGCATTCCCAAGCGTCTAAGAGGGTGACTGTAGGGCCCTACGGTCCTCCACGAATCGGTAACTCCCAAATCGTACCTGCAGTCCTCACCCTTCTTCTGCAGTCATTGCCCGTCTTCTGCAGTCCTCACCCGTCATCGGCAGGCCTCGCCAATTACCTGTGGGTCCATTCACCTACAGGGCCCGCCCGTCATCCGGAGTTACCCGGAAAATTGCGCCACCTGAGACAGCTGCAGTCCCCGACAGTCCGTCCCGGGCGCCCTCTCAGGTACTATACTGCCGTCCGTACCGTCCTGGCCCGAAGACGGACGGACTAGACGCTTGGGAACCCAGCCGGTAGCTATCGGCCTGGGCAAACAAAGCAGCCCACGCTAGGGATGTGGAAACCGATGTTCGTCTCTTCCACCAGCGCTTACTCCACTACCCCCTCACGTTTCGATGGCTGTACGGGATGCCTCGGGAGGAGGCTGCTGGCCTTACAAGTAAGTTTCTTCCTTCCTTCATCTGAGTCACTTGCAGACGGCAAAATTTTCCGGAAATATGGAGACATTGGTTCGCACATTTTATTAGATGGCGATACCTAAGTTAGCACCAAGCCACAGTCCATATTTCCGGAAACTTTTGCAATGCGCAAGTATTTGTATGTATTGATTTCTAATTCTGGATGGTGGTAGGGGATCTACATATAGTAAAGTCGATGAATCGACGAGCTACGCTTCTGGCTGACGCGAAGAAGGAATGGAAAGCGGAGGAGCCTTTCCGGCTCCTGGTGGAATGGACTAAGATTGCAAGTGCAAAGGAGTTGGGGGAATTGGCCGGGGACGATGTAGGAACGACTGCGGCGGGGAGGTTGCTTTGTAGAATTTTATTTAACTGAAGGTGATGCCCGGACGGCGGATCCCGCTTTTGTAAGTTGGTTTTTGTTGCAAAATACTTATGTTTTGTCTGTTGAATGGAACCGATTCCGACTTACGACTACGTGGATGACTTTGTGAACCTCCGGAGAGTATGAATGCCAGATAAGTTAAACTCCACGTTTGATTACTCGAGCGGAAACCCCAACCGGTAATGGCATTACAAGTGCGCTCACGAAAAATAAAAGTGCAAGAACTATAAACCTTCCGCAAAACTGTGGCCCGCACCCAAATACTGTAGTAATACTCTTGGTGTCCGGAGATGTGCACAGCGGACAAATGCGAACTAAATGAGACTATCTGCATGAGAGAATAATAATAAATGTGATTGTTTTGCTTGCTTGCTTCACCGATCAACTAAAAACATGTCCTAAGAAAAAACAGGGGCAGATATCATAAAACAAAATAAATCCCAAGACTATCCCTTACGGGAGCCCCCACCATTCCATACTCGAGTACTTGTAATATTCTAAGACAAAACAACGAAAATCAATAGAGAACACTCTCCGCGGCTCCCCATAACAAAAGAAGCGTATAGAAAAGACTCCCGTTCCCTAAAGCTTTCCATCGATCACATCGTAACCCCTCAGCATATTCCACTACCACTACCACCTCCTCCTCCGCAGCCCCCATGCGGTCCATTACACTCTCGAGCATCAGCGCCTGTTCCACCTCCGAGTATCTCTCAGCATCGACAAAAGCAACCAGCGCAGCGAGTGATAATATGTGTAACACACCTAAACACAAGCAATAGAGGTCAACGGTGGTAAGAATTTAAAACAAGCGGTAGGGACAAGAGGTGCTCACAAAAACCTCCGCCAATCGCAAAATAGCAACCCAAACCCCTCACGATGACCCCTTCCCCTCCTTAAACAACCACTCCGCAAACTTGTCTAACCAATTCGCCCCCTCCCTAAAGCCAGCAGCAAAATGGCCGGGCGACACTACCAATCCTAACACTATAACTAGCACAGCTCCGATAACTCCCCAAGCTGCCATCCCCCCCACACCCTTCCCGCTCCCTCTCACTCCCTGTAGATGCGGATACGCCCTTGCCTCCACAAACTCCACCTCGTGGGAGAAAACATATCCTAAACAGTGAACTTTTGTGGTTTTGGGGTTTCGAAATCTGCGGTTGGTAAAGATATACCGGTAGCGCACAGATAACGATACAGATGCTTCCGTTGTAACTGCCTTGTCACAATACCTCTCACCAACGAGGACCTTAAGGGCAGGTATGCATACTTATTGTTCCACAGCCGCCACCGGTGTTGATTTTGATACCAGGCATGCGCGAGTGCTCAGTTCCCATTTTCAAGTTTGGGTCTCCAGTTAGGATAGGCAAGGTTTCGCAACATAAACTGGTCGGTTCGCCACTACTGGCCACAGGCAAACAGCGACAATCTCGACGCCATCACAACACCCCACCAACCAGACTTGAATCCCCCAAGTGCGGTCCTTGAAATAATCAGAGGGTAGGAAAGACATTAACTAATTGCATTGTCTTAAGCGCCTGTGTCTTCAACTTCAAACCGGATGGTTGTTCCTCACCCCCGATCACTCGAAATCCCTAATAAGTAGTTATTCAAACCAACAAAATATCTACTTTCAAGAACCTTCACGACGTAGAATAAATGCCGTGAAGACCACCGCATCTTCCAATCCAGTACACCAGCTCAACACAAACCAGCCAAAAAATAATAATCTCCATCAACCCACCCACCCACCTGCTCCACCAAGGAACAAAAATGGCCACCAGACGGGACCACTTCACCTCCATCCACTTCACCCACTACCCCCCACTGATAGTAACCCACGACCGCCTCGACCCCTCCCCCTTCCCAATCTCGGAGGCCGAATTATCCTACTACTACACCCTAACCCGCAAAGCCTTCACTCCCCTCCTAAAGCACATGACGACGCCCGAACATGTAACAGAAATCCTTGCATCCTTCTCCCCTCCGGACACCGGAGCCCCCGTCCACCAACACCGCACTATGACGTTACTAATCACGAATATTACAACGCTCTTCCCAGAGCTGATGTTCCCGCAGATATCCTATCTGATTAGCGTCACGCGGGATTTGACGGACGAGGGCGTCAAGCGGAGGAATAAGTGGTTTAGAGGGAAGGTCACCAAGGACCTTGTTAAGGCTAGGAAGGGGTTGGAGGGGTTGAGGGATGTGATTGTCCACAGGATCGTTGGGAGCGAGAGGGCGGAGAGGCACCGGGAACTGTTGATGATGGATTGGGTGTTGGGGAATTTGCTGGAGTTGAGGGGCGGGAAGAGTATTGCGGCTCTGGAGGAGAGGTTGGCTACTGAGAGGGATTGAAGAGGGTAGGTTTTGAGTTTGGGTTTATGCGGATGGAGATGGGCGGATGGAGAGGGGTTGGTGTGGTTCTTTTTTTTCTCTTCTTTTCTCCTTGACAGTGATAATTTGGCTGATGGATCGAGCGTATGATATATGCTTTCCCCCCTCTTCTAATCTCCGTCTCTTGTAATTGGGTTTCCCCGGGTTCTATACTATAAACCGTCAGAAATAAAGGAGGATATTTAATATGCAGTGCGAGTAGTTATACAAAAAAGGTAGGAACTTATTGACCGGAAAAGACAGGGATATATCTGGCTTGTCTACCTTGAATAACTGTTCCACAACTCATAGATTAAACAAACTTTGATTGATAGAAATTTTTTTAATGATTAAGAATGGATTATTGTCCATCTATTGCTTCTCGGAGCATCTTCTTTAGTGACAAGTAGACAAAGTAGAGGCTCGATGAGATACTCCCTACAGTACTTGAGACAACCATAAAGGCACCGGTCCGTCGTGAGCTGCGCATATTTGAGGGCAAGTGGTCAAAATATGAAAGCAGCCGTGTGCGTGTGTCCTTAAAGATAGGGGTAGAAACAAACTTCAAGATTCTCTGACGGAAAGCACCAACTGGCAATGTGGTGGAAGAGATCCCCGAGCAGGTGCAGGAAAGTAACTGTTGGCAAGGAGAGACAGTCTCTTGGCATGAGTTTTGCCCCACTGGGTACAAATCGCAGACTCGACACCCGAATAGACGGGAGCGATAAAACAATAACAGCAGAGGCGGCTTTTCTCTATCCTTATGTGAAGGTAGGCGCTCGAGGGTTAAAATATACCATCCTCCTTTCGATAGCAGTTACCCAGCATCTCATCAGAATATCACTCGGTTTTAGTCCTATGCGGCCAAACGCCAAGACTCCATTTCCCAAACAAAAGAAAGGGCAAAATGTCAAAACCCTCGGGGCGAACAAAATACAGTATCATACTACTCGAGTATTGACCCCCTCCGAGACCTTGTGCTAACCAAGAATGGTTCTCAATGGGACCCAGAGGCGCCATGCTTGGCTGGCTCTCTCGTGCGAAATTCGCAGCACTCGTAGACGCTGCCGGAACGCGTATAGCAGGCAAAGCAAGGAGATCCGTAACGAGCTAAGGGATAACCTTTAAATCCCAAAGACTGTCCCATATTCCATCTTCTTCTCCTGCTTCCATCCCTATTCCATTCCGGTGATAATTTTTTCGTTCGTTTGTTGGTTCCTTCGTTCCTTCTTTCCTTCTTTCCTTCATCATGAGAGCATTGGCGTGGCTTGCATGGGTGGTTCCGCTCAGCAGAGCCTCGCCATCGCTAAAAGGCTGGAGTAGCACAAGGTAAGCAGGCTCGTTCATCCCCAAGCATTCCACAGCGATTGCCCAGAGCCTTCCATCAAGGCGTAAACAAACCTCCACCAACCGAATTCTGTTACCCCACACTTCCAGCCTTCTTCCCCGCCCTTCCCCCCCCTCCCATTGCCCGCCCTGGCATCAGTCAAAAAATTCCTATTCTCCTTACTTCTCTTTCTTCTCGTCTGCTTCACCCTGGCCCCTGTGAATAGACTCGCTGCTATCCTACGATTATTCCCTAAACAGCATAGAATCCCAAGACCGTCTACAGGATCACTCACTACTGCTGCCAGTATGGCCACCGGATACCCGAAGCCCCCACCGGCTCCAAAGTTTACTCATACCCCAGAATCGATTATCAAGGAGACCAACAGGCTCATCGCCACGTCTCGGCAACTTCAGGATCAAATCGCCAAGGGCGTTACACCCGAGACTGCCAACTTTGAGAATGTCCTGAAACCGCTCGCTGAGGATGAGAACGAGATGGGACTTGACACTGCCATTCTAGGCTTTTATCAGTACGTTAGTACCGATAAAGCATTGAGGGATGCCAGTAGCGAGGCTGAGAGATTGCTCGACGTGAGTACCTTTCCTCCATTCTTTGTTTGAGTGATGGGGGTGCTGACGGCAGCCATTAGGATTTCGGAATCGAATCCGCCATGAGGGAGGATATTTACGGATTAGTTTCCGTCATCCATAAATCGCCACAGTCGAAAGCTGTTGATGTCAATGCGGAATCTTCTCGTTTTCTCGAAAAAACCTACGAAGCCTATGTTAGAAATGGTCTCGGACTAGCCGAGAAGGAGAGAGCTCGATTCAAAGAGATTAAGAAGGAGTTGTCGATCCTGGGGATCGATTTCTCCAAGCGTCTGAATGAAGAGAATGGTTGTCTTTGGTTTACTCCTGAAGAACTCGCGGGCGTTCCGGAGGATGTCCTTTCCGGACTCACCAAGGGCGAACCCAACAGCGAGAATAAGGGAAAGCTGCGCCTGACCTTCAAGTATCCCGACCTATTCCCAACTATGAGGTATGCCGTCAATCCCGAGACAAGGAAAAAGGTATTCCTTGGCAATGAGAACAAGTGCAATGAGAACAGCAAATTGTTCAAGAGGGCTATTAAGCTTAGAGATGAGAAGGCTAGGCTTTTGGGATTTAAGAACCATGCCGAGTTTATTTTGCAACCGAAGATGGCTAAAAATCCCGAAAAGGTCCTTGCTTTCTTGACAGACCTGAGACAGAAATTAGCACCCGGTGGAGAAAAGGAGAAGAGTCGCTTGAAGCAGTTGAAGGCAGCAGATAGCAAGGATAAGAAGATCACGGATGACGGCCACTATTACCTGTGGGATCATAGGTGTGTCCAGAGAGCTTCTCTCAACCATTTCGTGCTAATGTCTGTCTAGATACTATGATCGCCTACTTCTCGAGAAGGAATACAAGCTCGATGCACAAAAGATTGCTGAATATTTCCCTCTCACCCATACCATCCAAGGAATGATGAAGATCTTCGAGTCGCTCTTCGGGTTGGAGTTCGTAGAGGTTACCGATGAGACAAAGAATACCTGGCACGAGGACTGCAAGCAATTCCGTGTTTATAATGAGAAACCAAAAGATGGCAGCGAGCAAACGTTTGTTGGATGGCTGTATCTAGACCTTCACCCCCGCGAAGGAAAATACGGCCATGCCGCCAATTTCAATCTCCAACCGGTGGGCTCGCAGTTGCAAGAGATGTTTATTCCTACTAACGATCCATCAGGGATTTACCGGGAAGAAGGGAGAACGCCACTATCCGGCAACATCTCTTGTGTGCAACTTTTCCAAACCGACTGAAACCAAACCGTCGCTGCTGAAACATGACGAAGTGGTATGGTAGCCTCGTCTAGTAACTGTTATAGTAAAAGCTAATGGTTAAAGGTTACTCTATTTCATGAACTTGGTCACGGTATCCATGACCTCGTGTCCATCACATACTACTCTCGCTTCCACGGCACCCACGTCGTTCGTGACTTCGTTGAGGCTCCTTCTCAGATGCTGGAGAACTGGTGCTGGACCCAGTCCGAGCTCACTTCACTATCGTCTCACTACAAGACTGGAGAAAAGATCCCACAAGACATGGTCAAAACGATTATTAATACCAAGCACGTAAACGATGCGTTGTTCAACCTTCGGCAGTTGCACTTTGCGTTCTTCGATATGGAAATGCACACTTATAAGAACCACGACGACGCTGTCAAGTGTGAGCCTTCGGTGCGATACAACAAGTTGAGAACCGAGATTGCGCTTTTGGATCCACCGGGTGGTGTTGGAGATGTACGTATCCTAACACTCTAAGCCGTTGACTGGCTATCGCTGATAAGGAATAGGATTTCGGCCACGGAGAAGCCACTTTCGGCCATCTTATGGGGGGCTACGATGCTGGATACTACGGCTACCTCTGGTCACAGGTTTTCTCAACGGACATGTTCTACACCGTGTTCAAGAAGGCGCCCATGGACGGCCAGCAGGGAAGGAGGTACAGGCACACTGTCTTGGAGAAGGGCGGCAGCCGCGACGAGATGGAGACCCTGAAGGAATTCTTGGGTAGGGAGCCTAATAGTGATGCTTTCTTTGAGGATCTGGGATTGAAGAAGTGATCGGTTGGTGTGAGCGCACATGATGTGGTTTGCGGGGAGTTTGAGATTTGATGCATTCATTATGTGTATTTACAGTACTTTTGAAAAGGATGGCCCCGCGCGAAAATTCTCCAAAACCCGGTAATTAGTTTTCTTTCTCCTAGTGGACTCTATCAAGATTGTAACAACGGTTCGGTGGAGTGAAGATTGACCAATTGCGGGCCGAGAAGAGTCCCGAGCCTGGTGGCGTGCTCAAGGAGAGGAAATCGGCCCTAGAATAGGCAATCCCTACATCCAATCCACGAGATACCAGGGACTTGGCCCTCCCACTATACACATGCACACGTTTCTGTTCCTTTCAGACCGCACCCTCTACCGTGAAAGCATTTTCCCGCCAGTCGGAGTGTGAAAAAACGAGTGATATCCCATGACAGTGCACCCCCCCCCTCCATCCACCTACCCCACCAGTAAACAGCCTCCACACACTCAATAACCCCCCCTCCGCGACCCCCTACCACCCGGAAAATACACTCTCCCGGGTCTCCCAACCCCCGTAGGCCTCCCATCACCATACCCATGCCCATGTCCAAACCCCCTCCCCCTCCCCCTCTCCGCACCCCACCCATGATAGCCACGCTCCCTCGCGGGCCTCCTCCTCAGAGCCCCTCGAACCCTCCACCCCCGGGCAGCCGCCCGCCTTTCGCGCGGCTCACGGCGAGAGCGGAAGCAGAGGAAGCCGTGGTACCAGGTTATCAGGATTCCCGCTATGACTGCGACGGCCAGGAAGGTGGTGAGGAGGAGGATTGCGGTTGTGGCTGATTGGGATTGTGTTGGCATTTGGAGTGGTGGTTGTAGAGAGGGGGGGGGATGGTGGTTGTGGGGGAGAGGGGAGGGGGAGGGGGAAAGGGGGTATTTGTTCGAGGGGGGTGAGTGGATGGATGGGTGGATGGATGGATGGGGGCGGATAGGTACATGTGGGTAAGTGCTTGTGGTGTTTGTTTGGCCTCGTCGTGCGAGTATACGGGGCGCAAATTATTTAGTGTTGGTGTTGCTGTGTGTGTGGATGAGATGCGTGGGTCTAAGTTGAGTGGGTTGGTGCGCTAGCAGTCATGGTGAACATGCGCGGTTAGCTGGAGCACGATAATGGAAGGATCTCTTGAGGACGATCCCATGTCAGCGAGCAAACAGCACGTTCTTGTGTGTTTCTTGTGCTAGGATATGGTTTAGATGGGGAAGAGCCATGGGAAATGGTATGGTAGGTAGGTTTAGCTGTGTGCTATGTAGAAGTTAGCATCGAGTATAATTTGTCTACTGTACAAGCGCTGGATCCAAGATCTGGAGGGACATGTTAATCATCCGATGCCATTGCCTTCTGCGGCGGTAAGCCCCCCCCCCCCGGGGGCTCTGAGAAGGGTGTCTAGATCCAGCTCCCTCCTGAAAGAACCCGCAGCGGTGCGAAAGGAGTGCCCGGATGGAGGGAAGGAAGCGCCTGTTCCCTGTACTCGTGCTTCCCATACAAGAGATGCCTTCCCCATCTATAGTAGTGCGTATTAGCAATTCTTTCAACCGATGAGGTATAGTATCCAAGTAGTGCAAGCGATCCAGCGGATTCTAAGAGGACAGATGCTAGCACCAGCTCATAACATGAACTCTATCTAACCTTGATATACCTGTAAACCCGGGCACCCAGTGGGGAATTCCCGGTAAGGTTTGGTTTCCATTATGCAGCTAGACATTAAACTTATTGTCTCCTCCTCCTCCTCCTCCCCAAGCCCGGACTTGCAGGAGATTGAGGTGAAAAAAAATTCATACAAAAGCGGCATCGTGAATTGAATCCGATAGGATTGCCGCACATCTACGCAATCTTGATCTTCCTAACATTAGTGGGCACTAGTTCTGCACTACTGGAAAAAGTATGATGCACTACCCTTCTTTGGTAGAAAAGAGCTGCCAATACGCACTATAGCAAATAGGGAAGGCAGCAACACTTGGATGAGAAGCACGAGTATCCAGTGGGAGCCACTTCCTAATGACCGCCGCAGACCAAAAGAGTATGCAAAAGTGCGGGATAGAGAGCAAGCGGCCGCATCACAAAACTTGTCAAGGTAGCTAGCTTGTCGTGATGGACCTGTAAGACCGTCTACGTGTCCAATGGTACCCGGGATAGCTGAGCGAAAGCGTGTTTGGAACTGGTCCGAGGGGCAAACACATCGGGTTGGGGGAATAAGGCTTGCTCTGGAGAATGGAATCGCGTAAGGTTGGCCTCCTCGCACCCGCTCGTCTCCTCACATACCAGCACTTTGGCGTGCTCAATAGATTCTCGACCTGAAAAGAGGATTCCCGAGTGATATTTGGTGATCTAATTCCTTCGGTCCATGGGCTCCGGCATTGGATTGGTCTTCTGACGAGGCGCGGCGGTTGGCCATGAGGGCGGGCCAAGGCAGCACTGACCCACCGAGTAGAGTAGAATTTGCCTTTGATGGGAAAGGCCTGTTGCATATATCAGGTCAGTGTATAGGTCGCCACCCAGTGACATGGGCAACCGGTCAACCTGTGCTTGAAGAGGTGTTTCTCTAAGGAATAACTCGGGGGTGATTATTTTTTTCTTCTCTAGAAAAAAAGGAAAGAAAAAAAGGGATCGCACAACCCCGCCGTGTGCAGTGCCCCACAAGCATTGACCCTTAAGGTAAAAGTTAGCATTGATAAACCATACAGCAGCTGAATAAGCTATCGAATGTTTCCCCGCTGCTGAAGTTGCGGATAGTCTAAGGTTCACGCAGGCGCACGGCGGACAAGCACTGCGCCTCAAACGGGAAACCTTCAGCCTCTCTGGCTGATTTGAGACAATAGGAGGGCGGGAAGGCCGCGTTCGCGTCTTCACGTGCGCGCAGGTGAGTGACGGATTCGAGGGAGGGGAGAGCTGTTGACTGATGTGACATGTCGTTGTTGTCGATCGGATGGCTGATGGGTGGGTGAATTAGGGTTTCCTCCTCTCATGTTTCTTCATCCGCTTCTTTAGGGGTTAGGGGTAAGAGTGCTCTTATGGCACACAGAGGGGGAGTGCTCGGCCAAAAAGATATATTTAGCTGCGAAAAGCTTATTGCGCTTCGAGTACGAGTAGTGAGGACTATTATAGTGCGTGGTTTCGCAAGGTTTACAAGTAGTGTCGAGCATATCCTGTGCCGGCCGGTGATAGCTCCCATGGCGGAGGAATACCGGGTATGCGGGCCTGCTCTTTTGTCCTTCCGGCGGGGATAGACAGGAAGCATGGAGAACTCGTGAACACCCTCCATCCAATGACCGATGGAAGCTTAAAATAAATTTGTGCTGCTTCGAATGACTTCAGCGGCTTCTGCGGGGAGTGAGATAAAATGCAGGTTAATAATACTAAGATTGGTCACGAGATTGTTTTAAACATGATAAATGTGGCTAAATTTGGAAATTTGTCCCCCAATTTAACACTATTTACAACTACTCTTTTTATTATTATTTTTCCTACTCAACTGCACACAAAGAAGGTCTTGACTTTCTAACTTGTCACCCTTGCACTTTTTTTTCCTTGCCTATTCTGCTCTTCTCGAACTCCCAAATTCTCTCCTAAACTAGATCAGATTGACCTGCCAGTGTCCAGCAAATTTCCCCCTCCTTCCAATACTTTTATCTAATCCCTTTTCTCAGAAGCACTCACAACTCAATTCTTCCGTTAGCCAAACAAAGAGGTTTCGCTATCCAATCCAATCCAATCCCGCCACTGAAAAGTGAAGAGAGAGAGAGAGAAAAAACAAACTACGGTACGGCACCCCCCAGCCAGCAGTCATCACAACTGTCACCAAATCCGTCCGTTCATCATCCCCATCGCGTCCCCTACAATCTTATTCCGTCCACTAAACTCGCTCATTCTTCGGACAATCCAGTCATCAAACACACACCCAAACACACACATACGAACTCTTTGTCCGCTGATTCTCTGGAGAGACTCGACAGACTTTTAGATCGCCAATCTTTCATTATAGAAAAGAACAAACCATGTCTACATCGTCTCATTTCGCATCTCCCTTCTCTACAACTGCCGGCGGTGGAAAAGACGGCGGAATCAACACTACCAATAATTCTGGTAATTCTTCCGCCTCGGGAGGAGGCACTGGAGGAGGAGGAGGATCGGGCGATTGGTGAGACGTCGTCTTTAATTTTTTATCCACTTTTATTCTTGATCTTTTACCTTTTACGTCTATTCTTTTTCTGCCTCCCTCTCTTACGAGTGCTTGTTCTTCACATATTGCCCCCCTTTGTTGTTGTGGCGGGCTGTTTCAATGCTACGTACTGTACTATATCCACTGCCCCTCGCGTCTTGCCCCCCTCTCCCTGCGTGTGTGCGCGCAGGGGGGAAATTAAGGCCTTCCCTTTACCACACATCCCCACTAAAACTTATCACATCCGCCTTCCCTGTTGGAGAATATACTCTTTTTTTTCTTTCCTTTTTCCGTTTTCTCTCTCTTCCCCTTCCTTCGCAACTTCTTCAGATCCTTGCCTTCCTACGTCGTCATCCGGTGAAATCTTCAGCCTTCTGAGTCTATTTTGCCAAATCAAACAAAAAGGCTTTGCATTCCCTGTCGTCATACCTGCTCTCCCGCCACAATCAATTACCGTCTTCACCATTTCATCTTATCCTTCCTCCACCCTCTTTTGTTCCCCCGATACATCCGCTGTTACACATCAAATTTAATTTTGGAGTAAATATTATGTCTTCAAGCGATCTAACTTCCATGCCTAGGTCTCGTCGTGCTAATGGCACATCCAACACCTCCCACCGTCGCCCCTCACTTTCCACTACCCTCACCCATCCCCCTACCTCACAGCACTCTCAACCTCCTTTAACTCCTTCCACTTCGAATGTTTATCATCCCCCACATCATTTCAACAGGAGCGGTGCCGGAAATGCGGTCAGCACCGCTTATGCTAAGGAGGACTTGCTAAGCATCTTCAAGGCCCAGGAGCAGAATGGCACTTTACGGGAGGTGAAGGATTTAATGCTCGGGGATTTGAGTTCGGGCGGTGGCGGTGGCGGTTGGGGTAGGAGTGGTGATGAAGTTTGTGGCGCCGAGGTTTGTTGGGATAAGGAGGGAGGATTGAAGCCTGTTAGTCTGGAGGATATGAACGAGGAAGAGAAAGAAGTACGTTATTGACTGCTCCCACCATCTCTCCAAAGCTTCATGCATTTGAGTGGGCACTTGATTGTGGTTTTTGCTAACGTGCGCCTAACCAGTTGTTCGCCTCAAACGTAAACTCTCCTCATAAAGCACCCCCGAATCAAAATAACCCAGGAGCAACGAGTCACCACAGCATCAACCATACACCCCCACAGAACAGAAATAAAATTACCGCCCCTCCTGGCACAGGCACCCCTAGTGTCAATCGCCCGACAAACCGACGCCGTGAGACCTCTGATGCTGCCCTCCCCAATTCACCCTTCAACTCCACCCCCCCCCCTCAGCTGCCGAGACGCAGGACCGACCTGAGAGACGAAGACCAAGCTCGGGAAGGTGGCGGTCGGGATAAGACTTTATTCGGACGTTGGGGTAGCACCTCTGGTACATCTGGCCCGGCGGGGGATGATGAAGACGGTTCTGGAAGTGGCAGTAGGGGTTCCGGATTGTTTAGGAGGGGCAGTACAGCTTGGGGACCTGGTGGGAGCACTGGCGGAAGTGGGATTACAAGTAGTGCGTTGAATAGCCCGATGGGCACGTTCGGGAATGGTGTATTTGGTGGTGCAATGGGCGGGTTTTCCTTACAGAGTGCCTCTTCGGAAAAGCTGAAAGCAAGCGGTGGTGCCGGTAACACAGGGAAAGGTTCAACGGCGCAACCTAAAGTTGAAGAAGAGGACGAACATGCTGAAAACGCCCAGAGGCCCCGCTCCCCCAACGCAAATGAATTGCGTGAAGAGCACGAACGTGAGCGACCAATGAGCTCGGACACTGATCCGTTTGGTCTTGGCGGAGGTGGGGACGACCATGAGCATGGCCAACGACAAGAACAGCAGCAGCAACAACATTCTCCGCTTCCTACTCCTGGTCTCGAACAGCGTATGAAGGACAATTCTTTCAACATGACGAGTAATGCTCAAACCCGACAAGGCAATTCTGTTTCCACCCCGACCAAAGTCCGTAGCGACCTCGGTTTCTCCGGTATAGGTACAACGCGCGACGGCAGCAATGTTGGCGGTTTGCATCAACAGCTCCAGAATTTACAATTAAATCAACAAGGTCACTTTCCGCTACACGGGCGATCAAGGGAAGGCAGCATTGGCGGGATCATTGGTGGTCTGCATGAGAATGAACCATTAAGTCCTACAGAAACTAACCCTTATCAGAGCCCTGCCCCTGAAAAGGCAGACGACGATGATATGCCGGAAAGCAGCAGCGGGGGAGGCATTATTGGAGGATTCAGAAGGAGTGATGTGGGTGCGCCTGGCAGTGACAGAAGCGGCCGAAGCTCTACCGCCGGGTTGGGCAGTGGTATGGGCAGTGGTCTTGCGTCATTCAGTTCCTTGAGCGGTGGCACTTTGTGGGGAGGGACTTCCGGGCCCTCCGGGCTTGGAAACAATACCGCTACGAGTTCATTTTTCGGTGGTAGTATGCTTAGCGATTTGAACAGTCCCAACACCATTGGTAGCGGAGGTCCGTTTTCTGGCGGTGGAATTGGTGGCATGGGGAGTATTGGAAGTGGAGGATTCGGATCGGCGAGCCGTGCAAGCCGGCTTGGACAGCTGTTCCAACAGGAGCCGCAAGTTGAGGAAGAGCAACAGCCTCAGCAACAACAGCAACAACCGGGCGGGTTTGAATCGAATGATGCCCTCGGTGACCTGAGGTTCGGTAATGCGTTTGGTAGCGGTAGAAGTGGGTTCGGTAGTGCTGTGGATAGCCCTATGAGGGAGAGGCCGGCTGCCATGGACATTTTCAGCCTACATACCACACGGAGTATCGGTAACCTCGGGGCGGCTGCTTCTGGAGATAATACCTTGTATCCTAGGGAGCGCGATGACTCACTACCCGGCATCCATAGTCTTCACCAGAATCAACCAGTTCAACCAGCCCCGCTTTCTGCCGGCATCCAACCACCAGCTGTTCAACCGCCCCCACAAATTCGTCCTCCTCCCGGAACGGTCGCACCACAACAACAACACGTAATGGTTATGCCGGATAAGATACAGTGGACCTATCGTGATCCCAGTGGGACAGTTCAAGGTCCTTTCTCGGGCTTGGAGATGCATGATTGGTATAAGGCTGGGTTCTTCACCCCAGACTTAGCAGTAAAGAGGGTGGAAGACCCGGAATTTGAGCAATTGGGTAATCTGGTGCGCAGGATAGGGAACACCCGTGAGCCTTTCCTGGTCCCGCTTCAAGCTCCCGCAAATTCCGCCCTTGTGCAACCCGCCACATCCCAGCCTAGTACTTGGCCTGGAGTCGCCGCTTGGTTGAGTGAGAATCAACAACCACCTCAAACTGCCGGCACAGTTCAGCCTCCGTTTGCTGGAAGTTTCCCAAGTTTTGGAACGACCCTCACTGCCGACCAACAAAATGCATTGGAGAGAAGGAAACAGGAGGAGCAATATCTTTTGGCTAGACAACGAGAGTATCTGGTTCAGCAACAAGTTTTCGCAAAAGCCCAGCATGCTCTACACCATCAACACTCTCAGCAGAGCCTCCATTCTCAACCCAGCTTTGGGAGCTTGCAAGGAAACCTACAAAGCCCTGGCGGGTTTGGGACCCCTGTCGCAGCAACAACGGTCGGGATCGGTGGGCAGAACTCATTTGAGCCGGGCGTATTGTTGAGGCAGGCTGGTGCAGCCGCCGGGGGTGCTGATGCTTTCGGAGCTGGTGGACATGGCATGTCCGGCATGGCTGGGCAGCAGCTCCAACAGAACAGTCAATTCGCCCAACAGCAGCAACAAGTTCAGGCCGATCGCTTACAGATGGAACAGCAGAGAATCCTTGAAATGCAACGTCAGCAAGTCCAAAAGGCATACCAAACACAGCATCAGCAGGTCGAGAAACAGCAAGAACTTCAACAGGCTCAACAGCAGGCAGTAGCGGCGGTCGCCCAGGCTCAACAGCACGTCCAATCTTACGAGGCTCACCATATCGAGAGGGAAGATGAAAGATCCTCACAGCAGACCCAGGAACACGGTGGGACTGTCCCTGTTCAGCACGACAAGGCTCCTTCTCCGGCCTTGGAGAGTTCTGCCTGGGGCATCGCTCCTGAAACCGTTAAACCACAGGCCCAGCCACAAGCTCCTGAGCAGCCAAAGGTTTCGATTCCAAAGGCTCCGCCTTCGACAAAGACTTCCCCTCGCCCTACACAAGCTCAAATTACATCGAGCAACGACTGGCAGGGTTCCGAATCCGTTCGTCTTGTTCAACCTTTCCCTCCCCCGACAGGTTCCCAATCCACTATCCTCAATATTGGCTCTAGTTCCATGGCCCGTAACTCTTCAAATGAAGCCCCTCACATGAGTGCTAGTGCTTCTATCGCTCCTTGGGCGAATAAGGATAATGAAGTGAAGCAACCCTCTCTCACTCTCAAGGAGATCCAGGAAATTGAGGCGGAGCAACAGCGCAACAAGGAGGCCTATGAAGCGGAACAAAGGCGTCAGCTTATGGCCCAACAAGCAGCCAACCAACCTCCTCCCCCAGCCCCAGGTCTCCCATCGACAGCCACCTGGGCAACATCTCCATCCGCTACTCCGGCCACCGGGTCTGCATCTGCTTGGGCCAAACCATTGGTCAAGGCGAACTCTCTTCCGAGTGCCGGCGCTAAAAAGACGCTTTCGCAGATTCAAAGGGAAGAAGAGGCCCGCAAAGCAAAGGCTGCAGCACTCGCGGCGTCTACAGCTCAGGCGGCAGCACAGATTCCCTCCGCTCCCCTAGCCAGTGGAAAGAGGTACGCCGATCTCGCTAGTAAGACTTCCCAGCCCATGGCCAGTGGGGCATGGACTACCGTCGGGCCCGGAGGGAAATCCAAGTTGGGTGCTAGTGGTCCCACCGGCCCTCTTCCTTCTACACCAACCGCCCCAGTGCAGCCATTGAGGACTGTGTCTAGCACCATTGGTATCCAAACTGCCAAAAAAGTTGTCCCGGCTGTTGCCCCAGTCAAACCTACCGCTACAAGCGCTGAGGGGGAATTCCACAAGTGGGCAATGGCGTCCCTTACTGGATTGAAGGAGGGTGTCAAAGGTATTTAAGAATTCTACGCTTGTGCTTTTGTGTGGCCACGTTAACCTTTCTAGCCAACGAACTCCTTGCTGAGATGCTTAACTTTCCCTTGGACGCAAGCCTCATCGCTGACACCATTTATGACTGCTCCACAACTATGGATGGCCGTCGTTTCGCTGCAGAATTCATCCGTCGTAAGGAGGCTGCCAGAATCGGCGTCGTCATTGAAGCAGGATCATCTAATGGGGGTGGAACCGGTGGATGGAACGAGGTTGCGAAGGGAAAAACTAGTACTCAACAGGCCGTCAGGGACGCTAGCCCCGAGACCAATGCTGCTTTCAAAGTAGTTGCCGGGAAAAAGAAGGGGAGGAGATAGATGGATGTGCTGAGTTTTAACCTAATTAGCGGGATTTGTTGTCTATAGCGTGGCTCGTGGCTCATGGGTTTGTGTACCGTAGCGTGGTTGGACAATTAGTTTTTCTTTTCAAATAAAAAGTTTGAGTTACGCTTTGAATCTTGTGCATTAGGAAGTAATGGGGGGAGATATTCCTACGTGAACGTGATGAGACAACCCTGCTGAATGTCTGAGGACCTGGAGCCGGCGGTACGTGGGAGGTCCTTCTGTATGCAGTGGTGGTTTGAACCTCAGACGAGCTTCATAGGATGTCACTCGTGTTATCGGTCAACTGGCGTGTCGGAATTTCTGTATGAGAGATGCGGGTTTGGAGAGAAAGTAAAGACCGGTTGAGCGTGGGAATAGTATAGTTCGTAGAAGGAGGATCAGAGTTGTTCCGATGTCTATTGTACGCTGCTCATTCACTAACAGGTAGGTTTTCGCCCGAAAATCGAGGGTTCTAGCCCGACCGCACACCGCCAGGAGCGCAGTCACCCGGGACAGGGAACATGACCGCTCCCCCACAAAGTGCGACGCAGTCATATCCCACTAATCCCACCGTACCAGGTATTATTTAAAGTAGTTCCTCCGGCCCCTTTCCTTCTCTTCTCCACTTCCTCGCCTTCCTTTCTTCCTTCATTCCTTCCTTCCTTCCTCTCCATTCATACCTCTCGTTCGTCCATTCATCCTTACACAGGCAAACGATGGATATTACTGGCCTCCCCTACTACCAGGAGAGAGAGAGAGATTTACCGCACAATGGCTGGCACATGTGCGTGTGGGTCTCTCTCTCTTTCACTAGGGGGGGGAACAGGAGAGACGCAGTTGGCGTTGTGGGGTAATACAATCCTTCCGCTTTGCATTATTTTATTTCACAAGACCATAGTACTAATTGACAATAGAGTTTGCAGGCAAACTCCTGCTTCTAGCCCTCGTCTCTCCTGGAGCCAGTGAGGGACGCAGTTGGCGTTGTGGGGTAATACAATCCCTCTCCCACTTTGTATTATTTTATTTGATAGAACTATAATGCTAATTGACAACAGAGTTTGCAGGCAAGCTCCCACTTCTAGCCCTCGTCTCTCACTACTCATGACTCCTCCAGCCAGTAACATGTGGTTCTGGTTGGTGTCTGTTTTGTTTTTATAACAAAACAAAGACTGTTATACACTGCATTATTATTTCACTATCTGCATATAAAATGCATATGAGAAGTATTTGGGAATGGGTATAGGACAATTGCATGTGTCTTATACCAATCAGGTAGTGCATTCATTTGGCCACAGGTGGTCAGAGAGGAACACAATGATGTGAATTGAGCAAGGGGATATGAGTGCTAGAACTGATCCACAAATTGGTGGTGGACAGCATGATCCTGATGGAATAAGACAGGAATGTGTCAAGAAAATCGAAATCATCGAAACAGATACAGGAACTGTTTCTTTAAAGCTCAGCTTTGAAAAACTCTTCCTCTGCAGGCCTGGTTCTTAAGAAATGTATATTTTCTTCAGTACCAAAGCTTTGGAGAGGTATGTGGCCTGTGTCTGGCGACAGATCTCAAGCAATTAGGATACCTGTTGTGCTCTGCAGTCTCCCACTAGTTGCAGGGGCTCTCACTCGTTATCTGCCATCTTTAGCTGTCCAGTCACAAGTGTTTTCACTTGTCCTCTGCCATCTAGCTCGGTCCTCTGTCCAGTCACCACAGTTTTCACTTCTCTTCTGCTATCTCTTACAGTCATCTGTTGAGTCACAACAATTTTCAGTTTTCTTCTCACATCTCTAGCTAAGTATAGTCTCAAAAAAAATACTTGGTTACTTTAATATTATTAATAGCTAATACGTGGTAGGGAGAAAGCCATACAAGGAGGAAAAATTCTGTGTTGTGGCTGGATATAGTTGATTGGTTGCTGTATTTCACAAAACTTGGTAAGAACAAAACCTCACAACCCCTCTGTTCTGATATCATCAGCTAATAAAGTAATCAACAGAGGAGAAAAATACCACCGACAATTGCAGTAATGACAAGTAGGTACCCAATATTGAACAATTTATGAGAAGGCTAAATCTGATATTGTAGCATTATTGGTGGCAACTAGGATGTTGTGTTTGGGGCTCCTTGCAATAGCCAAAATGGGATATATTATCCTATACCGTCATATAACTGAGTTGTTGTTTGAGCTAACTCTCTGTTTATGATCGATCTTGTTTTTGAAAAGTTTTTTTCAACTTTTCAGAATGTACTGGCTTGTGGAATGAATGGTGGCTCACCATTCCCATAAAAGGCGCATGGTCATCAGATAGATGACCGAATATCAGAATATTGAATTTGGTATTCTGTCAGTGATGGGCAATAGGCTGCTGCATTTGATGCTTCTTGCCATGGGCAAGATGGTATGTTGTTTTTTGCCCCTCTTTATTATTGTAGTGATGATTGATTTAGCTAATCACTTGCTTACAACAGCTGTGCTTTTGCAGGATTTAACAAATTCTTGATCAGGCATTGCCTGAGTATTGTTGAATTCTGGTTTAATATACCCGGAAGCCATTCTTTGTCTGACACTCAGCGGTGGGTTGTGGGGGGGTTGGTATCTGGCTCCTTTTTCATATCACGTGCCTTACAGAATGGTTGTGGATAGCATTTATGGGGTTTGGAAAGGACGACTGAGAAGAGGGGTGATTGTTCGGTGGAGTGAGTATATACTGACTCTTATTTTATGTTTCAATAGACTAATTATGAGGGGGATTATTTAGACAAAAGTATTTGTTTACAAATATTTACTTTCAGCCCTTTGGCTATTAGCAGACCGTCATCCATGCAACTTCACCGGATGTGGGGGCTGGTGGAATTAGTTCAGCAGAGATCCCGTGTTGTTTGTAAGTTTACCCAAGTTCATGAGAAATAATAGACAGTCGCACTTGTTGGAGAATTGCTAAAGAGGAAGAGGAATACAAGGTAAGTCAGAATCTGCTTATATGATATCGATTTCTTATGATATTGAGCAAGACTTGTTGTAATCGAGTGCTAGGCTGACAAAATGAAACAAAATATAGAAATTTGGGTATTTTATCCACCCAATATTATGCCTTTGTCCTTACAACTACCAAGATGCTGTGGTTATATTTGGACTATTTGGTATTTGGACAAGTACTCTATAATGATACAATAATAAGTGACAGAAGTCATATTTATTATTGCACTGAAAGAGATATTGCGATGAGCTCTTCTCGAATTCTTGTTGTCTGCTACCCTTCACACATCCCCAAATACCGTTACAAACCCGTTCCCCCATCAACGGGTTGGTTTTTCTTGCTTTTTCATATTATTTTAACCTGACTCTTTTTTGGTATTAAAGCACTAATATGGTTTTAGGTATCATTAAAATGGACCCAACAATCCATACCAGATTGGGTTCTGTGCTGTTTAGCTTCTTGATTTTCTTATTCTCAATCTATCTGAGTCGATCCTTCTATTTATCATTTACTTGACTAGAATTATCCCGTTTTTTTGACATCTAACTTCTTTTTGGTCCTTACTCTCTATCTAGATTCCTTTTCCTTTTCCCTCTTATTCTTGTTGACTCTTTTATTAATATTCTATTACTTACTTTCATCTATTGTTTCCATACAACTGCATTTTTGATAAGATATCTTATATGTGGATTTCCTTATTTCACCCTGTTTGCTGGTCTTTTATTACCTTTACCACTCTATCATTTTTCCTATCTTTACTTTTATTTTCTCTTTCATAACCGTTTTTCTCTATTCTTTTTTCTTAACATTTTCTTACATATCTGTTGTATTTTTCAACTCTTACTATTGACTTGGCTGTACTTCTCTGGTTTCAAATTTTGGCTTTTGTCATTTTATTAAGTCTGATAGATATTCTTTATTATATCTTTCTGTTGAATTCTTAGTGATTTTCCTTTCTTCTCTTTCATATAATTATTTAATAACCTGCATTTTTGGTACACAACTGAATATTTGAAATTTGGTGTTGGGCATTCTTTAGCCATTTTATTTTTTTATTTAAAAATATCATTGGTGGATAATAATAACTGAGAGGAAAGAACTTAGGCAATAACTGTAATCCTACCTGATCAACTCTATTATTGCTCAAGTCGAAAAAGGAAAATCCAGGATATAAGTTTAAGGTGGAGTATACTAGTATAATAGAAATTCATGTTTAAGCCAGAGAATGTTTTTTTTAAGTAGTGTCAACAGTGTAGTATTCTGTTGCTTGTAGCCCAATTTAGATCATCGCAACCCTTAATCAGACTCTTTATTCCTGCCTAATATGCAACCAAAACAATAAAATAAAACTTGGAAAAAATATATATAATAATCTTTAGTACTGCTAGAAAGGAATCTCAATGTATCTGATGTTTTTCTCTCAATCAACAATAGTAGTGTTGGGTTTTGGTTAAATTGCAGATTATTCTTTCTGTTGATATGGAAAAATTCCACACATTGACTGAAATTAGATAATTAAAAAAAGAGTATTCTATTATAATCTGTAGAGATTCCTGTCTATGTCTGATTTTTTTCTTCTTATTTAGATTAAAGGTTTCCATTGAGATAATGGGCTAGAATGTGCAAGTCAAGATTTGCTGGGTTTTAGGACACTACTCTACCAAAAACCTGTTGCCATCAATATAAAATACAAGAGAAATGACAAAAAGATACATAAACTACAAACTTTTAATTAATTAAAACATACTCCTGAGATGGCCAATAAATATTATAATGATAGAGAGGTGCTAATTGTATTGCAAAGCGTCTTGAAGCTAGGATTTATAGAAGAATAGCAATTTTTACAGAATCTAGTTAGGTTTACTTCTTAATGGAACTTTAGTATGGGGAAAGTGACACCATACAGATACCAGATTATTGATCAAATACAAGAGATATTTTATTCCTATTACATCAGATAAAGTTATTACATAGTAGAGCACCTAAAATATATTCTCTAAATTTTTCACGTTCCCCGTTGTAAGGTTGTTGACATACAGATTTTTTGAAGAACTGATAACTTTTAGAAAACCTTTGTTATAAGTGAAGAGATAATAAGTACTAGAGGTAAGATGTAATCAATTGTTGATTGTTGATGCATAATGAATTTTATTATTACCCTAGTAGGAATAGCTTACCTATTAAGCACAAGGTATGCAATCTCATAAAATAACTAAAGTACTAGGGCAAAAGTATCCGTGCGATCGGTGGTTACCAAGCGACACCTCAAAAAACCCGACCTCTCCGATCAACCACCCCTCAACCACAATGCCTCCCCAGAAGACAGGCTACCTCACTGAGTTTGAGAAAGGGCAAATTGTTGCTCTGAGAAAAAAA
>Ga0307513_10001463_pt1 | contig 33963 bp, 30 predicted proteins | sample 15_EM_MG_FD_202174 | JGI IMG/M metagenome (GOLD analysis project Ga0307513, IMG submission 202174) | Populus trichocarpa ectomycorrhiza microbial communities from riparian zone in the Pacific Northwest, United States - 15_EM | ecosystem: Host-associated > Plants > Roots > Unclassified | place... | reverse complement strand
GATGACGTCGATCTTCTCGCTGATCACGACGCTTCAGGTGTTCGCCGAGCCCACCGTGCTCCGACCGCTGACCAACAACATCTCCACCAGCTGGAGCCCGATGATGATGATCTACCGAGATGCCTTCATCCATAACGATATCTACTCCGCTGCGGCGACCTCCGTCGTCCTGGCGGTGGCTACTTTTGTGCTCTCGTTCGGGTTCCTGCGGCTTGTCCAGGCCCGCGCGTTCGCCCAGGAAACCCGATGAGCGCCGTCACGGTCCGGGCGGTGAAACCGCCGTCTGCTACCCAGACCGCCCGGGGACACGAAAGGCCGAGCGCTCTGGCCACCGGGGTGCTGCTCGTCGGCGCGCTCTACTGCCTGATTCCGGTCGTCTGGGTATTGATGGCCTCCTCGAAGAACACCTCCGAGCTCTTCTCCACCTTCACCTACGCCCCGAGCACGCACCTGTGGTCGAACATCACCGACCTGTCGAACTACCGCAACGGCCTGTTCTGGCGCTGGATGGCGAACACCGCGCTCTACGCCGGCGTCGGCGCGGCACTGTCGACGATGGTGTCGGCGATGGCCGGATATGCCCTGGCAAAGTACCGTTTCTTTGGCCGTTCAGCACTTTTCAACATCCTGCTGGCCGGTGTCCTGGTCCCCGGTGTGATCCTGGCCGTCCCGCAGTACCTGCTGTTCGCCAAGCTCGACCTGACCAACACCTACTGGTCGGTGCTGCTGCCGAGCATCATCAGCCCGTACGGGATCTACCTGGCCCGGATTTATGTCTCGGCCTCGGTGCCGGACGAGGTGCTGGAGGCCGCGCGCACCGACGGCGCCGGGGACAGCCGAGTGTTCCGCGCCATCGTTGTCCCGATGATGGTTCCCGGCCTGGTGACGATCTTTTTGTTCCAGTTCGTTGCGATCTGGAACAACTTCCTGCTGCCGTACGTGATGCTCGGCGACGACCGACTATTTCCCATCACCGTGGGCCTTTCCAGCCTGCTGCACCAGGGCGCCCAGGCCCCGGCGATGTACGCCTTGGTGATCACCGGTGCCCTGCTGTCCATCCTGCCGTTGCTGGCGCTGTTCCTCCTGTTGCAGCGATTCTGGCAGGTCGACCTGGCAGCCGGAGCGGTGAAGAGCTGACGGTAGCCTCCAAAGGTGCAGTATCAGCCCGGGGACAAGCGCCCCACCATCCGGGACGTCGCTACGGTCGCGGGGGTGTCGCGCGGCACCGTGTCCAGGGTGCTCAACGGCGGCGACCGAGTGAGCCCGCAGGCCCAGGCCGCTGTCGCGAAGGCGATCCAGGAAACCGGATACACCGCCAATCACGCCGCCCGCAGCCTGGCCCTGGGCCGGTCGAACACCGTCGCCTTCCTGCTCACCGAACCGCAGCACCTGCTCTTTGAGGACCCCACCTTCTCCCGGCTGATGGGTGGTTGCACCGCTGCGCTGTCCGCGCACGGCATGCTGCTCACTCTGGTCACCGCGGGCACGCCGGCCGACCGGGTGCGAGCGGTGGACTACCTCGGCGGGCGGCACGTGGAGGGTGTCCTGCTGGTGTCCAGCCATGCCGGCAACCCGATCACCGACGACCTGCTCGCCGCCGGCGTGCCGACGGTGGTCTGCGGCCGTTTCCCCGGGCTGGAGGCCAAGCTGAGCATGGTCGGGGCCGACGACCTCGATGGCGGTCGGCAGATGACCGAGCACCTGATCACCCGTGGAGCCACCCGGATCGCCACGATCACCGGCCCGATGGACACTCCCGGCGGATTCCAGCGACTGGAGGGCTACCAGCAGGCACTACGCGCGGCCGGGCTGCCCGTGCTGCCGGAGCGGGTCCGGCACGGTGACTACACCCAGGCCGGCGGCGGCGCCGCGATGCAGGACCTGCTGACCGAGTCCCCCGACCTGGACGCCGTTTTTGTCGCCTCGGATCTGATGGCGGCGGGCGCGCTATCGGTGTTGCGGGAGAGCGGACGCCGAGTGCCGGAGGACGTCCTGGTCGGCGGTTTTGACGACGCCGGCGTGGCCGAGACCCTCGACCCGCCGCTGACCACGATGCGCCAGCCCTTCGATCGGATCAGCAGTGAGATGGTCCGCTTGCTGCTGGCCCGGATCGACGGCGGCAGCGATGCAACGGTCACCATCCCCACCACCCTCATCCCGCGCGCCTCCACCTGACCCGCACCCTTCTGCCCGCGCGCAGGCAACCTGGGCCGAGACGGCAAAGCAGCATCGGACCAAGGTGTTTCCTTTTTCGTATCCACAATCGTCGATGGAAGAAGAGAAACACCTTGGTCCCGCGCTGATTTCAGGACGGGGCTGCAGACTTGGCCGACTAGGGACGGCGGTAGGCGCGAATGGACGGGAGGGCATGGCCGGTGAAATCGAACTGCGTCAGGTTGTCGTTGGACGCCTCGGCGCCGGGTTGCCAGCCTACGCCGGGCACCCATTCTGGTTCCCAGGCAAGGAATCCGAGGCCGTTGCCGCCCGGGATTCCGGCCAGGACGTCGCGTACCGCCTGGTAGAACCCGGCCTGGCCCTCCGGGGTAGCCGGGAAGCGATCCACGTCCGGCAGGACGGCGTCCGGACCGACGATGTTGCCCCGCCCGTCACCGTCCTCAAACGTCCACGGGTAAGAAATTTCGGCCAGCAGCACCGGCTTTCCGTACCGGGCCACCGAGTCCTCGAGGTTGGCCTGGAGCTCGGCGAGTGAGCCGTGCCACATCGGGTAGTACGACTGGCCGAGGATGTCGTAGGGCACCTGCAGCGTGTTGATGTTGTCGAAGAACCAGCGGGTGTCGCCGAGCCGGCCACCCTTGTCGATATGCAGCATGACCTGCATCGGGTGCCGGCCCGCTCCCTGCCGAGCGCCGGCGATCCCGGCTTTGAGCAGGGTGCCGAACTCGGCCCAGTGCTGCGATCCGTCGGGAGGATAGAGCTGACCGACCGGCCAGAGGATGCCGTTGGTGATCTCGTTGCCCATCTGGAAGATGTCCACCGGGGTTCCCTGGGCGGCGAATTCCCTGACCAGGTCGCGGGTGTAGGTCTGCACCTTGGCGGTCAGCCCGGCCAGGTCGGTGGGCCAGCCGGTCGGGATCGGCTGCTTGCCGGGGTCGGCCCAGAAGTCCGAGTAATGCGGGTCGAGGACGATCTTCATCCCGGCTCGCTTGGCTCGCCGGGCCAGTCCGAGCGCTCGGGCCTTGTCGGTGTATCCGGCCGGCGGGTTCACCCAGACCCGGATCCGCAGGCTGTTGGCTCCCGCGTTGGCGAGGATTCGCTCCGCCGGACGGACCCGGCCGGCGAAATCCCGGAAGCGAACCCCGGCCTCCTCCAGCTGCGGCAGGAACGACATGTCGGCCCCGCGCACGCTGAGCGCTCGGGAGTGCGTTCGAGAGTGCCCGGCACCTGCCGTCGAGGCCTGGGCGGGGGCCGCGCCGAGCGCGGTCAGGGCGAGTCCGCTCGCGGCGGTCAGGACGGACCGTCGGCTGAGCCGGGTCGGCTGTTTCGAGTCGCCGGTCACGTCGGGCAATGGGGTTGATCTGTTGGACCGGGTTGATCTGTTGGACTGAGGCGAGGGCATCGACGACCTCCGGGGTATGCATCTCGGGACCGGTCTGGCACCGTGAGCGCTCACAGTCACGCGCGACGCCCGCGTTGTCAAGAGATGAGCGCCTGGGTCGGTGCGTCGGGCCTGGCAACGGCTATCGTGCAACCGACTAATGGGTGAGGTGGGGGTGGCAGTGTCGGACGGCGCGACCGTGCACCCGAAGTCCCGTGGGGCTGCCCGCCGGGCGCAACGCCGGGGCCCGACGATGGAGGACGTCGCCATCGTTGCCGGGGTGTCTCGCGGCACCGTCTCGCGGGTCCTGAACGGCGCCTTCCACGTCAGCCCGGAATCGCTGGCCGCCGTGCAGGCCGCCATGCGGGAGACCGGGTACGTGGTCAACCAGAGTGCTCGCAGCCTGGTCACCCGGCGTTCGGGAGCGGTCGCGTTTGTGCTCTCCGAACCGCAGGACCGGCTGTTCGAGGACCCCGTCTTCAATGTCCTGCTCCGGGCCTGTACGCAGATCCTCGGTGAGGAGGACTGCAGCCTGGTGTTGATGCTGGCCTCTACCCCGCAGGAGCGGTCCAGGGTGATGCGGTTCGTTCGCGGCGGGCACGTCGACGGTGTGCTGCTGGTCTCGACCCACGGCGGCGACCCGCTGGCCACGCAATTGGATGCGGCCGGGCTGCCGGTGGTGGTCTGCGGGCGACCGCTCGACCCGGGTTTGCGGATGCCCTACGTCGCCGCGGACGACCGCGGTGGCGCCCGGCTGATCACCCAGTACCTGCTCGACCAGGGCCGGCAGCGGATCGCCACGGTCGCCGGGCCGGACGACACGGCCGGTGGCGTGGAGCGACTCGCGGGCTACCGGGACGTGCTGGGGCACCGTGCGCTCGCCCGCTGCATCGTCAGGGCCAGCGACTTCAGCATTGCCGCGGGGAATGCCGCGATGACCGAACTGCTGGCCGGCTGCCCGGAGCTGGATGCCGTGTTTGTGGCCTCCGACCTGCTCGCGGTCGGTGCGCTGGAAGCGCTGCACGCGGCCGGCCGGCGGGTCCCGGACGACGTCCTGGTCGGCGGCTTCGACGACTCCGCGATCGCGCCGGCCACCCGACCGCCGCTCACCACCGTCCGTCAACCACTGGCCCAGGTCGCGGCCGAGATGGTTGAGGTGCTGATGCAGCTGATCGCCGGACATCCGGCGTCCTCCCGGGTGCTGGCGACCGAACTGGTCCGCCGCGGATCGGCCTGATCGGCTCCCATACCGGTGACCCTTGTCCGAGATGTCCGAGCATGAGACTGTGAGCGCTCACAGTCGGTCCATCTCAATGACGATGTGGAGCAGCAGATGAAGCTCGGAAATCTGACCGCGACCGCGGTGGCTGTCGCCGCCGCGCTGGCGGCAATGACCCTCACCGCGCCGCAGGCGGCGAACGCAGCCAACACTCTGACGATGCTCGGGGCGGACGTGTCCACCCTGCAGCGCAGCAACGAACTGGGGCTGAAGTTCTACGACGCCGCCGGCGCTCAGCGGGACGCTCTCGACATCCTCAAGGCGGACGGCGTGAACTACGCCCGGCTACGGGTCTGGAACAACCCGGCCAGCGGGTACAACAACGCCGCGAAGGTGCTGGCGTACGCGAAGACGGTCAAGGCCAAGGGCCTCAAGCTGCTCGTCGACTTCCACTACTCCGACACCTGGGCCGACCCCGGCAAGCAGTTCAAGCCCGCGGCCTGGGCCAGCCACGGCATCGCCCAGCTGCAGACCGACGTCTACAACTACACGTACAACCTCTGCACGAGCCTGAAGGCGCAGGGCACCACGCCGGACAGCGTGCAGATCGGCAACGAGATCAACGTCGGCATGCTCTGGAACGACGGCAAGGTGGTGAACAGCAACTTCACCAACCTGAGCCTGCTGCTGAAAGCCGGTTACAACGCGACCAAAGCGTGCAACAGCTCGACCCAGGTGATGATCCACACCGCGGACGCCGACAGCCAGACCAACGCCCGCTGGTTCTACGACGGGATCAAGGCCAAGGGCGTCAACTGGGACATCACCGGGCTGTCGTACTACTGCATGTGGCACGGCACACTGGCGAATCTCTACAACGTGATCACGGATGTGCGCACTCGTTACGGCAAGCCCGTGGTCATCGCCGAGACGGCGTTCCCGTTCACCTCTGCCAACGCGGACGGCACCGGGAACTCGGTGCCCTCGGCCACCTGCGAAGGTATTTCGACCTCTTCCCAGGGGCAGGCGACCGAGTTCGCCTATGTCCAGAACACCGCTCGCAACGCGGGTGCGATTGGCGTCTTCTACTGGGAACCGACCTGGTACGGGCCGAACGCGGGCAACGGCTGGGATCCGGCGAACATCAATGGCAGCGGCAACGGGTGGGACAACATGGCCACCTTCAACTGGACCGGGCAGGTCAACCCGACCATCCGCTGGACCCCCTGACCCCGGCCCCCCAGCCGCTCGTTGGGTGAGCGGCGGCGCTCAACGACCGGAACCACGGATCATTGGCCACTCAGTGCCTGAGGAAGCGCTCCTCCGGGTCGTTGTTCCGTGGTTCCGGTCGTTGCTCGACCGATCACCGGGGTTTGTCTGTTGCCGTTGGCCGGAGCTGGCGAAATGATGGCTGAGGTGGTGCACCCGCTGTTATGGCTCGCCCGGCACGATCGTGACTATGTCGCGCTGCGCCGGGCCGGGCGCGCCGCGATCGTGATGCCGGCCATGTTCGCGCTGGGCAGCGAGGTCATCGGCAACGCCGACGTCGCCACGTTCGCGGCATTCGGATCCTTCGCCATGCTGCTGCTGGTCGACTTCACCGGCCCGATGCGGGAGCGGCTACAGGCCCAGGCCGCGCTGGCCGCGACCGGCGCGGTCTTCGTCTGCCTGGGCACCCTGGCCTCGCAGAACGTCTGGCTGGCGGCGGTGGCGATGACCGTTGTCGGCTTCGCCGTGCTGTTCGCCGGGGTGGTCAGCTCGGTGCTGGCAGGAGCGACCACGTCCCTGCTGCTGGCGTTCATCCTGCCGGTGTCGCTGACCGGGCCGGTGTCCGCGGTGCCGGACCGACTGGCCGGCTGGGCACTGGCGTCCGTCGCCGCATTCGTCGCGGTGGCACTGCTCTGGCCGGCGCCGACCCGGGAGCCGCTGCGGGCGGCGGCAAGTACCGCCTGCCGGGCCCTGGCCGCCCGGCTTCGCTCCGAGATCGCCTTGATGATGAGCGGCCATGACGAGGTGTTCGCCGCCGATCGCGACCGTGCCGTGGAGCAGTCCGACCAGGCGGTCGCGGCGCTGCATCAGATCTTCCTGGCCACGCCCTATCGGCCGACCGGGCTGAGCACGGCCAACCGGACGATCGTGCGGCTGGTGGACGAGGTGATCTGGCTGAACACCATCGTCGTCCAGTCCGGCCGGCACACCGGATCGACGAGCACCGGATTGACGTCCACCGGGTCGATAACCATCGGGCCGACGACCATCGACCACACCGTCTGGGACGTGAAACTGGCCTCCTGCTCGGTGCTGGAACGGGCCGCGGACCTGCTCGACAGCACCGGCGGAGACCCCGCAGACCTGCGCGCGGCGATGGCCGAGTTGGCGGCGGCGCTGACGACGATGGAGCAGAACGCCACCGGCAACCTCCCGGTGCACCGGACGACGTCCTCGCCCGATGAGTTCATCAGCTCGCTCGACCCGGGATTCCGCGCCCAGGAGCTGAGCTTCGCCGTCTCACAGATCGCCCGGAACGTCGATTCGGCCGCCGCGGCCGAGCGCCGCAAGTGGATCGACCGGATGCTGGGGCACCAGCCCGAGGGCCTGCCCGGAACCTGGTCCGCCGCCCAGGAACGCGCCACGGCACACGCCGAACGCCATTCCGTCTGGCTGCACAACAGCGTGCGGGGAGCGGTCGGGCTCGGCCTGGCGGTCCTGGTTGCCAACCTGTCCGGGGTGCAGCACTCGTTCTGGGTGGTGCTCGGCACGCTGTCGGTGTTGCGCTCGAACGCGCTGAGCACCGGCCAGAACGCGGTGCGCGGGCTGCTCGGCACGGTGGTCGGATTCATCGTCGGTGCCGGATTGCTCGCCGTCATCGGCACCGACGAGAACGTGCTCTGGTTCGTCCTGCCGCCGGCCATCCTGATCGCCGGGGTGGCCCCGGCAGCGATCTCCTTCGCCGCCGGGCAGGCCGGGTTCACCCTGGTGCTGGTGATCCTGTTCAACATCATCCAGCCGGCCGGGTGGCGGGTCGGGCTCTTGCGGGTTGAGGACATCGCCATCGGCTGTGCGGTGAGCCTGCTGGTCGGCGTGCTGTTCTGGCCGCGCGGGGCGCGGGCCGTGCTTCGCCAGGCGCTGGCCGAGGCCTACACCGACAGCGCCGAATACCTCGCTGCCGCTGTCGATTTCGGGATGTCGCGGTGTGACCCGAGCAAGACTTCGCCGACGGTTCCGGCCGACGAGGCGATCCGGGCGGCCGGCGCCTCCCGGCGGTTGGACGACGCCTTCCGCGGCTACCTCGCCGAGCGCGGTGAGAAGCCGCTTCCACTGGCACAGGTCACCGGCCTGGTCACCGGCGTTGCCGGGATTCGGCTGGCCGCGGATGCGGTGATGGACCTGTGGCAACGCGACGACGGAGTCGCGGCCGGCGACCGGGACGCCGCCCGGCGGGAGGTATTGACGTCAACCGCGCTGGTCACGGGCTGGTACCTCGATCTCGCCGACCGAATGCTGAACCGGCAGGCTCCGCCGCAACCGCTGGATCGCGATCAGGCTCTCGACGGCCGGTTGATCCAGGCCGTCCGGCACGATCTCCGCGATCCGGACGGCAAGGCGACCGCGACCGCCGTCCGGATCATTTGGACGGGTGACCACCTGGACGCCGTCCGTCGGCTTCAGTCCGGGGTCATCGGCCCGGCGCTGGCCGCCGCCGAGGCGCCCTGACCGGGAGCTGGGTGTCGTCGAGGGTGGCGGCCAGGCGCTTCGGTGCCTTGCGCCGCCACGCGTCGATGATCAGCTCGGCTACCAGCACGGGGTCGGCGGCCGGCAGGTGGACCCGCACGCCGGACAGCTTCTTGCCCCACCAGAGTTCCTCGCAGGACGCCGGCCGCTCGGCCACGGCCGCATGGATGTCGTCCTCACCGACGAAGATGTGGACCCGATCGCCGTCCGCCGGGAGCGTGGCAAAGATGTGGCCCCGGACCCGGAAGGACGCCGAGTCGAAGTGCGGCTGCTCGACCGTCTCGGGCAGGGACAGCGCAACACTGCGCACCTCTTCAGCGTCCATGTCCACCATGGTACGGAGCGGTGTCCCGTCCCATGCAGTCCGTCGTGACCTTATTGTCACATATGCCTGCTTGACGCCGATCCAAGGCTTGAATAAAGCTCTGGCCAAGAGAGCGCTCTCTGAAGTGCTCCCTCCGGACCGCCGAGTCGCTGACGGCCTCGGGCAATGACGCCCTCGAGTCAGGAGCCGCAATGTTGCTGCAATCCGGGCCGATCGTTCGCAGCCGAGTCTTCGTGGCGGCGGCGAGTGCAGCCGTCCTCGCCATCCTGCTGAGCTATCTGACCTTCACCGTCGGATCCGCAGAGGCGGCCGTCACCCTGTTGTCCCAGGGCAGGCCGGCCACCGCCTCCTCCACCGAGAACGCGGCCTCGCCCGCCTCGGCCGCGGTCGACGGCGACCCGGGCTCCCGGTGGTCCAGCGCATTCAGCGACCCGCAGTGGCTGCAGGTCGACCTCGGCGCCTCGGCCAGCATCAGTCAGGTGGTGCTGACCTGGGAAGCCGCCTACGCCAGGAGCTTCCAGCTGCAGACCTCCAGCAACGGCTCCACCTGGACCAGCATCTACGGCACCACCGCCGGGACCGGCGGCACGCAGACCCTGACCGTCACCGGCACCGGGCGCTACGTGCGGATGTACGGCACGGCGCGAGCGACGGCCTACGGGTACTCGCTCTGGGAGTTCAAGGTTTACGGCTCAACCGCCACCGACCCCGCGACCTGCGGCAGTACCAACGTCGCGCAGGGCAGGCCGGCCACCGCTTCCTCCACCGAGAACGTCGGCACCCCGGCCTCGGCGGCGGTCGACGGCAACACCGGCACCCGCTGGGCCAGCGCGTTCAGCGATCCGCAGTGGCTGCAGATCGACCTGGGCAGCTCGGTCACCGTCTGCCGGTTGGGATTGACCTGGGAAGCCGCCTATGCCAGTGCTTTCCAGATCCAGATCTCGAACAACGCCACAACCTGGACGAACCTCTACAGCACCACCGCCGGCACCGGCGGCAACCAGTCTCTGACCGTCAGCGGCACCGGGCGCTACCTGCGGATGTACGGCACCGCTCGGGCCACCGCGTACGGCTACTCGCTCTGGGAGTTCGCCGTCAACACCATGGGCGGCAACCCCACGCCGCCCCCGTCCGTCACGCCGAGCGACCCGGTCCCCCCGGTGCCGTTCTGGGGTGACACCAGCAGCATCCCGGCCGCGAACAACGTGCTCACCGTCAAGATTCTGAACCGGACCAACGGCAAGTACCCGGACAGCCAGGTCTACTGGACCTTCAACGGCCAGACACATTCGATCGCCGAGCAGCAGTATCTGGACATGCCCGCCAACTCGGCCGGGCGGATGTACTTCTACCTCGGCACGCCGAACAGCCAGTACTTCGATTTCATCGAATTCACCGTCGGTCCAGCGGTATTCAACGGCAACACCACCCGGGTCGACGCCTTCGGCCTGAAGCTGGCCATGCTCCTGCACAACCACGACGGGTCGGAGCAGTCCGTCGGCGAGGACTACGCCACCTTCCTGGAAGACCGGACGGCGACCTTCCAGCGGTTCCAGAACGAGGTGCCGACCGAGTTCAAGCACTTGGCGACGGCCAACGCGCCGTACCGGATCCTCGCGGCGGGCAGCGACCCCGCCTTCCAGACCGGCGGGCAGTATGCGAACTACTTCACCGCCTACGCGGCGTCCGCCGGGATCACGGCCACCACCTCCCAGGTCACCGGATGCGCCGGACCTCTGGCCGAGAACCCTGGGATGTGCGCGGCGCTGAACCGGCACGTGGCCCAGCTACCGCAGTCGCAGTGGTCGGACCCGAGCCTCTACTACCAGGCGGCACCGGCGAACTACTACGCCAAGTTCTGGCACGACCACGCGATCAACCGCCTGGCCTACGGCTTCCCCTACGACGACTACGCCGGTCAGTCCTCGTTCATCTCACACGCGAACCCGCAGTACCTGATCGTCGCTGTCGGCTGGTGATCAAGATCGGGGTCAGCCCCGGAGGTCGGCGACCACTTCGTGATGCGCGACCGTCGTCTCGCGGTCAAGCAGGTAGTCGTCGTCCTCCGGGTAGAACACGGCGGCCTGGATGTCGCTACCGGCGAAGCCCTCGATGTCCTTCAGCGACGACCACCAGCTCACCGTCGTCACCTCGGCGCGGCCGTCGCCGAGATCCCGAGTCCACATCTGCGCACCCAGGTTTCCGGGTGTCTTCCGGTACGACGCCAGGCCGGTCGCGTTGATGTAGTCGACGTAGGCATCAACCCGTTCGGAGCTGACCCACCCTCGCCAGGTCCGAGCAATCATGACGGTCTCCCCTCGGTTGGATTGATCAACGACGGACGAGCTCAACCGCACCGCCGGTGCGCAGTGCGCCCAGGCCTTTCAGCAGGGCGCGCGACGCCGGGTTCGACTCGTCGGCCTCGCCGGACACGGTGCTGACGCCACGCTCAAACAAGGGCCGCATCGCCGCCGCCAGCAGGGCCCGCGCCAGACCGCGCCGCCGGTAGGCCGGCAGCACACCGACCAGCCCGAGCCGTGGCTGTCGCGGCAGGCCCAGGATCCGGACCAGCCCGACGTACTCGCTCTCGTGCACCGCAACCAGGTACGTCGTCGGGTCGAACCAGCGGTTCTCGAAGGTCAACCGGTGAAACTCCTCAGGCTGGTTCACCCACCCGGCGTAACCGGGGACGTCCTGCCGCAGCTCCTGATCGAGCGCCCGCAGCCGGTCCTCGTCCACCCGGTCTGCGGAGACGAGCGTGAACCCGGCCGGCAGGACGGCGGATCCCAGGCCGGTGGCCTCGGGCGCGGTCGGGATCGCGTACTCGTCCTCGCGCCGGTTGTCCCGAAAACCCAGCATCGACCAGCGTCCGAGGTGCTCTCGGTCGTCCTCGGCAACCACGGTGTAGACCGGGGACGGCAGATCCTGGGTCATCGCCTCGGCGAGCGCCACGAAGACATCGTCGGCCCAGGTATCGATGCTGATGAAGGCTCGGCCGTCGGCCCGGTGCAGGGCGTGACCCCGACCGACGACCACGTCGTCCTCCAACGCATGCCAGTGCACTCCGGGCGTGACACGGACGATCAAAGCGGTGGTCGACTCCATAACGGATCACGGTAAGCCCGCTCCCGGACCCCGGCCAACTACCTCGCTGACCAGCGACGACCGGCTACAGCGCGTGGCCGGTGGTGCTGTCGACGTTCTGCGGGATCTCGCCCTCGTGGCGGTCACCGGTGGTCGAAGTACCGGACGGCTCGAACATCAGGATCGACCCTCCCGGTGACGATGGTTTGTGCTCGGTGCCCTTGGGGACCACGAAGACGTCGCCCTGATTCAGCACCACCGTCGTCTCCCGCCCGTCCGGATCCCGCAGGGCGATGTTGAACTGCCCGTCCAGGACCAGGAAGAACTCGTCAGTGTCATCGTGCACGTGCCAAAGGTGCTCGCCCTGGGTATGGGCGATCCGGACGTCGTAGTCGTTCATCCGGGCCACGATGCGCGGGCTGTAGATCTCGTCGAAGGTGGCGAGCGCCGCGGTCAGATTCACCGGTGCCGTAGTTTCCATCCAGCCATTAGCCCGGCAGGGCCGAGAACCCCTTCCCCGGTGGGTTACGCGTGCTTGAGTGGCGGGCCCGTCGTAAGTTCTTTTGTTTTGGGCGACAAATCGAGCGCCCTGCCAGGCTAGGGCGTCCGGCCGGTCAGCTCAGGATGCTCCGGCCGAGGAACTTGGGCACGACCATCCGCCAGGCGTCCAGGACGATCTCCCGCAACTCCTCCTCGTCGAGCGCGGCCAGGCGCACCTCGAGCCAGTTGAACCGCAGGTCGGACGTCGCGGGCGGCAAGAACTTCTCCGGCTCGGAGGCGAGCAGCGCGTCCCGCTCCTCCTTCGGAAAGGCGAAGCCCATCGTCTCCTCGTCCCGGGAGAACGCCAGGTAGACAATCTTGCCCACCCGGAACTTGACCCGGTCCCGGACCAGCACCTCGTAGCTTCGCGGTAGGTCTGTCGCCACTGCCCGGACGTCGTCGATCGTCACCATGCCCCGAGCATCCTCCGCTGCGCGGGCGGGAACTAGCCGGAACTAGGTGGAGAGCAGGTGATAGCCGAGCAGGACGGCCAGCAGGACGGCACCGACCAGCCGCACCTGCCGATCGTGCGCCTGGCACCACTGCGCCCGATGCCGCCGCCGCACCGGGAGCACGCCCAGGTCCACGGCCTGCGACGCCAGGGCGACCGCCCAGACCGACGCCGTCACGACAGCAACGATCACGATCATCGCCAGGACCTGCTCCGACATCGTGATCCCTCCGATCGATCAGCCGCCGACGACCTGCACCAGTAGCACGCCGTTGAGACCGAGCACCACCACCGCCGCCAGTACCCCGGCCACCAGCGCCGGGGTGCGGTTCACCAGGGCACCCATCACCCGGCGCAGGCTGGTGAAGAGCACCAGCGGAATGAGTGCGAACGGCAAGCCGAACGACAACGCGACCTGGCTGAAGACGAGGGCGCCGGTCGGATCGACGGCGGCCAGGATGAGCAGCGCGGGGATGATCGAAATCGCCCGGCGCAGCCAGATGTTGCTGTTGCGCCGGAGGAAGCCCTGCATGATCGTCTGGCCGCTGAAGACCCCGGCACAGGCCGAGGCCAGGCCGGAAGCCAGCAGCGCCACGGCGAAGACAACGGCCAGCAGCGTTCCGCTGTTTTCGGCAATTGCCGCATGAACGGACTCTAGGCTGCCACCGGTGTCGGCCGGAAGGGAGGTGGCCATCAGCAGCATGGAGACGTTCACCGCGCCGGCCAACCCCATCGCGATGATCACGTCCCGGCGCAGGAACCGCAGCGTGGAACGGGTCCGGGCCGGGATGACCGTTTGTGCGAGCTCACGATTACTGGGCCGGGTGAAACGAGCGGCCAGGGCGGAGTGCAGGAACACCGCATGCGGCATCACCGTGGCGCCGACGATGCCGGCCGCGAGCAGCACGCTGCGCTGGTCGGCGAAGTGCGGAACCAGCCCACTGGCCGCGGCGCCGGAGTCGAACGGCGCCCGCAGCGCGAGCGAGACGAAACCGACGGCCACGACGAACAACAGGCCCACCACCACCGCCGGGAAGACGTCATGCCCGCGCAGTCGCAGCCCGAGAATCGCCGTGGTGATCGCCGCGACCACCAGGCCTCCCGTCACCAGAGGCAGGCCGAAGAGCAGGTTGAGTGCGAGCGCACCGCCGACGAACTCGGCCAGGTCCGTCATGATCACAACCGCCTCGGCGACCAGCCACAGGCCGATCCGGACCGGCGTCGGGGTGTTGTCCCGGCAGACCTCGGACAGGCTCTTGCCGGTGGCCAGCCCGAGCTTGGCCGACAGGTACTGGACGAAGGTCGCGACCGCGCTTGCCGAGATCACCGTCCAGACCAGCAGATAGCCGTACTCGGCACCGGCACTGACGTTGGTGCCGACGTTGCCCGGGTCGACAAACGCCACCGCGGCGACGAAGGCGGGCCCGATTACCCCGAGCAGCTTCACCCGGCCCGAGCTGGACCGCCGCCTCGGGCCCGGCCGGGCCGATCCCGCTTCGGGGACCGGCTCGGCCGTCGTGACCTCGTCAATCGGTTGGATGGACGACGAAACCGGCGCCTCGACGGGCGGACTCACACTCCAGAACATGCGCTCGCCAAATCGCTTTCGCCGGGATCAGGGGATGTTGGAGGGTCGGACGAGTCCCTCGGCCAGGTCCCCGAACCCGGGGGCGTAGATCGCCCCGGGATTCCCGACGATCTCCTCCACGATCAAGGTCTCGGTGGTGAGCAGCAGCGCGGCGATGGACGCCGCACTCTGCAACGCCGACCGGGTCACCTTGAGCGGGTCGATGATCCCGAGATCAAACATGTCGCCGTACTTGCCGTCCTGAGCGTTGAAGCCCTGCCCGGTCGGCAGCGACCCCACCTCCGCGATCACCTCGTCCCCGGAGTACCCGGCGTTGATCGCGATCCAGCGCAACGGCTCGGCCAGGGCGTCGCGGACGATCCGCGCGCCGAGGATGGCCTCCTCGCCGAGCTCGAGATCGTCGATCGCGCTCCGGGCCTGAAGCAGTGCCGCGCCGCCGCCCGCGACGATGCCCTCCTCCAGAGCCGCCCGGGTGGCGGACAGCGAATCCTCCACCCGGTGCTGCTTCTCGGTCAGCTCCACCCCGGTCGCGGCACCGACGTGGATCACCGCCACGCTGCCGGACAGCCGGGCGATCCGAACCTGCAGGGCGTCCCGATCGTGCTCGTTCTCGGCCCGCTCGAATTCGTGCTTCAGCTGTTCGATCCGGGCACTGACCTCGGCCTCGAAACCGACCCCGCCGACCATCGTGGTGGTCGAGTCGGTGATCGTCACCCGCCGGACCCGGCCGAGCTGGTCCAGCCGGACGGCGTCCAACGACAGCCCGGCGTCGGTGGTGATCACCTGGCCGCCCATCCAGACTGCCAGGTCGCTGAGCTCGGCGATCCGCCGGTGACCGAAGCCGGGGGCACGGACGACGGCCGAGCGGAACGTGTCGTGCAGGTTGTTCGCCACCAGCATGCCGAGCGCCTGCCCGTCCACGTTCTGGGCGAACACCAGCAACGGCGAACCGGAGCGCTGCACCTGTTCCAGGACCGGCATCAGCGCCTGGACGGTGGAGATCTTCTCGCTGGTCATCAGCACGTACGGGTTGTCGAAGACGGTCTCCATCCGCTCCCGATCGGTGACCATGTACGGCGAGATGTAGCCGTTGTCGATCTCCACCCCGTCCACGAAGCTGACCTCGAGGCCGAAGGACGGCGACTCCTCGACCGTCACCACGCCGCCGCGACCGACCCGTTCCATCGCGGTGGCGATCACCTCGCCGATCTCCGGGTCGTTGTTCGCCGACAGGGTGGCCACGCTGACCAGGTCGGCGGCGCCGCCCATCTCGGTGGCGTCGCGTTCCAGCCGGGAGACGACGGCGGCGACCGCGGCCTCGATGCCGTTCTTGAGCTGCATCGGGTTCGCCCCGGCGTCCACCGCCCGCAGGCCCTGCCGGACCATCGCCTGGGCCAGCACGGTGGCCGTGGTGGTCCCGTCGCCGGCCACCCCGTTCGTCTTGGTGGCGACCTCCTTCACCAACTGGGCGCCCATGTTCGCGAACGGGTCACGCAGCTGGATCTCCCGGGCGATCGTCACCCCGTCGTTGGTGATGGTCGGCGCGCCGACCAGCTTCTCGATCACCGCGTTCCGGCCCTTGGGCCCGAGGGTGACCTTGACGGCGTCGGCGAGCGCGTTGACGCCCACCTCGAGTAGTTGCCGCGCTTCGGCGTTGAATCGCAGGTCCTTGGCCATGACAGCCACACCCTTTCTGAGGCGGTGCCGGAAGAATCGGTCAGGGAACGAGAATTGCTCGGCCGCGGACGTTTCCGTGGTCGAGGGCGTCGAGCGCGCGGGCGAAGTCGGTCAACGGATAGGTTGCGGTGTGCAGCGTGACCTGGCCGCGGGCGGCCAGCACCATCAACTCGGCCAGGTCGTTGTAGGAGCCGACCAGGTTGCCGATGAAGTTGATCTCGGTCGAGATGACGTCGATCGTCGGCACCGAAAGCGTTCCGCCGTAACCGATCACGTAGTAGTTGCCGGCCCGGCGCAGCACCGCGATGCCGTCCTCGATCGCCCCGCCCTCGCCGACGAAGTCGATCACCGCTTCGGCGCCGGCACCGCCGGTCAGCTCCAGCACGGCCTCGACTTGGTGGCCGTCCGCGACCACCGTATGGTCCGCGCCCAGCTGCGCGGCCAGCGCCAGCGCCTCGGGACTGCGGTCGACGACGATCATCTCGACCGGCGACAGCGCTCGCAGCACCTGGATCCCGATGTGGCCGAGGCCACCGGCCCCGATCACCACCGCCCGATCCCCCGGCCGCAGCGACCGCGCCGCCTTGGCGACTGCGTGATAGGCGGTCAGCCCGGCGTCCGCGAGGGCAGCGACGTCGGCCGGTTGCAGGGAGCTGTCCAACCGGATCGTCGAGCGGGCCGTCGTCCTCAGGTAGTCGGCGTAGCCGCCGTCCGAGTCGATCCCTGGGAATGTGGAGTTCGAGCAGTGCACGTCGTCCCCGGCCCGGCAGGCCCGGCACAACCCGCAGGTGACCAGCGGGTGCAGGATCACCGCATCCCCGACGGCGACATTGGTGACGGCGCTGCCGACGGCCTCGACCCAGCCGGCGTTCTCGTGGCCCAAGGTGTACGGCAGTTTCACACCGGACTTCTCCGCCCACTGGCCCTCGATGATGTGCAGGTCGGTGCGGCATACCCCGGCCCCGCCGATCTTCACGATCACGTCGAGTGGGCCGTTGATCGCCGGATCCGGGACGTCGACCAGCTCCGGACTCGTCCCGTACGCAGGTAGCTGGACCGCTCTCATGCTGATACCTCCTTGATCTGGATCAGTTCGGTGTCGTCCGGTGGCCGGGCCGGCCGCTGGTCGGCGGCGGACTCGGGATAGCGGGTGGTCAGCAGGCCGCGGCAGAAGTGCCCGTTGCCCTCGATGCTGACCCGGACCGTGCGGGCGAATCGCAGTCGAAGCGGTGCCTGCGCGGCCGGGATCGGCACCCCGTCGTCGTCCACGAAGATCACCGCCCGATCGTCCGTGGACAGGCCGATGTCGGCGCGGCGACGGGCCAGGCTGTCCCGTCGCTCACCCTCGGCCAGGTCGTCGAGGTGCGCCTGCGGCAGTTCGTCCACCGTCCAGCCCTTGCGGATCAGCTCCTGGCAGGCTCGCTCCAGGCAGGCGGTGTGCGCCTTGCGCTGGAAGTTGCGGCGCAGTTCCGCCAGCTCGCCGGCTCCCGCCTCGGCGCCGAACGCGCTGCCGAAAGAGCCGGCCCGGACGCCGGCATTGATCTCCGCGGCGGCGAAATGCTCCTCCAGGACGATGTCCGCGAGTTCGATTCCGGGCACCGCCAGCACGGCGTCCCGCGCGTCCGCCACCATCAGGTAGGCGAAGTTCGGGGCGCAGAAGTACGTCGGCAGCCGCAGTCGGACCTCGGCGTGCCCGGCGTTCACCGTCACCGCGGTGACGAAGCCGAGATCGGTGATCGGCTCATCGAGTTCGGGATCCCGGACGGCGGCCAGGGCTAGCCTGACCGCCGCGCCGGGACCCGAGCGGTCGTCGAACGTCGTCATGTCGCGCTGGCAACGAGGCTCTCGGCCGCCGCTTCCGCCGGGACGTCGATGCCGTACAGCCGGGCGGCATTGAGCCCGAGAATCTTGTGCCGGGCGGCCGGGGAGATCGTGCCCAGCTCGGATTGCATGTCCTCGGGGATCTGGAAGTCGACGAAGCGCTCGATCAGCCACTTCGGCGTCCAGATTGCGTAGTCACTGCCGAAGAGGATCTTGTCCTCGCCGATCCAGTACAACAGCTCGCCAATCACCTGGCCGAAGTACCTCGGCCGGGTGTGGATGAACGGCATCACCACGGCGAGTCCGGCGTACACGTTCGACTCCTGGGTGGCGATCCAGCAGAAGTCCTCCAGCCGAGGCAGCCCGGCATGCTCGACAATGAAGGTCAGGTCTGTGAAATCGCTCGCGGCAGCGTCCACGTCCTTGACGTCGAAGGCGTCCCGATCCAGCGGCCGGATCGTTGGGCCCTTGTGTACGTGGATGTTCACAATCCCGAGTTCCCGGCACTTCTCCAGGTACCGGTAGGCCCAGGGGTCGGTGAGCTTCCAGCCGCGCGAATCCCCTTTCCACTCAGCGGTGTACAGCTTCAAGCCCTTCAGCCCCCACCGGGAGTGCAGTTCCTCCAATGCTTCCAGCCCCTGCTCGCCGTCCCTTGGGTCGAAGGACCCGTTGACGATGAACTTGCCCGGGTGCTTCTCGGCCAGTTCGCCGTCCTGCTCGGTGGTGTTGAACCCGCTGTGGTAGAAGTCTCTGAGGTAGGTGGGCTGGAAGATCGCCTTGTCGACGTATCCGACCTCGAAAAGGTCGTGGATGATGTCGGCCTCGGTGTACTTCTGGAACTTGTCCTTCGCCCACACCTCGGACTCGGGGCTGAGATTGCGGTGGTAGTCGTAGAAGCAGTCGATGAACTGCTCGCCGTGCACATTGGCCTGGTTCGCCGGGCTGGCGTCCCAGAAGTGGGTGTGCCCGTCGACGATGAAGTACTTCTCGTCACCCTTGACGTACATGCTGATTCTCCTAGTCGACGACTTTGAGGTCGAAATCGATGTACTCGGCAGCGTCCTCGGGATTGGCGAACATGATCGTCTTGTCGTCGAGGTGGACCATCCGGCCGTAGTGGGTGGACATGATCTCTTCGAAGTCGGACCCGGAGAACTCGAACCCGATCGCGTCGGAGATCTCCGCGTAGTCGAAGATGATCTTGTTTTGGCCGTCAACCCGGATCATTGACGGGTACTCCGACACCGTGACGCCCGGCTTGTGCCGCATCACCTCGGCCACCACGTAGCCGTTCTGGTTGTTCATCAGGGTCACCCCGCACATGTTCGAAGAGGTGCGGTTGACAACGAACTTCGTCGTTTCGCTCACGAGTCGAGCTCCTTACCCACGGTGAGGCCGAACTCCGACATCAGAGTTCGGAAGTCGTCGGTGGCCGCCTTCCAGGAGTCGGCGAAGGTGATCGCCCGCTCCAGTGGCTGGGACCAGATCGGCTGCAGTTCCCGGGCGGCGTGCACCGAGAGCGGCACCCAGCGCTGCAACCAGGTGTTCAGCACGTCGCGATTCGTGTTCCCGTACTTGTCGTCCTGGACCAGCATGGTCAGCAGCGCCCGGGTGTAGCGCAGGTCGCGGTTGTAGTCGTGCTCGCCGGCCCCGATCAGGGTGGGAGTGATGTAGTCGCCGTTGCGGGCCGCGATCTGCATCACCAGCTCGCTGCGGAAGAGCACGCCGACCAACGGCTCGAAGATCGCGTTCGTGGCGAACAACGCCTCGCCCCAGTCGCCGATCGCGGTCAGCCGCTCGACGTTCTCCCGGACGCCCTGCCATGGCGGAGCATCCCGCCAGACCGTCTGGTGCGACTTCCCGTTGAAGCCCTCCACCGCATCGGTCAGATCCAGGTTGTACAGCGCCAGGTCCTGGGCGAACCGGAGCTTGTGCGCGCTGTTCACCGCCATCGCATTGTTGATCATGTTTGTCGGAGCGGACCTCTGGGCGGCGACAAAAACGTGCATCCCGAGACCGTGTTCGGCGTGCATCCAGGCACCGATGTTGTCCGCGACGAACCGGGTCCAGGTCGGCGACCAGTGCGAGTAGGCCTTGGCGTCCCGGGCATTTTCCAGGTTGAGCTGGATCTGCCGGACGACATTGGAGTTGTTCCGGTAGATCGTCTGTTCCCATTCCTCGTTCGGATCCCGGAACTGGTGCCAGTCGCTCGATTTGAGCGCCGTCCAGTCCTGCGGGTAGCCGCCGGGGCCGGTGGCGAAGCCGTACAACCAGCCCTGGGTGAGATGTCGCTCGGGATCCGGTTGGACGTCGAAGGTGACGTCCTCGTAGACGGTGGCGCGAAGCTTCTGCGGGGTGAAGTAGTTGTAGGAGCGGCTTCCGGAGCTCGGGAACTCCAGCAGCCCGGCCTCCGCACCGGTGAACTCCGGCTGCGGGAAGCTGCGGGGGGCAGCCGCCGATTCGTTGTCGGCTTTCTGCTCGGTAGGCATTAAGACGTCCTTTCTCTCTCAGAACTGTTGATGACAGCGCTGTTGACGGCGTCAGACGTCGTCGGCCTGGGCGGTGATGGTGAACTTGTCGAAGAAGACCTGCTCCCGCGGAACGCCGGCGGATTCGAGCATGGCCAGCGCCGCGTCGATCATCGGCGGTGGCCCGCAGAGGTAGATGTCGTGCGCGGGCAGCTCGCTCTCCCGGCGCTCCAGAACCTCGGTGACCAGCCCGGTATCGCCCCCGACGCCGAACCCTGAGGTGGGCGCCGAGCGCGTGGTCCAGTCCTCCGGCCAGGATTCCGACAGGCAAGGCACAAACCGGAAGGTCTGCAAGCGGGCGGCCAGGGCGGCCAACTCGCTGTGGTGGAACAGATCCCGTTCGGTTCGGGCGCCGTAGTAGAAGACCACCGGCCGCTCATTGCCGCTCTCGGCCATCTGCCGCAGCAGCGCCAGGATCGGCGCCATCCCGGCCCCACCGCCGATCATCACGATCGGCCGGTCCGAGCTCGCCCGCAGGGTGAAGGCCCCGTACGGCCCGGTCACCTGCAGCTCATCACCGACCGCGAGCTCGCCACCGAGCAGGCCGGAGAATCTGCCGCCGGGGTACCGCTTGATGATGAACTCCAGCAGCCCATCCGGGGACGGCGGCGCCGCCATCGAGAACGACCGGTGCTCGGTGCTGTTCGGCAGGTGGATGTCGAGGTACTGGCCGGGGTGGTAGCGCAGTGCCACCGACGGGTCCAGGCGCAGCACCAGCCGAGTGATGTCGTGGGTCAGTTCCTGCAGCTCCTGCACTCGGGCGGACGTCGTGACGACCGGCAAGCCCGAGCGGATCATGTCCTCGTCGTAGTTGATCAGCTCGATCTCGAGGTCGCTGTAGGCGTGCGACCGGCAGAGCAGGATGTACCCCTCGTCGCTCTCGTAGTCGGCGAGCGCGAAGGTGGAGTAGCGGTCCATCTGCACGTCACCGTCCAGCAAGAACGACTTGCAGGACGAACACTGGCCCTCCTTGCAGCCGTGCATCAGCATGACGCCCTGCCGGAAGGCGGCGTCGAGCACGGTCTCGGTCTCCTCCACCTCGATGTCGACGCCGACCGGCTCGAAGCGGACCTTGTGCGGGTCACTCACGTGGAGCTCCTTCCTTCACGTCGCACAAGGGCGAGTTGCCTGGGTTAGCCCCGCGCAGGGCTGCGATGTGAGGCTGTTGATCGTGAAATCGCAGCCCTGGCGGGGGCTAACCAGGGGTGGAGGGCTTGGTTAGGCGGGGGTGCGGTTGGGGTTGGAGCGGTAGGCAGCGGCCCAGGTTTCGCGCTCGGACTCGGTCATGTTGTTGAGCGCCACGTTTGGACTGCCGAACTGGATGCCGCGGACGTCGTCGAGCGTCCACAGCTTCTTCGGGTCATCCAGATGCAGGTGCGGCTGCGGGATCAGGGTCTTCCCGTCGTCCCGGACGTAGCCGAGTTCGGAGATGATGTCGGCCAGGTCCTGGCCGTCGTACAAGGTCTCCCATTCCCGCTTACCGGTGAGCCGGCCCATGTTCGGGGTGTCTCGGCCCTCGTACTGCGGTCGGAAGGCCTTCGCATCGGTCCAGTAGCAGGTCTCCGAGCAGTAGGTGCGCCACTGGTCGTCGACCTTCTCCACCACCATGTCCTCGCGGATCAGCGCGGGAACCATGCAGGTCCAGCACCGGTGCGGGTACTCGTAACCGACGTCCTCAAACGCGATCGGCTTGTTCCGGCCCGGGTAGGCCAGCCGGTTGTAGGCCTCCCACCACTTGCCGAACTGGTCGTACCAACCCGGGTACTTGTGCTCGAACCACTCGAAGTCGGTGTCGGTCATGGCGTCGATCCGCCAGTAGTTGACCGGCCAACCGGTGGCGAAGAACTGCGCCACCCGGTGCACGTAGAAGTCGTCGACGATCCGGCTCCACGCCTCCTCGACCAGGTCGTGCGGGATGACCAGGCCGTACTTCTCCAGCGGCATCAGGTAGCTGCGGTAGTAGTCGTCGTAGATCCAGCGCCGCCACATCTCGGCGTAGCTGTCCCGGTCCTTGCGCCGGTCCTTGGTGCCGTACTCGATGAAGGTGCCGATCGCGGCGTCCACCACGCAGTGGTTGTTCCACCACGCGTAGCGCAGGTCGCGCTCCAGCAACTGGCGGTTGTCCTCGTCGGCCAGGGCCATCAGCAGGATCGAGTAGCCGTTGCTGATGTGCCGCGACTCGTCCGACTGCACCGAGTGGAACACCGTCGGCAGCAGGTAGTCGCCGTTCGCCGCCGCCTCGGACGGCATCGCCACGAACAGGGTGTTGGTGAAGGCGGTCTCGGCAACGAGCGTCAGGTAGACGTTCGCGGCGGTGATCGCGTCCCCGGTGATGAACCCCTCGCCGAACTGCCGGCCGATGGTGCCCGCGTAGTTGTTCGCGAACGCCTTCTCGGTCACGTCGAACCCGGCCGGGTCGATGTAATGGTTCATGTAGAGGCGCTTGAGGTTCATCTGGATCGTCGAGTGCCTGACCTCGTCGATCATCTGAACCGCGAGCCCGTTGTGCACCTGCGGGTTCGGCACGGCGTCGATCGCCAGCGGCATCGCCCGGGCTGCGGAGATCTCCGGGAACGGGATGATCGACAGGAACAGCTTCTGCCATTCCATCCAGCGCTCCTGGACCTGGCGGAACATGTTGCCCCGGATCGCACCGTCCATGGCGCCGAACACCCGGTTGTCCTTCTCCTCTTCCATCGGGAAGTAGGAGCGAAGGATCTGCTTCAGCGGGTCCTTCTTCGGGGACTTGTCGAACTTGTAGTCGGTGCCGAACCGCTTCGCCGGGGTGGCGAAGGTCGGCTCCCACGACAACTCTGTGATCTTGCTGTGCGCTTTGCTCAAGCTCTGCCTGCTCACCGCATCGTCCTCCTTCTGCGAGAAGCGCATGGATGACCTGCTCGGCACCGCGACATACCGTTCGGGCCCTGGATCGCACCGACCGGGCGTGACCGCCTAGCGGTGCGTTGGTCACAATCTGCGCCGCACGGCCGGAGGCGGTTGTCTCAATTTGAGAAAACCGTCGTTACCTGAGGTTCATAAACTCGGTGACGCAGGACACACTGAGAACGGGGCCGAAGAGGGCCGCAGAGGAGGGACGCGATGACCGGACCGTCCTCACGAGACCGCAGCGGTGCGGTTGCCTATGCCCGCGAGCGCTTCCTGGCCGCCGACGCGGTCGGGGACTCGACCGTGCGCCGATTGATCCTGACCTCGTGGAAGCGCTCCCAAGAGCACAATGTCGACCGTGACCAGGTCACCGTCCCGTACCTGCGGACGCCGGACCTGGAAGCCCCGCTGGCCCGCAGCGCCGCGCCGATCCTCGACTCGCTGAGCGAGCAGCTGTCCGGCGACCCGGTCAGCATCATCCTCACCGACCAGGCCGGGCTGGTGATCGACCGGCGTTCGGCGAGCGCCCGGATCACCGACAGTTTGGACGCCGTCCGGCTGGCCCCGGGCTTCAGCTACGCGGAGGAGTACGCCGGCACCAACGGCATCGGCACCGCGCTCTCCAGCGCCCGACCCACCCTGGTGGACGGCCGCGAGCACTACACCGGCGAGCTCGGCCGGTTCTGCTGCGCCGGGGCACCGATCCACCACCCGACCCATCACCGGGTGATCGGCGTGCTCGATCTGACCACCTGGGCGGAGACGTCGGGGACCATGCTGATGGCGCTGGCCAACGCCACCGCACGGCAGATCGAGGACGAGATCCTCGCTCAGACCGGGTTACGCGAGTTCGCGCTGTTCCGTGAGTACCTGAGCGCCTGCCATGCCGGTGGCGCCGTGCTCGCGCTGAACAACGACGTGGTGATGATGAACGATCATCTCCGCCAGCTGATGAACGCCACCGACCAGCAGGCCCTGATCGGCTACGCCGCCGACATGATGACCGGCAGCCGTGACTCGACCCGGGCCGTGGAGCTGCCCAGCGGAGTCACCGCCATCATCCGCTTCACCCCGGCGACCAGCGAGTCCGGTCCGGCCGGCGGCGTCTTCCACGTCCGATTCGCTCGCGCGGTGCCGATTGCCCGGGTGCCGTCCGGGCCGATCGCCTACGGCCATTCGCTACCCGGGCTCGCCGAACTCGGAGCGGCCTGGACGCGATGCACCCAGCAGGCGATCGCCTGCTACCAGGCCGGTGACTGGGTGGCGGTCCGCGGCGAGGCCGGCGTCGGCAAGCTGGCGCTGCTGCACAGCACCCACCGGCAACGCAATCCGGCCGGGCGGTGGCGGGTCTTTGACCCACCGGCAGCCGGCAAGACGGCATCCTGGCTGGCCTTGGTGGGTGAAGAGGTGAACACCCCGAGCACGATGCTGGTGATCTCGCACGCCGATCGTCTCGACGAGGAGACCGTCCGCGGACTGCTCGACACCCTGCAGGACACCGAGGACGACGGCGAACCGGCGCTGCGCTCGCGGGTGGCGATCATCCTGGACACCCCGCCCGAGCACGAATTCGTCGAAGAACTGCTGGCGCTGTTCCCGCGCAGCATCGACGTGCCCGCGCTCCGGCACCGCGCGGAGGACGTCGGCGAGCTGGTCACCCATTTCCTCGGCCAGCTGAGCCGGGTCGAACCGCTGACCTGCTCCCCGGCCACCCTCACCACGCTGCAGCGTTGTGCCTGGCCGGGCAACGTCACGCAATTGCGCCGAGTGCTGACCGAGATCGCTCGGCGGCGCCGGGGCGGGGTGATCCAGGTCGAGGATCTGCCCCCGGAATGCCGGGTGACCAGTCGCCGGGTGCTGACCCAGCTCGAGGCCCTGGAACGGGACGCGGTCGTGCAGAGCCTGCTCAACAACTCGCTGAACGTCGCCACTGCCGCCCGTGACCTGGGGATGTCCCGAGCCACGATGTATCGCAAGATCCGCAACTACGGCATCCAACCCGCCGCCCTCCGCTGACCGGAGTGCGCGTGAGATCTACTTGCGCTGCCGCAACCAGAACGCGTGGGCAAGGGGCGGCAGTTTCGACAGGCAATGGCAAGAGCGATAAATGAGTCCACACCGGTAGGCCTTCCGAACGCCAGCGGGACAACCGGAGAGGAGGATCAATGGCCGGAGGAGCGCTCCCTTTGTCGTCCGCGCGCGATTGATCCTCCCTTCCGGTCGTGCGCCTGGTCGCCGGCTCCGGAGCGGAGCGATCAGCGCGAGAATCAGCGCTACGGATCCATCCGCTGAGTCCGCTGGGGCGCCTGAACGCGACTGCGGGAGGCGAGTTCCGATCATCTCGATCTGGTCGGGCAACAGCTGGTTGATCGAGCGAGCCCGATCCGCGCAGACGCTGACATCGAAGTCGACGTGGGGCAGCAGGTCGATCTTGTTGATCAGGACGACGTCCGCGGCGGCGAACATGTGCGGGTACTTCAGCGGCTTGTCGTCACCCTCGGTCACCGAGATGATCACCACCTTGCCGTTCTCGCCAAGATCGAAAAGAGCCGGGCAGACAAGGTTTCCGACGTTCTCGATGAACAGCAATGATCCGGGCGGTGGATCCAGCGCGGTCAGACCCTCGGCCAGCATGGCCGCATCCAGATGGCAGCCGGCACCGGTGTTGATCTGGGCGACCCGGCACCCGGTGGCCTGAATCCGCTCGGCGTCCAGCAAGGTTTCCTGGTCACCCTCGATCACGGAGACCGGGCGGACGCCGGCCAGCTCCCGCACCGTGCGCTCCAGCAGACTGGTCTTGCCCGAGCCCGGCGAGCTCATCAGATTCACCGCGGCGATGCCACGCTCGGCCAACCAGGCCCGATTCAGTGCGGCCAGCCGGTCGTTCTTGGCCAGTACTGCCTGCTCGATGCTGATCGTCCGCGGCGGCGCGCTCTCGGGTTTCGGTTGCTGTCCGTGCTCGTGGTGATGATCGTGGTCGTGGTGATCGTGGTGGTGATCGCGACCCTGATCGTGACTCAGTACCGATAGCCGGATCCCGCCATCGACGCCGCAACCACAGTCCGCGCACATCGTCAGGCCACCTCCACCGATGAGATCTCCAACTCCCGGCCGGTGCGAACCTCCACGTCCGCGCTCCCGCAGGGACACAGCAGGACAAGGTCGGTCAGGGAGAAGTCGAGGTCGCAGGCGGCGCAGTGCGCGGTGCCCGGCGGCTGCACGATGTCCAGCCGGGCCTCCTGCAAACTGGTGCCCTCGGTGATCAGTTCGAAGCAGAAGCGCATCGCCTCGGGGACCACCCCGGACAGCAGACCGACCCGGACCCGGACGGCAACCACCTCGGCGCCGTCGAGCCGGGCGCCGTCGACGTGATCCAGCACGGCATCAACGACGCTCTGAGTGATCGACAGCTCATGCATGGCGACCCCGGTTGCCGGCACCCGCCCGGTCCCGCCGGACGCCTGCTCAATCTAAGTCGCCCCCGTCCCCTCGGCAACGCCTGGCTTCGCGGTCAACCGCGGTTCGATGCCCCCGGCACGCGGGTGAGCTCCGCCCTTGTCGGACGACTTGTCCGGATTTTCGATGAGCAACCCATTACGGTTTCCCCATGGTGACCGAGCAGTTCCCGCCCGGCGGAGAGCCCAGCGCGCGGCCCCGAGGCCGACGGACGATGAGGGTGGGCGCGGTGATCATCCTGCTCTCGCTGATCGTCGGCGTGACCTCCCTGGTGGTGATTGGGACGTCGATCGGCCCCCCACTGGTCGAAACGTGGAGCAACGACTCCAAGAAGACGCCGGTCGACGAGCAGCTGACGCTCCGGGCCGGTCGCTACACCGTCTTCGAGCTGACCGGGTTCACCCGCACCCGAGGTCCGGTGACCACCACGACCGGGACCAACGCACCGCCGATCACGGCTGCGGATGTCGACGTCATCGGCCCGGACGGCAGCGCCGTCCAAACATTCGAATTCGGCTCCGGTACCGAGGAGATGACCCGAGGCGAAAGCGTTTACTCCGGCGTCGTCCGGTTCACCACCCCCAAGGAAGGCGTGTATCACGTGCGCGTGAACGCCCCGCAGAGCGCGACGGTCGTGATCGCCCCCTCCTTCGGCAGTGGCATCCGGGCGGCACTGCCCTGGCTGGGCGTCGGCTTCGCCAGCTGGGTCGCCCTGCCGATCGGCGTGCTCGTGCTGATCATCGGCGCGGTCCGACGTCGCCGGCAGCCGATACCGGAACCGGCCTGGGGCACGGTTGTCCCGACCAAAGGGTGGTACCCGGCGCCGGATGCGGCAGGAAAGCAGCGGTACTGGGACGGCCAGGGCTGGACCCAGTACCTGCGTTAGTCGGCGGGCGTTTTACGCAGCCGGCGGTAATGAAAGGTTTGCGTCTGCTCAGTCAACGAGGTCGGTGCGGTGCCGGGCCACCCACCGAGAAATGTTCGCCACCCTGGGCAGCAGGGTGCGGGCCGACGCCCCCGGATGCCAGACCCGTGAGTCTTCCGTCACCAGGTCCAGCCCACGCATCTCGGCGGAGAGGTAGTACAGCGAGCGGCGCACGTCCGCCACGGTCATCGGATGGCCGTCGCGTACCCAGCCGTGGCCGAGCATCGGGTAGACCGCGGCGGCCAGGTCTTCGGGGGTCCTGGGTCCATGGGCCAGCAGGACGGCAACCGCCATCTCCACCAGGACGCCCTCGAAGGACTCCGGCCGGAACCACTTCCGCAGCCGGCGCACCACCTGCGGGTCATCCGCGGCGGCCCGGGTCGGGGCGAGCACGCCCTTGCTCAGCCGTAGCAGTCCCACGTCGCGCAGCACGTCATGCAGAACCGCCAGCGGTTGCAGATCGTCCTCCACCGACGCCGGCCGGCCCAGCGGATGCCAGGCCGGTCGCTGTTCCTGGACCTGCCGGACCAGCGCGCGAGGCAGCCGACCACCGGGAGTCAGCTTCACTCCACCCGCGGTCAGGTCCAGGACCAGCCGGACGCTGGCCGGCACTTCGCCGACCACCTGCCGGACGAGCAGATCCGTCGCGGTCAGGTCGAACTCCGGCAGTTCACCCGCCCACCGCCGCATCTCGTCGTGCTCGGGGTGGGTGGGGTTGGCCAAGGCCTTCAGCAGCTCGGTGAACCCGGGCGGACCACCGCAGTCCTCCGGCGGGCAGCTGCCCTCACCGGACACGCAGCCCGGTTGGTCGCCGCCCGGGCCGAGGATCTCGACGTCGTGCTCCCAGCCGTCACCGAAGTCGTAGAGATAGGTGAACGGGGTGGGCAGATCCTGCAGTCGGACGGCGGACTCGTCGAGCTGGGTGCCCCAGTCGTCATCGTCCGGGACGCCGTAGATCGCCTCGCCGGCGATGAACTGGTGCAAATGGCTGTCCGTCCAGCCCACCGTCGCCTGCAGCAGGTCATGCAGCTCCGGCAAAGTGCACGAAGCGGGCACATCGATCACCCGGGTCACCTCAGGCAGAACCTCGCTGAGGGTGACTCGAAGTCGGGTTGTCTTCATCGCGGAAAGGGTATGCCCCTGACCGCTCTGTGCGTGGCCTGTGAACGAATAGCACGACCCTGTAGCGCTTTAGGCACGCTTGGTAGCGCACGGTTAATTGTCGCCAACGTCACGTTTAAGTCGGCGCCCAGACGCCCTTCTACGCAAAGTGACACTCGCTGATGCCATTAGGCTGCACGCGCCCTAGCAGCCTGTTGATCCTGATTTGTACGCGCCCGATGCGTGCGGACCACGGTTTCTGCTGCCCGCTGCAAGCCGCACGTGTGCCTGGAGCCTGCAATGGACCTTGTGACCAAGCCAGTGGTGGACGGACTCGAGGCCGAGGCCTGCTGGTCCTTCTACGACCGAGCATTCGAAGCCCTGCGGATCCGCGCGGCACAGCGGCATGCCCTCACCCGCAGCGAGTTCGACGACCAGATGATTGACGGGCGGGTCACCAAATTCATCGTGTACGACGCCAGGATCGGCAGTAAGCCCGTCGGCATGGCCACGCTGACCAACGACCTCAAGGCGGTGCCGCTGATCTCCCCGGAGTTCTACGAGGCCCGCTGGCCGCAGTTCTACGCGGAGCAGCAGATCTGGTACGTCGGCTTCCTGGCCATCGATCCCGACTACCACGGCACCGGTGTCCTGGCCAAGATGATCGGCGCGATGTGCGACGTCATCCCGCTCCGCGGTGGTGTGGTGGCCGCGGACATCTGCCAGTTCAACGAGGAATCGATGATGCTGCCGGACACCTTCGCCCGGCTCGCCGGAACCTTCAGGCGTCCGCCGGAGAAGCAGCGGCTGGACGCTCAGGTCTTCTGGGGTTACGAGTTCGCTTCCTCGGTCTGAGTCGAGGCCAGCCCCGCCGCTTCAGCCAGGCTCCTGGGGGCGATCACGCCCGGGGCCTGGGTCACGCCAGCGGCGCTGTGCAGCCCGTTGTGCAGGTCGTTGGGCAATCCGTTCTGCGACCCGTTCTGCGCCGGCGGTCCCCAGAGCAGCTCAAACGTCTCCGCGGGTTCCGCGTATCCCCACAGCCAGCCTTGCCCGTGCTGGATCCCCAGCCCACGCAGGATGTCTCGCTGCCGGACAGTCTCCACCCCCTCGGCCACCACACCCAGGTTCAGGGCGCTGGCCATGGCGGTGACAGCACGCACGATCGCCTCGTCACCGGGGACGTCGCCGAGCCCGTCAACGAAGGCGCGGTCGACCTTGACCCCGGTCACCGGGTACCGACTCAGGTAGCTGAGTGAGGAGTAGCCGGTCCCGAAGTCGTCCACCGAGAGCCGGACGCCGAGATCGCGCAGCCCGTTGAGGACGTCGTTGACCAGGTCGGACTGCTCCATCATCACCGACTCGGTGATCTCGACAACAAGCCGGGACGCCATCACCCCGGTCTCCGCCAGCAGCTCGCCGGCCAGCTTGGTGAGCTGGTGGTCGCGCAACTGCCGGGTCGAAGCGTTCACCGACATGAAGAAGTCCGGGCCGACAACGCCGTCGCGCTGCCAGCGGGCCAGCTGGTGCACGGACTGCTGCAGCACCCAAGCGCCGATGTCGATGATCATGCCGGTCTCTTCGGCGACCGAGATGAACTCGGTCGGGGAGATCTCGCCGCGCACCGGATGGTTCCAGCGCAGCAGCGCCTCGCAGCCGGCCACCCGCTCGGTGTGCAGGTTGACGATCGGCTGATAGGCGATCCACAGCTGACCGCGGGCCACGGCGTGCCGCAGGGCCAGCTCGATCTCCACCCGCTCGCGCACGCTCTGCCGCATGCTGTCGTCGAAGATGATGTAGCCGTCGCGACCGGCGCCCTTGGCCCGGTACATCGCGGCATCGGCGTCCCGGAGCAGGCCCTCGGCGTCCTCTCCGTGGGTTGCCGAGGCCATTCCGATCGACGTGGTGACGATCAGGTCGAGGCCCTCGATCTCGATCGGGTTCCGCAAGGTTGCCTGGACCTTCGTCGCCAGCTCAATCGCCTGGTCGCGGGTCAGCGGGCCACTGATCACGAACTCATCGCCACCGACCCGGCCCACGGTGCCCAGTGACCGGGTGATCAGCTCGAGCCGGGTGGCGACCTCCACCAGCAACTGGTCGCCGGTCTCGTGGCCCCAGGAGTCGTTGATGAACTTGAAGCCGTCCAGGTCGAGGAAGAGCACCCAGATCGGGGGATCCTGCCGGCGGCGAGCCGACTGCATCCGGCTGACCTTGTCCAGCAGCTCGGCTCGGTTCGCCAAGCCGGTGAGGGCGTCGTGTCGGGCCTGGAAACGGAAGGTCTCCTGCATCCGGTCCAGGCTGTGCACTGCGGCGACCGCCCGGAAGAGCAGGGTGGACACGAGAGCGACGAAAATGACGCCGAGCAAGGTCCGGCCGCCGCGGTTGTTTCCCTCGATCGAGAGCGCCACCAGGCCCGGCGCGAACAGCGCCGGGATGATCAGGGCCAGCCGCATGAACGACCAGGGCTGGTCGGAGTTGGGTATCGCCTTCGAGATCCAGGCCATGCTCGGGTGAATCGAGGCGACCCCGAAGAACGTGTAAGCCAGCAGGAACGGCAGGTCCAGCAGCGGCGATCCGGTCAGCTGCCCGTTGGCGCCGATCCAGGCATAGCCGAAGTCGCCGATCAGCAGCGCGGTCATGCCGATCACAAACGCGCGATAGCTGATCAGTCGGGACGCCGTGGTGAACGCCAGGTTGAGCAGGAGCAGCAGGAGCAGGATGTCGATCAGCGGGTAGGAACCCTGGACCAGCGACATGAGCCTGGGACGATCCGCGACGTCCATCGCGGGGACGACGAACAGCACGGCCGTCACCAGGCCGGCGCCCAGGCAAACGATGATGCCGTCCGCCAGGGCGTGTCGTTCCAGCGGTCCGCGCGCTCGGTTCAGGGTGACCAGGGCGGCGACCAGAAAGGCGTAGCCGGTCAGGGTGAAGACATCCGCGGCCCATTGGGCCGAGCCCTGCTGATCGGCCGACCAGGGCCGGATCATGACGCCGACCAGGAACAGAACGGAAGCGCCGGCCAGCAGCCGCCAGGGCAGCACCGAGGTCGGTTTATGCAGATTAGGCCCGATAACAACGCAGGCAAGTGAGCCCAGTGCGACCAAGCCGATGCAGAGTGCATTGACGGTGGGATTTAACTGCAACGAATAGATCACGCTAAGTAGCAGTCCGATGACACCGAAACCGATCGAGGCCTCCCGGCCATATCGACTCATGTCACCTCCAGCGCCACTCGGTCACTCTCCGTCGATCCGCATCGGGTACGAATCGGTATCGGCATCGCAAGTGTCCTGGGTTAGCGAATCAGTAACACCGGTGTTCCGCCAGAGTGAGGAGGATCCTAATACTGACATTGATCCGTGTCGGCCGGTAAGGGGGCCATTCGGTGGGTTCATGCTAGTCCGCCGAACCCGCGATGACGGCTCTGACCTGCGACTTCCTCAGCGACGAACGATGCCCGCCGAGTGTCCTGGCTTTTGCAAGGATTACTTATGCGGGGCGATCGCTTTGACGACACAATCCGGCGATTGGCCCCCTGGCGGCGTCTACCGACTGGCACGCAGTGAAAAAGCGGACGCTTTTCAGCTTTCCCTTCACCGAGCTGACTCCAGTAATTCCGGACGCCCGGCCGACACACCAACCAGGAGTGACCACCGCAACAATCACAAGCTACCCCATAGGCACTGTGAGAAACGAATGGCAAGCAGAGAGTAACCACCTCAGCGGTGGTCGGACAGGCCACCAAGTGCTTCACATGATCGCTCAGCAGGAGGCGTTATGGGCGTTCTGGGCGAGGCTATTTGCCTCGGACGAGATCGAGTTCATCGCCTTCTGCGCCTGGTTCGCCGCCGACCGCCACGCGAGCGCCTTTCCCTTGGCCTTGTCGATCAAGGTATTCACCGCCGCCGAAGCGGACTTGGATGACTGTCCACTGCTTTCAGAAAGTCCCTGCAACCTGAGGTAAGCCGCGGAGAGCTCGGCCCGCGCGTCGGCCAAGTCGTCCGCCGCCTCGGTGACCGCCCGCACGTCGTCCTCCAGGAAGGACGCGTCCCCCTCGACGTCGTCGCTCGCTGCCTGGGCCTGCGAGGCGAACTCACAGGCCACAAAGCCCCGCGAACGCAGAGCCGCCTCGCCGGCGTTCACCTTCACTTTGGCCAGGTTCGACCGCGCGGCCCCAAGATCCTTGGGGAGAGCCTTCAACTCCGGTGGGTCGAGGATCAGCGCCAGGACCGTTTCGTTCCCGGCCGACAGATCGCTCACCGCATCGGCAAACGATTTCTGGGTTGCCGCCTCGGCGTCCTGGTCCGCATCTCGGTTGTCCGCCTCGGCGGCGGCGCTGGCCACCTCGGCCCTGGCCCGGAGAACTTCGGCCTCGAGGAGTGCCACGTCTTCGTTGTACGTCTCGGCTGAAGCTCTGGCCAGAATCATGCTGTCGACGCTGGTGCCCTCGGGGACGTTCACCCGCAGCTCGTCGCCGTCCAGCGACCCGTTCCAGGTCTGAGTCGCGCCCAGCTCCTCTTTGACGACGAGCGACACCTGGTTGGCGTCGAGCTTTCCGGTGAAGGTCAGCGTCGTCTGTTTCACCGCTGCCCCGCTGTCGCTCGCGGACTTGTCGGCGATCTGGACCGACCCGGTCAGCCCGCCGTTACCGTCGTCCGTCCATTGAACGAGTAGAGCCGACGCGTTGTCGTGCCCGGCGAAGATCGCCGGGCCGTCGCCACCTACGCACCCGGCGGACGTCCAGCCCAGCAAAATGATCACGCAGGCAGCCCGCGTGCCGACCGCCAGCCGCGGTCGACGCCAGCCGGCCGGTACCTCGGAACCCACGGCTGACCTGCGCGCTTCGCCAAACCTGAACAGCACGCTCTGCCCTACTCCAGATATCGGACACTGGTTCAATTAGGCATGAAGTTAGCGCACATCGGCGACCGCGGTTCGGCGAACTTCATGATCGTCTTCGCGATCCACGGGCCGGACGGCCCCTCGGCGGCCGGCCGGCCGCTCGGGACGATGAGGTTCAGCGGTTGGGCAAACCAGTGATGGCGGCCACCCTTGCGGGTGGCCGCCATCCTGA